>Ga0172381_10005630_pt1 | contig 12665 bp, 17 predicted proteins | sample Leawel6488metaG_FD_119754 | JGI IMG/M metagenome (GOLD analysis project Ga0172381, IMG submission 119754) | Leachate microbial communities from a municipal landfill in Southern Ontario, Canada - Leachate well 64-88 metaG | ecosystem: Engineered > Solid waste > Landfill > Unclassified | place...
GAGGGTAAATTGATGCCCGTTATAGGAAGGGCAGATGAAATAGAGCGAGTTATCCTTACACTTGGTCGAAAAGGGAAGAATAACCCATTGTTAATAGGACACGCTGGCGTAGGGAAGACGGCCATTATTGAAGGGATTGCGCAGATGATTGTCAGCGGAGACGTCCCTGAATACCTGAAGGCAAAAAAGATTTACTCTATTGACATGAACTCTATAGTCGCAGGAACACAGTATAGAGGACAGTTTGAGGATAGGATGAAAAAGATTATCCAAATTGTAAAGGATGATACTAATTGCATTTTGTTTATTGATGAGGTCCATACACTTTTGGGAGCTGGAAGCGCAATAGGGACTTTAGACGCAGGAAACATTCTAAAACCTTATTTGGCCCGTGGGGACTTGAGATGTGTCGGGGCGACAACTGATGAAGAATACAAACGATATCTTAGTAAAGATAGGGCGTTAGAAAGGCGATTTCAGAAAATCTATGTTAATGAGCCGTCTTTTCAAGAGACAATTAGTATTCTTGGTGGTGTAAAAACTGCTTTTGAAAAACATCATGGCTGCACAATATCAGATGATGCGATCACATCTTCTGTAAAGCTTTCGAGAAGATATATTCTTGATAGGTTTTTTCCCGACAAGGCAATAGATGTATTGGATGAGGCCTGTGTTAAGGTAATTCGAAGAAATAACGGAAGCAAAATCGTAGGAATAAAGGATATCTGCGAAGTTATTGCAAATCAGGCAGGCTTACCTCATGATGTTGTTTCGTGTTCAGAATTTGAAAAAGTTAAACATGTGGAAAGATATCTAAACGAAAATGTAGTAGGGCAAAAAAAAGCTGTTGACGCACTAATGCACTCACTCAAGAATGTCTATTCCGGTGTCCATAGCCCTGATAGGCCAATGGGGGTATTTCTATTTGGGGGGCCTTCTGGGGTGGGGAAGACATACGTCGCAGAAAAACTGGCCGAGGCCGTTTTTAACAAAGATGCGCTAATAAGGATTAACTTAAACGAGTTTTCAGAACAGCACCAACAAAGCAAGTTGGTGGGATCACCTCCTGGCTATGTTGGCTATGGAGAACGAAATCAGCTTATAGATGAAGTTGTTAAAAATCCGTATAGCTTAATACTTTTGGATGAAATAGAAAAAGCCCATCCTAGCGTATTAAAAATCTTTCTCCAAATTTTTTCAACGGGGATTATGGTTGATGCAGAGGGTCGTACTATTAATTTTAGACAATCAATTTTTATTTTGACTACCAATATAGGACAAGAAACTGGAGGTAAGGTCGGCGCTCTTGGCTTTTCTTCGTCAGATAGGCAGTCTGATTTTGAGGCGGAAAGAATGGCGAACCTTTGCAAGGAAAGATTCGGCCCCGAGTTTGTTAATCGTGTAGACAGCGTGATTGCATTTGAGCAATTCGAAAAAAATGAATTAGAAGCATTAGCTGGTTATATGATAAGAGGACTCGCTAAAAGAATATTGTACAATACGAATGAGCGCATTGTAGTAAAATTTAATAACGACGTGCCATTAAAAATAGTTGAGTTAAGTGCTTTTCAGATAGGCTACAATGCGAATAAGCTTAGCCGGACTATCGTTAAACATGTTGAAAAACTGATATCTGAGGCAGTCATCGAAGATGTTAATTCGTCATATACCATAAATCTTTTTGTAAATAAGAAGACTGGTGAAATAGGTTATAAGAAAGAAGACAAAAGTGATACTGTTTCATGATGACATTAAAAACGCTTATCAGGTGTTAGGTCTATCAAACGGTGATGAAGAAACTGTAAAAAAAGCCTATCGAAAAGCAGCGCTTAGGTGTCATCCAGATGTTAATAAAGAAGACCCACTTTCTAACAATGAATTTCTAAAAATCACAAATGCGTATCAGACGCTAACTGAATATTTTGGTTTTTTGAAGAAGCAGTCTAGGAGTCCATTTTCTTTTGAGAGCTTTTCGTTTCAGAAAGATTTGCGTCTTGGAGTGAGTATCTCCCTAGAAGAGGCTTATTGCGGGTGTAAAAAGGTTGTTAATTACAGCAAAAATATAGCGGTTGGACACAATATAGTCCAGCAGCCAAGCAGCGTAATAGTTGACATAAATGAAAAAGCAAGGCAGGGACAAGTCCTAAAAATCAAAAAAGAAGGCAATGTCCGTGATGGAGAATCCGGTGATTTATATGTTATTATCAATTACCCATATAGTGTGGGAGATATTAAAGTAACTCCGAATGGAGCAATCTTCTCAAAAATTTTTGTCAACTGGGCGGATGTGCTTATCGATAAGGAAATCCGTTTTAATCTCTTCCCATCTGGGCCTCTTATAAAATTCACGCCGAACGGCGAGTATGATGAAGGGTATACTTATCAGATCAACGGGATGGGGTTTTTGCCCGTCGCCCCTCTTTTTGTGCAGGTGTTTTATAAAATTCCGTGTAAAATAAGGTTTGAGGACAGAAAAAAACTTTCAGAAATACTTGGTAAATATACATGAGCGATAAGCACAAATACCAATTCAGTGGATATCAGTTACCTCTAATACAGCTGGATGCAACTGGACCCGCATATATCTATGCAAAACAAACTGGCGTGAACGTGCAGTTTGCCCCTCTTGAAACAAGTACTCCTATTTTTCAACAAGACGTCCCCTCTTTTAGAGGCAGAAGTCTCGGGGGTCTACGAAAGTATCCCGTTATAATTTAAAAAGTTCCAAAAGGATTAATCTCTCGTGAAAGACCATGGTAAATATAGCCCATTCCGTTATTACAGCACTTTTATTGGAAAAAAAGCTTCTTACGTCACATATGTAGATGAGAGCCTTATGTATTTTTTGCCAATACTTTTGCCAAAAAAACGAGGAAAGATGTTTACTACGACAGAGAGTAAGTATGATATCGATATTGATTTGGTTGTGAACCCTTACATTTTTGTTTTTGATCTTCTTCGTGGGTTAAGCTGTTCAGTAACTGGAATATTCCTTGATGTCGGGAATTCTCCAAATGGGGAGGAAACCTTGGTTGGCACTTTTGAAGTTTCTCAATCAAATGAAATTGGTACTTGTTTTACATCCGTTAGTCTCCCGCTGGTTGATGCTGTCGCCTTTGCATTTTTAATCGACACGCCTCTTTTTTTTAGAACAGAGCTGGTTGAAAAGATAGCCGTACATATACTCGTCGGAGACTATGCTGCTGAAAATGCAGTCGAAGAGTTTATCAATAAAACAATAAAACAATTTGATGATCAGAGCAATTCGTCTGTATAATTGTCCAGAGAGGTATAATTTATGTCTAGACATAGAAAAAATAAGCACCCGCTGCCTAGTTGGATGGTGCAAGAAAAAATAAGGCAGCAAAAAAATGCGGATAGGAAATTTAAGGAAGAGTTAAAAGGATTTTCAAGTCAGTTAGGAAGGGATGGTGCATATATGGAAGTAGGCATGAAAGATATTGTTGACGCTTTTTCTGGTCCAGAAAAGCCAAAAGTGATGGTCATAACGAAAAATAGATTTGATTTGCCCGAAGAAGAAAATATAGTCGCATTGGAGTCTATTGTGAAAAAAATGTCTCCAGAGCTTGAAAACATGAGTAATGAACAAAAAAGCTTCTATATATTTAAAAAGATTTTTGAGCAGGGACTTAAGAGCTTGTCATCTGCTAAAGAAGAATGTGCGCACACTCCTGATGCGATGAATCTGGATGCTGATTGTGGTCGCTCCAATGTCTCGTAATGAGATATCTTCTGCAAGATATCCAGAATGGGACGATGGTTTTGGCACAAGCAGATATTAAGGTCTTGTCCGAGTGGTGATGGGGTTAGCTGCCTCGTTATTGCATGAACAAGTTTTTGACAGATTTCGTTGCATTGGGAGCCATTTTGAAAACGTTGTATAATGTATAAAAGGAAGAATTATGAAAAACAAAATGTTCAAAGAAGAATTTAAGTGGACTTTGCCAAATAAAGGGATAAAAATATTTTCTTTCACACCAGAAAGTCAAAAAGAGTTTAGTTCTGAAACAAATTGTATTGACACTAAAAAAGTGGCGACGGAAGTTCTTGATTGGTCAATAAAGAATGTGGAAAGTTACATCGACAACAAAGAGACTGTGTTCTTGATATATTTTACTTACGACATCCTTGAAGAAGAGGGGTTGTTAGAGCTGAAGAAATTACAAGATTTGTACTATGGGATTCCAAATGCGGAAGGTGAAAATGATAACGATGACACAAGGGCAATGTTATTGTCAATGTTGGATTCTGTGGACGCAGTTGTCGAAGCTGTAAAAATTGCTATGGAAGAGAACTCGGAGAAGATGGCAGAGTTGTTTAAGAGAATTATTTACTATTATGAAATGATTGGGTTTAATCGGGTAACCGGACCCATTGTGGCGAAATATGATGGGCACATACAAATTAACCACTTTTTCTACGAGCCAGTATCTATGCCTGTTACAGTCACAAAACGCATGAAAAAAATGGATGAGGAAGGGGGCCTTATCGATACAGACTTGCCTCCAGAGATAATTAAAGAGTTCGTTGTTCCAGAGGGCTTTAGCTTCGAGGTTGAATTGGTAAAAAAGATGGTGACGTAAACTCCAGTTCAGCATCTTTTAGAATTTTTGCTTTTCAAGTTCTGCGACTTTCTTGTTTAGGAGGTCTATCCTTGCCTGAACACACCCTCCGCACATTTGACCTCTGTGCGCTTCAAGAAAGTTAATTGTCTTTTTTGTCAATTCGATTCTGTGATCAACCCGCTCTTGGCATTGAGTCTTGATCTTATTTAGTTGGAGCTTTAACATTTCTGTGTCCATTTTCTCTCTCTTTCTGTTTATAAAAGATGTCTTTTTTGATAAGCACCCGCCACATCCATATGGGTTCTTTACTTTATAATATGTGGTTTTGTCAAAAAAACCCTGCTCGATATTTAATATTTGTTTTTTTAACAAGCCGATCTGATTCTCTATAGAAACAATATCTCGTTCGGCCTTTAAAAGTTCTTTCTCTGCGATGGTGTGCATAATTAATTGAATTTATTGAATAAGCGTAAAACCACGACATCTTTAGTGTCGGGGATGTAAGCGATTATTGAAAATACTTCAAACATTATACCCAGTTGTCTAAAATTTCTACTATAATTTAAACACCATGAAAAAAGAATCAAAAAAATATCTTAGCGGATGTGATTATCTATGCATCACAGAAGGCTGCCCCTGCTATCAAACAAAAATAGTCATATTAGAAGTTTGCCCTTTATCAAAAATTGAAGATGTGATTGCTATTTACGAAGATATCATTGCTTCAAAAAAGTTTGGCGAAGAGAGGAGTGCTCCTTTTAAGGGGCTATTGGAACATCTTATTGACACGAAAGAAGAAGGTCGAACTCATGCTATTTCTCCCGTCAACTTTACAAATAACTTAATTATAGATGGCTACAGAAAAGAATTTTTTTGCCCATCCTGCAAGATTGTATGGAGCGAAGATGTAATGGGAGGTATCGACGAAGCCGAAAAGCGGTTCCCTGAAATTACATGTTGCAAAAAGTGCAACGGTGTGCTAATAAATAATGAAATTGCAGAAAAGGATGGAATTATTTGTGTTAGTTGTGGCGAAAAATTAAGAAGAATCCCTTGGTATTCTACTAATGAGTAAAAAAAAATCAGCAGGACTTTTAATGTACCGTTTTGGAGAGGATGGAGGGACTGAAGTCTTTCTCGGGCATCCGGGAGGTCCTTATTTTTACAACCGTGACGATGGTTGCTGGACGATACCAAAAGGGCAAGTAGAAGTTGGTGAAACTATTCTTGAGGCTGCGAAAAGGGAATTTTCTGAAGAGACGGGCATTATCACTCCAGAAGGAGTCTATATAGATTTGGGTGATGTCCGCTATGAGGGAAAGAAGAATAAAAAAACGGTATATTGCCTTGCGTTTAAAGGAAACTTCTCTGGAAAAATAAAGTCTAATTTTTGCGAGGTTGAATATCCTCCAAAGTCAGGGGAGAAAATATCTATCCCCGAGCTAGATATTGCTAAATTCTTTAACATTAAGACGGCCAGAAAAAAGATACTCGCTAAGCAAGCACCATTTATTGATAGATTGATAAGTGCAATAGCCCCTTCTTAGGAAGAACCAATGCCGACAAGTGACTTAAAAAGCGTATTGCTAAAAAAGCTCGATAAAAAAAGAGCTGAGTCGCTGCCACTTAAAGCTCTGTGTGAAAAACCGACGCATGTTGGAGGGTCATTATATCACCTTGCGCACTTATATCATCATTACCCTGTAGAAAATAAAGTTGCCGCACGCTCTTATAAGATGAAGAAGCGTAAAAAAAACGGGTTGAAATTGGTTGACTTTTTTAAGTGGATAAGCAATGATGTCCCAGAGTTTTTTAATGGAAAGCTGATAGAAAAACTTGAAGTTAATAAAGTCTTGTATAAGATAAGTAAAAACAACACGGAGAAAACATGAGCGTCATTTGCTGCAAAACAGGAGAGTTGATTCAAGGGGTTAAGCCAGTAAAATTGGTGACAAAAATAAGGAAAGTCACTTATAGTGACACTTATGGGTATAAAAATTCAGTAGGGTGGGAAATTGTAAAAGAAGAGTGGGTCCATCCAAAAGTATCAGCGGATTTTATTAATGACACTCCTGAAGTTGTTGCAGAGATTGTCCGCAAAGTGGATATGACGAAGCCAAGGGCGAAGTTTGTAAAAGAGGACCGAGAAGAGCGGTGGTAAAAAACAAACAAATTGAGTCCTCTTATTCTAAGAGTTCTTTAAAGAATCTTGTTACGGTCGCTCCGCCGACGTACCTGTTTGGGACTATTGGGCATATTGGATTTCCAAAAAGTTGTCATGCCCCCTCTATAGAACATGTGGATGGGACTAAATTTTTAGTGGTTTGGTTCCAAGGATCAAGAGAAGGGGCACCAGATGTTTCAATATGGTCGATAGAAATTGACTTTTTGTCTAAGACTAGAGCAGTCCCTAAAGAGATTTTTAAGCTAGAAAACTCTGCACACTGGAATCCAGTCCTGTTTAAAGACCAAAAAGGGAAGATACATATCTATTTTAAAGTCGGAGAAAAAATAGATAGTTGGGTTACGTGGCACGCCACATACAATAATGGGGAGTGGTCAGCCGCAGAAAAAATAAAAAGCTGTTTCAGTAGAATTACTGGGAGAGGCCCCGTTCGGAGCAAACCAATATTTTTAAGTAATGGAGACTGGATCGCACCTTCATCTATTGAAGAAACGATTGAGTATCTTGATACGTATTATGGCAAAAAACCATTGAGTGAATGGAGGGCTTTTGTTGATAGATCAATTAACTTTGGAAAAAGCTGGAAAGCCTCTTCACTTATTGATTTTGATCGTGAAAAATTTGGACATCAGCCTTATGACGATAGCAGGAAGTTTGGTGGAATTATACAGCCAACGTTGTGGGAATCGTCTAGTGGAAATGTCCATATGCTCCTAAGGAGTACTGCTTGTAAAATATTCAGAAGCGACTCTCTCAACTATGGAAAAAAGTGGAGCCCTGCTTATGAAACTTCTTTGCCGAATAACAATAGCGCTATTGACATAGCTAAAAGCGAAGATGGCGTCCTGTGTATGGCATATAACCCAATTGCAGAAAATTGGGGTCCACGGACACCTCTTTCTGTGTCATTTTCATTTGGAGAAGGAACTAAATGGACAAAGCCAATTAATATAGCGAGCGGGGACGGGAGTTACTCTTACCCGTCGATAGTTCCTTATGGGGCTGGTTTTGTAATTGTGTTTAGTTCGAATCGTTTGTCAATAGTATTAACGTATGTGTCGTATGGAAAAAATTTTATAGAAGAGGTGAAAAATGATCAGTAATGTAAGAGTATTTAGAATGTATGACGATGTGGTTTTGCCAGAATACGCATCAACCCACGCAGCTTGTTTTGATATCCGTGCTTATATTAAAGTAGAAGATCGCCAAAATCCAATAGTGATTAAGGCTGGCGAGACGAAGCTAATTCCTACTGGCTTAAAGATGGCATTGCCTGTTGACTGGGAATTGCAAATTCGCCCAAGGAGCGGGATGTCTCTAAAAACAAAAATAAGGATCGCAAATTCTCCCGGCACTTGTGATTCTGATTATAGAGGTGAAATTGGCGTGATTGTTGATAACCTGAACCCAGACATGGACCCCATCTATAAGATGATGTCCGATTTAGTACCCCTCGCTAATTTAGACTCGGCAGTTTCTTATCTGACGTCATATTCCCAAAAAGAATACTCTAAAAAGACTGACATTATGATAAATCATGGGGACCGCATTTGTCAAGGAATATTTAGCGTTGTCCACCGACCTTCAGCCATCATCCCAGTTGCAGACTGGGATGATAACGAAACTGTCCGTGGGGCAGGAGGCTTTGGGAGTACGGGTGTTAAGTAGATATTTTGCTATTGACATAAAAATACGGATGTGTTAATGTGCGGACAAGAAAGTAAAAAAGGAGCCGCACACATGAAAATATCAAATTCCGCTTTTCTTGTGATCGTGTCAGTTGTTGTTTTTTTGTGGTATAATGGGCTAACACCAAAATATGCGGACCAAGAAACAAAGTACCAGCAATCGGATTCTCAGATAGAACAAGTAACCCCACAAGAGACTTCTTCTCCAGCAGAAAAAGAAGATGAATATTACTATGTTGTTGTGACCAATTGGGAAGATAAAATATTTGTGTCTCCAAATACTTGTGACCCACGTTACAACAACAGCAAGTTGATAACAAAGAGAACGGCTGCTGGCGATTGCTTTTTGCATGGTGAGGTAAATAAACTAAAAGTTAAGACAAATGAAAGAGGGGAACCGGTTGCTATCGAAGTTATTCCACTAGAATATATACTAAAACATGGGTGGTATAATGTTACAAACGGGCAGGTTGATTGGGCTGACTATTCTAGGTGGACGCATTTTAAGCTTGGTAAAAGTGAAAAATATAGAATGAAGTGGTAGGAAAAATGTAAAAGAAAGGCGTTGTGACATGGGACGTATTATCGTTGAAGAGGCCGAAAAGATATTAGACAAAGAGTTTAAAGTGCTTGACAAGGGCTTTGTCCGGCTGGTTGACTATTTTGGTGGAGATGACCGGATTGTACAAGCCGCAAGAGTATCTTATGGAGATGGCACAAAAACTGTGCGTGAAAACGAAATGCTAATCGACTATCTTATGGCGCATGACCACACCTCCCCGTTTGAACATGTTGTATTTGAGTTCCATTGTAAAATGCCAGTGTTTGTCGCACGTCAGTGGATTCGGCATCGCACGGGAAGAGTTAATGAGGTCTCGGGGCGATATAGCGTAATGCGTAATGAATTTTACACACCACCGTCAGAGCAGGTTAAACTTCAGAGCATGGATAATAAGCAGGGGCGTGGCGATATTGCGTCTGAAGATTTACAAGAAGAGTTTTCCGAACTTCTTTCACTTGAAAGAGCAGTTGTCGGAGAGAATTATAGAAGGTTTATAGAGATGGGAGTTGCAAAAGAACTCGCCAGAATTGATCTGCCACTATCTGTATACACAGAATGGTATTGGCAAATGGACCTTCATAACCTTTTAAATTTCTTAAGGTTAAGGATGGACTCTCATGCGCAGTGGGAAATCCGCCAATATGCGAATGTCATTGGCGAAATTGTAAAAACTGTTACTCCGATGGCATGGAAGGCATTTGACAGGCATGTTCTAAGAGGAACAAAATTTTCAGCAGAAGAGCTAGACGCCTTGAAGAGTATGGTCGATGGAGTTGCTATCCCTGACTGCATAAAGGGCCAAAGGCTCATAGATTTTAAGAATAAGATAGGGGATAATGGCCATGAGTAAAGACGATATAATTGAAACTAAAACGGACAAACTGTTAAAGGCTCTTGAAGTTAGTCCGGATTCTTGCGATGGGAAAAACGGAATTAAGGCAGTAATATTTACAGGAACTCCAGACCCTGACTCTATTGGGTCCGCAATTGGAATGAGGTATATTATTGCGAAAAAGTTCGGAGGGCATGCCGACATTATTTGCAATGCGGCAGTATCGCATCCACAGAACAAAACAATGTTGAATGTTTTGAATGTGCAGGTTTTGTCAGAAGACGAAGTTCTTTCAAAGGCCCATGGCGAAAAGTCTCTGACAAGTCGTTATAACAAATTTATTTTTGTTGATTTTACACCAGCTTTATTGAAGTGGTATAAAGATTCCCCTGTAACAATTGTTATAGACCACCACAAAGGCTCATATGAAAATGAGAACGCATATGTTGAAATTGAAAATGTTGGAGCGTGTTGCACATTGGTGTGGAAACATATTCAAGAGTTAGGCATAGACTCCCCGCTAGAAGATGAGGACGGGACAAATACCGCAACAGCAATGCTGATGGGTATAAAAACGGACACAAGTGACCTATTGACCGAGAACACGACGCAGCTGGATTTTGAGGCATATGCAGAGCTTACAAAAAAATCCAATAGGAAACATCTTGGTCAGATTATTAATTACAAACTTCCCGCCTACTACTTTGATCTAAAAAGCAGGTTGGAAGATTCAGAAAACGTTTTTAATGAAAATTCGTTTTATATTGGATGCCTTGGTCAAATATCAATAAGTGGCAGGGATAGTATTCCCATGTTCGCAGATGAGCGCCTCCGGATGGAAGGGATAACAACATCCATAATTTTTGGGTTTGTTGACGACATGCTTGTGGCAAGCCTGAGAACATTTAATGCCTCCATGGATGCTCATGTAAGTATGCAAAAGATTTTTGGGAAAGAGTACGCCGGAGGAAAACAGGGGGCGGCGGCGGCAAAAGTCCCATTAGGGGTTTTGTCATTAGGGACTCTCCCCACAGAATTATCAGAAAAAGCATGTTGTCAATACCGTGACGTAATCTTCAACAAGATAAGAGAAGTCTGTTTTAATGGATAGGACTCTCCTGTTTTTGCTGTATAATAGTGCGTATACTTTTTGAAAACTTACAGGTGTGCTATGTCTAGTGATTATAAAAATATTCGTGAATGTTTGACTTATGATGATGTCCAGCTTGTAGATAAGTATTCTGAAGTCCGTCATCGGGCCACAGACTGTGTCGTGTCTACACAATTCACTAAAAAGCTGAAAATAGATATCCCTATTGTTTCTGCACCGATGGATACAGTGACGGGCTGGAGAATGGCTGTCCAATTGGCACGACTAGGAGGGGTAGGGGTTATCCATCGTTTTGGCGATACTGTTCAAGAAGTGAGAAAAATGGTATCAGAGATTGGGGAAATAGCTTCTGCTTGTGGAGAGTTTACTGGAACCATCCCAATTTGTGCCTCTATAGGGGCTACAGGCGACTATTTGTCAAAAGCTGAAGCTTTGTTGGCGGCAGGCGCTAACGTGCTGCTAATCGACGTGGCAAAGGGAAATTGCATCGTTGTAAAAGAGTCCATTGAGCAGCTAAAGAAGATTGGTGGCAATTTTGAGATTATTGCGGGAAATGTTGCGACTAGAGAGGGTGCCAGAAATCTTTGCGAATGGGGAGTTGATGCTATTCGTGTTGGAATTGGAGGGGGGTCTGTGTGCACAACACGAATTATGACCGGTGTTGGGACCCCGCAATTAACAGCGGTTATGGACTGCGCTAGCGTTGCCTATGACTTTGATGTGCCAGTTATTGCGGACGGAGGTATAAGATACCCTTGTGATGTTGCAAAAGCACTTGCTGCCGGAGCACAGACGGTTATGATTGGGAGATTGTTTTCTGGGACAAAAGAAGCTCCTGGTGAGATTATTATTGAATTAGGTGAATGGGGCAAGGAAAGAAAATTTAAGAAATATCGTGGCTCTGCTTCTTTAAGTGCAAAGTTGGATCGTGGCGAAGGGAATGTCCATGTCGAGGGGACAGATAAACTTGAGCCATATAAGGGGTCGGTTTGTAAAATTGTTGAAAAGATTTTAGGCGGCGTAAAGTCTTCAATGGGGTATGTTGGCGCAAAAACAATACCTATTTTTCAAGACAAGGCAGAGTTTCAGCGGGTTACTTCTGCTGGAATAAGGGAGGCATATCCTCACGCCCTTTTAGACTAAAGTTGCAAAAATCAACTCTAGCCTTGAGCAGAAGGAGACCCGCAAATGACGACTGAACCAAAGAGACGACGCCGGACTCCTGTATGCTCCAAGGAGTTGTTGGCCTCCCTGTCGGCCTCCCTGTCGGCGCTTGCCGAGAAGTGGAGAACGGAACGAGACTTTCTCGTCACTGGAGAAGGGGCTGACCGCATGGCGGCTCAACTGTACGACGAGTGTGCTGGGGAGTTGATGGAAATTGTAAAGGCCAACAAAATATTTTGAGTTGCATAATACTTTTTATGTTTTTCAAAATGCCTCCATCGCAACTAATTGTAACATCCTGCAAAGATGGCGGAACGAAAGCCATAGGGATAGATAGTTGTTTTTGAATATTAAGTGCTAAGCAAAGGGGAATACTAAAATGAGTACAGTGTCACGAGAAGTGAAGATATTTGATTATAATGAAGCCTATAAAAAATCACTAGAGTATTTTAATGGAGACGAACTCGCAGCAAAAACATTTTTAGGAAAGTATGCATTAAGAGACAACGATAATAATTTACTTGAAGAAACTCCGAC
>Ga0172381_10005631_pt1 | contig 12665 bp, 9 predicted proteins | sample Leawel6488metaG_FD_119754 | JGI IMG/M metagenome (GOLD analysis project Ga0172381, IMG submission 119754) | Leachate microbial communities from a municipal landfill in Southern Ontario, Canada - Leachate well 64-88 metaG | ecosystem: Engineered > Solid waste > Landfill > Unclassified | place...
GTTTCACTTGCACGCAATATCTCCTTCGACGATAAGTTTTTGGTAATATACCGGGTGATGATAGTCCCAAATAATCAGAATCTAGCGAGCAATTACGGGGCTTATGCACGTAACATTCGTGTGTTATGAATAGTTATGAACTTTTCTTAAACAAATTTAAATAGAAATTATACTGAATATACATGAATAATCAAATCACATAATGACGCTTTAAGGAGAGAATAAAACGTGTTTAATACTGAACGGAAGAACGAAATGGGTGAAGCCGAGGTAGCGATTTGTCCGCTATGTGATTTACGGGTAGAATTTATAGGTGCTCCGATGGTTAGGTGTTATTCGACAGGAGAAACGTACGAGCCCGTAAAAATTAGATGGACTCAGAAATCAAAGATTTCCAAAGAAACCGGATACGATGTGGAGAACATCAGGGGAAATGACAAAGTGCAAGATTTCTTGCCTAATGCACATCTGCTAGTAGATGAGATAGAATCATGAATCCGTGTTCAATGCAACCTCTTTTTCGCAGGACCTGTCAAACAGCGTACCCTTTGAAATTGATTGATGCTAATGACCAATACGAGCCCATCTGCGGATAAAATCTCAGTATCATGAAACCAACATTTTGAGCACAATTTTGATAAGTGACTAAGCTATATCTGAATATCTTCACTATCTTGCGGCGGGTAGTGCCTGCAAAGGACTTTTAAAAGGACAAAGAAATATGGGAGGAAGTCACTTCTAATGCAGCTGCTATTGTTGCCAGAAAATCACTTTTTCCAGAACTCCGGTAACAGAAGCACCAGAGCCGTCACTATCTCCAGCCTTCCGATCCACATGCAAAAGAAGAGCAGCATCTTTCCCGCAGGATGGACCTCTGCGAAGCTATACATCGGCCCTACCATGCCGAAGCCCGGCCCCACGTTGCCGATTGTGGTGGCAACTGCAGAGAGGATGGTCTCGATGGTCATGCGCGGATCGTCATAGGAGATGATGGCCAAAAGCAGCGATGCCATAGCGAAGATGATGATATACGTGGCCACAAATATGTTGCTGGGCCGGAGAACTTCATCTCTTACCGGGACACCGCCCAGCTTCAGAGCAATGACCGCCTTGGGGTGAAGGACATGAAGCAGCTCCCGGTATCCGCTCTTTAATACTAATTGTATTCTTACAACTTTTATGGCTCCGCCTGTGGAGCCGGCACAGGCGCCGATGATCATGAGCAAGAGGAGAGCATACTTGGCCGCTGCCGTCCACTGGTCGAAGTCTGTTGTGGCAAAGCCGGTGGTGGTCATGATGGTGACCACCTGAAAGCCGGCCAACTGGATCTTTCTAAAGATATCTCCCTCTAATTCGCCCCAGAGGACGATGATTGCCGTCGCCGCCAGCACTATCAATGCATAGAATCTAAACTCGGCGTCCTTGAACAGGGCCTTTCGATCGGAGTTTAGCATCTTGTAATGCAGGGCGAAGTTTGCCCCTGCTAAGAAACAGAACAGAGTGATGATCGCATCGATTATCCAGCTCCTATAGGCCATGATGCTCTGGCCTTGCGGTGAGAAGCCGCCCGTGGCCATAGAGGCAAAGGTATTGCAAAACGAGTCGAAAAGGGGCATTCCCGCCACATAGAGGAGCACAATCTCAGCTACGGTCATGAGGATATAAACCACCCAGAGCACGCGGGCGGTCTGCTTTATGCGTGGAGTCAGCGCATCCTTGTCCGGACCGGGCACTTCAGCCCGGTAGAGCTGGCGTCCCGCCACGCCCAGGCGAGGCAGTATGGCCACGAATAGTAGTATTATCCCCATTCCGCCCAGCCACTGGGCAAAGGACCTCCAGAAGAGCAGACCCATGTAGGTCTTATCTATGTTGCCGCTGACCTGGAGCAATGTGCTGTTGGCAGTCAGGCTCATTATGGAAAGCTCCAGATGGTGCGCCAGGCTGCTGTTGGCCAGAGCTCTGTTGATGATCCAGTACCCTTGGGCATTTGACTCCGTGAATATGGACGAGCCGGTGGTGGTAAAGGCGGACATGGACTCGAAGAGGCCGTCGATGAGGCCGGTTCCCAGGAAGACGTAAGGAAGAGCCCCGAAGAAGGCTGCTCCTAGCCATCCTAAAGAGACGAGGGCAAAGCCCTCTTTTAGGCCAGGCTCCTCGCTCGAAGAGAGCCGTCCCAGGGCTATTCCTGAGGCCAGGGTGAGAAGAGATGTTATGGCGAAGGCGATCACGCCCCCCGTCTCTCCATAATAGGCAGCAACAGCCCCCGGAATCAGCAGCAATACCGCCAAAATCTTAAGAAGCGACGCAAATAGCCGAAGAAATATCCTGATCTTCATCGAATAATATCACTCCGGGGCCGTAGTGCATCCACCTTTTGTAGGCAAACCACCTTTCTCGCTGCTATAAAAAATATGTGCTTGGATTGAATTAGGATACGAAAAGCTTCTTTACCTTGGAGACGACTTCCGGCATGGACATCACAAAGACGCGGTCTCCTTCCTTGACCTTGAAGCCGTCATCGGGCATCATCGGTCTTCCGTCTCTTAAGATCATGCCCATCATGGAGTCCTTGGGCAGCTCTTTGGAGACGCTCTTTCCTATGATTTTAGATCCTGCCTTGGCGATGAAATCCACCAGCTCCATCCTCTCGTCGCTCAGGGTTATCACCTCTTCTCCTCCGCTCACCCTCTGCAGCACTGCATCAGCAGTTACCTGACCAGGGCTTACTGCTCTGTCCACCCCCACCAGCTCGAAGAGCTTTATGTAATCATACCTGTTTACTCGGGAGAGTATTTTCTTCGCACCCAGCTGCTTGGCTAGCAGTGAGCAGAGCAGGTTCTTTTCATCCAGGCCGGTGACAGCGAAGATCACATCCATGCATTCAGCACCCTCTTCCCTCAATAGCGTGATATCCGTTCCGTCTCCATTGAGGATCATAGTACCGGAGAGCTTGTCTGCAATCGCCATGCAGCGTTCCGTATTCACTTCGATTAGTTTCACGTCCAGTCCCATCTTCTCCAGCCGGCTCGCCAGGTAAAATCCAACCATTCCACCTCCGACGATCAGGGCCTTATGTGGTGTGGACTCTTCATGAAGCATTCTTCTCAGTTCGGGAAGGGATTTGGGGTCGCAAAGGAGGAAAAGGTGATCATCGGACATGATCAGATCTCCGTCTATTGGTATGCTGATATCCCCCATTCTGTTTATGGCCATGATTTTGCAGCCATCCGGAAGGTTGACTTTGACCTCACCCACCGGCCCTTGCAGAGGCATTTCTTCGGTGACCTTGAACTCGATCAGCTCGACCTTGCCTCCAGCCAGTTCCCTATCCAGGAGCATGGACGGAAAATACAGAGATCTCGCCAGATCCTCGGCCATGGCCAGCTCCGGACAGATCATGTAGCTTATGCCGATCTCTTTTCGATCCTGAACCGGCTGATCAATATACTCCGGATTGCTGACTCTAGCAATGGTCTGGCGCACGCCTAGATGGCTGGCTATGATGCAGGTGATCACATTCACCTCATCGTTGCCGGTCACGGCCGCTACTATATCCGCCTTATTGATGCCTGCTGAAATGAGCAGACGGGCATTGGCGGAATTGCCTTGCAGGACCTTTACGTCCATGTCCTGCAGCCTGGCACAGGCAGCCGGGTCCTTGTCTATGACGGTTACATCATGATCCGCGTAAAGCTCGCTGGCTATGAGAAAACCCACCTCGCCAGCACCGGTAATCAAGATACGCATGTTATTTCCTCCACAGTTCTGGAATAAACAATAGGAATATGGGCATCAGCTCCAGCCGGCCGATGTACATGGCAAAAAAGCCGATCATCTTTCCGGCAGCGCCCATTTGCGACCAATCAAAGGTGATAATGCCAAAGCCCGGACCCACGCCGCCCATACAGGAAGCTATGCCTGCTGTTACGACCTGCAGATCCACTCGTGGGTCGCCGGACGAGACCATGGCCAGGATTAGAGATAGTGCCAGCCAGGTTGCTAGGTAGAAGAAAGAGTAGAAGAGCATGGGCCGGAGAACCTCTTCCTGCACTCGAGCCTCACCAAGACGCACTGACATCACTGCGTGGGGATGAATCATATGGCGAAGCTCACTGTAGGCGTACTTCAGGTCTACCAGAAGCCGTCCCACCTTTATGCCTCCGGCAGTCGAGCCGATGCAGCCTCCGATGAGCATAACCATGATCAAAGCCAGCTTGGCCGCTGTGGACCATTTATCGTAATCCAGGGAATTGACAAAGCCGCACGTCCCCATGAATGAAATGACCTGGAATGATGCAAACCTGAAGCGTTCTGCCAGTCCCCCACCTATCCCGCCGAAGAAGAGCAGGACGGTAGTGGCAATGGCCAGGATGGCGATCATGAACCTGAATTCTTCGTCTTTGAACCAGGCCAGCCGATCTGAGGTTAGGACTTTGTAGTGCAGCGTGAAGCTGGACATGCCAAGGACGATAAAAACGGCGACAATTGCTTCGATGATGGGGCTATTGTAGGCTACGAGGCTGGATGCCTGAGGAGAGAAGCCGCCGGTAGCCAGGGTTGAAAAAGCTGTGCATACTGCATCATAAAAAGGCATGCCTGCTGCGTAAAGGAGTATTATCTGCAGGCCGTTGAATAGCAAATACACCTTCCAGAGAATTCTGGCCGTGGCCGTGGCCCGCGGCGTGATGGTCTCCTTGGATGGCCCTACCGTCTCCGCCCGGTAGAGCTGGCGGCCAGCTACACGAAGCTGGGGAAATATGGCCACCACCATCAAAATTATGCCCAGACCTCCGATGAGCTGCTGGAAGGAGCGCCAGAAGAGCAGGCCGTAAAATGTTTGGCTATTTATGGCCTGGAAGGCGATATTGTAGCCCGCCATGTCGCCGGTCACTCCATTAATAAGTGCTGCACAGATACTATTGTTGGCCAGAGTGGAATTGACAATATAGTACCCTTGGGCATTTGACTCTACAAGAATCGTAGCTCCTGTTGCCGAGAAGCCCGATACGGATTCAAAGAGAGCATCGACTGGCCCCAGGCCCTGAAATACAAAGGGCAAAGAGCCGAAGAACGTGGCAGCGAGCCATCCCAAAGAGACGGCGGCGAAGGCTTCTTTACCTCCCACATCCCCTTTTGTACCCAGCCGGCTGAGGATGATGCCCGTGATTATGGAGAGCAGAGAGGTCAGGGCAAAGGCGGCAATTCCGCTGGTTTCATGGTAGTAAGCCGAGACCAATCCAGGCACCAAGAGCAACAAACCCATGATCTTCAGCACGGTGCCGATAATATCAAAGACGATTCCTAGCTTCATTCTTCCCTCCCTTTAATTCAAGCCCAAGGTTTTGGCTTCAAGAGTGGAGAACAAGGTTCAAGCGTCTTGGATTTGATTCGAAAAGGTCCTTCTTCTCTCAAGCTAAAATGGTCGTTAATTTTTTTCAAGGTTTCAAACCTCTGTCAATTGTCCATTGGAGACGCGTCTTGCTGTGGATAAGCAGGCATCCTGGCGAATGCTGAGATAGACATCCCTCCAAAGTGCAGTTGGTTGCATCTGAAGCTCGCCGTAGTGGCGATCTTCGGATATAAAAGTTTCCGTTAAATTTATATTATATCTTTTTACATGACGAATTCGCCGCTCCGGTCTAAAGCCAGGGCCAGGACGTTCGTGAATGCTTCCAGTAACCTCTTCTGCTCAGGCAGCAAGAGCTGTTCCGCTTTGCCCAGTCCCACACCCAGCACCCCAATGGTGACTTCCTTGGTCTTGAGCGGCAGGTAAAAGAGCGTAGCGGAGGAAAGAGTCTCAGTGCCGTGTCCTGCTTCCTGGCCGTGTCTGAGGACCCAGGTGGCCACACCCAGCTTGCGCTCGTCAAATATCAGGTGTTCTCCCATCTTGGCCCGTTCCTTGAGCCGTCCGGTTTCATCGGGCAGAAGGATCATCACTTCACACTCGAAGGCCTGCGCAATCTCTCTGGCGGCGCAGCTTAAAAGCTCCTCTCCGTTTCCTGCAGCAATGAGGTTGCGACTGAAGGAATAAAGGGCAGAGACAAAACGCTCCCTTTGTCGAGCGCTCTCGCCCTGCCATCTCACCAGATCCGCCAAGAAGCTGGTTATTATTCCAACTATTACGAAGACGATGAATACGGGCAGATAGCGCAAATCTTCAATTGCCAGTGTCATTTTAGGAGCCACGAAGAAGAAATCCAGGGCGGCTACTGCCAGGAGCGATGTGATCAGACCGGATCGCCTGCCCCAGGTCATTCCGCTGTAGATCACAGGCAAAAGCAGGATCATGGCGATGTTGATGAGGCCCAGCCAGCTTTGCAGCGGCCAGCAAAAGGCGACCGTTGCCGCTACGATTAAGAGGCTACCGGAGAGCTGCCTCCAGTTTATGTCGCCTGCAAGCGACTGGGACTCCTGTTTCGCCATATCGGCTTGTTCGCCGCCTATAACGAGCACATGGATCTGTCCGCTCTGTTTTATAATCTCGTTTACCACCGACCCTCTCCACCATTTGCTCCACAAACGGCTGCTCGGCAGTCCGACGATGATGACTGTGATATTATGCTCTCTGGAGAAGGCTATGACCTCCTCCGCAATATTCTGCGCGCTCAGAACCTGAACCTTTGCCCCCATCTCCCTCGCCAGCGTCAGGTTATGCGCCAGTTGATCCCGAGCGGCCTGTGTGGAGGATGTCTCTTGAGGAGATTCCGCATAAACCGCAAACCACTCGGCATCCTGGTCTGCAGCCATGCGCTGCCCTATGCGTATCAGGCGCTCGGAGAATGTACTGGCGTTTATGCAGACCAATAATCTCGATCCGGCCGGCCATGGTCCCAGGATGCCATGCCTCTCCATGTAGGTGCGCATGTCCTCATCCACCATGCGGGCTGCATATCTCAGAGCTATCTCTCGCAGTCCCAGCAGGTTGCCTTTGCGGAAAAAGCGCTGCATGGCTTGCTCTGCCTGGGCGGGCACGTACACCTTTCCATCCTTAAACCGCTGCAACAGATCCTCCGGAGTCAGGTCTACAACTTCGATCTCATCGGCCAGCTCTAGTACCCTGTCCGGCAGAGTCTCTCGAACCCTCACGCCCGTGATCTGAAATATGATATCGTTGAGGCTCTCAATGTGCTGGACGTTCAGGGTTGTGTAGACGCTGATGCCCGCATCCAGCAGCTCTTCTACATCCTGGTAGCGCTTGGCATGGCGAAGGTCCGGTGCATTGGCATGAGCCAGCTCATCCACCAGGGCGATGGCTGGATGGCGGGCCAGGACGCCGTCCAGATCCATTTCTTCTATCACCAGGCCGCCTCGATCGAGACGGCAACGCGAAATAGCCTCCATTCCCTCCAGCAGAACCTCGGTCTCATGCCGTCCATGTGTCTCTACAAGGGCGACAACAACATCCACACCGCTCTTTTTTAGTTGCTGTGCCTCTTCCAGCATTTGGTAGGTCTTGCCGACGCCGGCCGCTGCGCCAAGGATGATCTTGAGATGCCCGCGGCTACTGCTGGCCACGCGTTCATCGTTCTGAAGTCGCTGCAATAATTGGTCCGGATCCGGTCGGCAATCCTTCTCCATTGTCTAACTCTCCTTCGTCACCTCATCCAGGGCCAGGTTAAGCCTGAGCACGTTCACTCTCTCCTGCCCCAGTATGCCTAGCATTGCAGGTTCAACATTTCCATCGACCAGCGCCTGCACCGCAGAATGCGTGAGCCCTCTCGATTCGGCCACGCGCGCCACCTGTTCCATTGCACCCTGCCGGCTTATGTGCGGGTCCAGGCCGCTGCCTGAGTTCAGTACCAGATCAGCGGGCACGCTCTGATCGGTCGACAGCCTATTCTCGCGCCTGACTTGATCTATCCTTCGGCTCACATCTTCCATAAGCCTGGCACTGGTTGGGCCAAGGTTGTCGGCACCTGAGCCGTTGGCGGCGTAGTTCACTGCCGAAGGCCGTCCATGGAAGTAGCCGGGGCTTTGGAAAGTCTGGCCGATGAGCTCTGAGCCCACAATTCTGCCGTCAACTACAATCAGGCTTCCCTCGGCCTTGGCCGGCATGGTCGTCTGGACTATGCCGGTTATGAACAGAGGATAGGCGAGACCGGTGAGCAGAGTGAAGGCCATAAACAGAATCACTGCAGGCCTTATTTCTTTTAAATATTCGAACATTTTCCTCACTCCAAATGCAGGAAAATAACCAGCATATCGATCAGCTTGATGCCGATGAAAGGCACTGCCAGTCCGCCCAGGCCGTAGATCAGCAAATTGCGTCGCAGCAGCTGTGAGGCCGTCGTGGGTGTGTAGCGCACACCCCGCAGCGATAGCGGTATCAATAGAGGGATGATGATGGCATTGAAGATGATCGCGGAAAGCACGGCGCTGCTCGGCGTAGCCAGATGCATGACGTTCAGCACACCCAGCATGGGATACTCGGCCGCAAATATGGCGGGGATGATGGCAAAGTACTTGGAGACATCATTGGCCACGCTAAAGGTGGTCAGCGCTCCCCTGGTGATCAATATCTGTTTGCCGATCTCCACTATGTCCAGCAGTTTGGCCGGATTGGAGTCCAGATCCACCATGTTGGCTGCCTCCCTGGCGGCCTGGGTTCCTGCATTCATGGCCACGGCCACATCGGCCTGGGCCAGAGCCGGAGCATCGTTGGTGCCGTCTCCAATCATTGCCACCAGGTGCCCTTCCCTCTGATATTTTCGAATGGCCTCCAGCTTGACCTCGGGACGGGCCTGGCCGATGAAGTCATCGATTCCAGCTTCTGCGGCGATGGCTGCAGCGGTCATGGGATTGTCTCCCGTGATCATGACGGAGCGAATGCCAACCAATCGCAGGCGAGATAGGCGCTCCTTGATATTCTCCTTGAGCACATCCTTCAGACGTACTGCCCCCAAAATCCTCGCGCCATCGGCGACCACCAGAGGTGTGCCGCCATCTCTCGCAATGCTGTCAACTGCAGCTCTGATGCTCTCAGGCATTGCGCCGCCCTTATTTTTCACATATTCCTCAATGGCGTCATGGGCACCTTTGCGAATCTCCCTCCCGCTCCAGTCTATGCCGCTCATGCGGGTCTCGGCGCTGAAGGGGATGAAGGAAGAGCCCTCCGGGGCTCGAATGTCTTTGCCCCGCACATTCAGCTTCTCCTTGGCCAGATCTACGATGCTTCGCCCCTCCGGCGTCTCATCGGCAAGAGAAGAGAGCATGGCAGCCTCAGCCAGATCCTCATTCTTTATGCCAACGGCCGGGATGAACTGCGTGGCCATCCTGTTTCCCAGGGTGATGGTGCCGGTCTTGTCCATGAGCACCACATCCACGTCGCCCGAGGCCTCCACTGCCCTGCCGCTCATGGCGATGACGTTATGAGAAAGCAGCCTGTCCATGCCGGCGATGCCGATGGCGGGCAGCAGGCCGCCGATGGTGGTGGGCATCAGGCAGACCAGTAGCGCCACCAGCACGCTCACTGGAACGATGATACCCATATACCCGGCAAAGACATCCAGGGTGATTACTACCACCATGAACAGTCCGGTAAGACCTATGAGCAGTATCTCTAAAGCCTGCTCATTGGGAGTCTTCTGGCGCTTGGCGCTCTCCACCATGCCTATCATCTGGTCCAGGAAGGTCTTGCCCGGGTCCGCTGTGATAAGGATCTTGATATTTCCGGAGAGAACTCTCGTGCCGCCGGTGACGCCGCAGAGCTCTCCTCCAGCCTCGCGAACTACTGGTGCCGATTCGCCCGTTATGGCTGATTCGTCCACCAGTGCGACTCCTTCTACGATCTCGCCGTCGCTGGGGATGGTCTCGCCGTCCTTTGCCAGGACGAGATCGCCTTTGACAAGCTGTAGAGCCGGTACCTGCTCAATCTTGCCATTGGCCAACAATCTTTGGGCAATGGCCTCGCTCTTCGCCTTGCGAAGGGTTTCAGCCTGAGCCCTGCCCCGTCCTTCCGCCAGAGCCTCAGCAAAGTTGGCAAAGAGTATGGTGAACCAGAGCCAGAGGCTGATCTGGCCGTCGAATCCGGCGTTTCCGCCCGAGATCAAATCGCGCGCTGTGATCAGTGTGGTCAGGATGGCGCCTATCTCCACGGCAAGCATCACTGGACTGCGCCAGAGGCGGCGCGGATCCAGCTTGGGGATTGAATTCAAAATGGCCTGCTTTATCTGGGAAGTCTGCCATAAATCGGACTTATTGATGTGCATATCATCACTCCTTAAAAGGTCCTGCCCGCCTGCATCAGCAGGTGCTCGAGTATGGGACCTAGTACAAAGGCGGGAAAGAAGGTCAGAGCCCCTACTATGATGACCGTGCCTACCAGCATGATAACGAAGAGCGGACTGGCGACCGGGAAGGTTGCCGTGCTGGCGGGCACTATCCTCTTTGCCGCCAAGGAGCCGGCTATGGCCAGCGCCGGCAATATGGTAGCAAATCTGCCCACCAGCATCGCCAGAGACAGAGCCAGGTTGTAGAAGGTGGTGTTGGCGTTCAGGCCGGCAAAGGCGGACCCGTTATTGCCGCAGGCCGAGGCGAAAGCATAGAGGATCTCGGTGAGTCCGTGCGGCCCGCCGTTGTTCAGGCTGAAGAGGCCCTGGGGCAGTACTATGGCAAGGCCTGCCAGCATGAGCAGAACGATGGAAGGAGCCAGCAAACCGATGACTGCCATTCTCATCTCGAAGGGCTCCAGCTTTTTGCCGAAGAGCTCAGGAGTGCGGCCGATCATGAGGCCGGCTAAGAACATAGTCATGATGGCATAGAAGAAAATGCCTATCATTCCCACCCCGACTCCGCCGAAGATCACCTCGCCTATGCACATGTTAAAGAGCAAAACCAGGCCGGCTAGAGGCATAAAGCTGTCGTGCATGCTGTTTACGCCTCCACAGGAGGTGACTGTCGTGACCTGGCCAAAGAGCACCGATGCCGCTATGCCAAAGCGCACATCTTTGCCCTCCATATTGACTCCCCCGGCCACGCCCAGCTTCTCCAGCAGGGGGCTGCCCTGTTCTTCCGCCCAGAGGGCGAAGCCCAAACCCATCAGGAAGAGAATGAACATGGCTGCAAATATGGCCCAGCCCTGTCTGGGGTTATTGACCAATGCGCCAAAGGCGAAGGGAAGCGATGCCGCTATGAGCAGCATGGCCAGCACCTGCAGGAAGTCGGTGAGGGGTGTGGGATTCTCGAAAGGATGGGCTGAGTTGGTATTGAAGAAGCCGCCTCCGTTCGTTCCCAGGTACTTGATGGCCTCCTGGGAAGCCACGGGACCTATTGATATGACCTGCTCTCCCTCTTCAAGGGTATGGGCAGTGACATAGGGGCCCAGGGTCTGAATTACGCCCTGGGATGCTAACAAGAGTGCCCAGATGATGGCCAGGGGCAGCAGCAGATAAAGCGCCGACCGGGTGAGGTCGACCCAGAAATTTCCCAGGGTGGCGGCATTCTTGCGGGTGAAGCCTCGAATGACGGCCATGACTGCGGATAGTCCTACAGCCGCGGAGAGGAAATTTTGCACAGTCAAGCCCAGCATTTGGGTGAGGTAGCTCATTGTCTGTTCCCCGCTATAGGCCTGCCAGTTGGTGTTGGTGGTGAAGGAGACGGCCGTATTGAGGGCCGTATCCCAGCGGACTGCTCCCAGGTTCTGAGGATTGAACGGAAGAAAGCCCTGCAATTCCTGCAGCAGAAAGACGGCTGCCAGACCCAGGGCATTGAAGATCAATAGAGAGGCAACGTAGCTCTTCCAGGACATCTCTCTTGTCTCGTCCACACCTGCCATCCTGTAAAACGCCCGTTCGACTGGCCGGAAGAGAGGCGTAACTCGAGTAGGCTCGCCATTGAAAACCTTCGCAATATACCTTCCTGTAGGCAACGCTAGAACTATCAGGGTGCCTAACAACAGAGCTATGTATACATATTCCATTGACATTTATGTCGCCTTCGGATAAAATAATCTTAAGGAGATAACCTGGTTAGACTTAATAGTTTCTGAATCTATCTGGCACGCTGGCCGGATACAAAATCGATTGACCTTGAAGAATGTCTGCAAACCCTTGCAAAGACACTTTTTTTGCCGATCTTGACCATAGCGGTCCTTTCCGCTACTGTCATCAGCCCGCCGGAGATCCTCAGACCACCCTGTGCCATGCCAGGAATTGATTCCATTATTTGATCCCTCTTAAAGGAGAAGAAACGACGAGATTTCTTACTTGCTCGCATTGTTCTCCATGAGAGGGATGCACATTCCGGCATTGGTATATAAAGATATCTCGACATTCAGGACTACACATATCTCTGCAATTAATGCTAACCGATAGTTCGCAACTCGCCTCGGAAGGCCCGGATCCTGCACATCCGGACGGCTCGCGTCCAGCTCGGCGGTGGTCTTTGCCCTGATGGCGCTTGAGGGCGTCGAGCTTGGATTGGCGACAGCAATGAGTTACTCTCCACTAGCGTTTTGCATTAATGCCGACACGAATTGCATCGCCCGATGACAAATTATGAGCAGCCTGCCAGTCCTCTTAGCACAGCTTCTTTTCGCATGGCATCAAATTTTTTAACTGCCTCTGCAGCTTCACCTATCTTGATATGCGGCTTTAGCTCAGTAATCCGAATTTCTCGTGATTTCACGTTTTCGTTTTCGTTGAGTGTAACGAAAAGAGCAGTGGCCA
>Ga0172381_10005633_pt1 | contig 12663 bp, 11 predicted proteins | sample Leawel6488metaG_FD_119754 | JGI IMG/M metagenome (GOLD analysis project Ga0172381, IMG submission 119754) | Leachate microbial communities from a municipal landfill in Southern Ontario, Canada - Leachate well 64-88 metaG | ecosystem: Engineered > Solid waste > Landfill > Unclassified | place...
CTTGAAAAAAACAACAAAAAAGTTTTTCAAAATACAGCCGGAGCAAATCTTCTTAACGGGATAGCATCATCATTAATTTCCAATGCGGATTTGAACGGCAAGATAAAAAAGGATTTTGCGATTTTTGAAATTGACGAGAATACACTTCCTTTAATTTTAGAAGAAATTAATAATCCGGACTACATAATAATTTTAAATTTATTCCGGGATCAATTAGACAGATACGGAGAAATAAATACCATTGCAGAGAAATGGTCAAATGCATTAAAAAAAATCAGCAGAGAAACCACGTTAGTTCTAAATGCAGATGATCCTCAAGTCGTAAACCTTCAAAAGTCTTTTTCTAAAGTCTTTTATTTTGGAATTGATTCCCAAAAAGAAAGAAGCACGGGAACTCAACATGCTTCCGATTCAACCTATTGTCCGAACTGCACCACTAAATTAACGTATAACTTTGTAAATTTTTCTCATCTCGGGGACTGGTTTTGCAAAAAATGCGGCTATAAACATCCTCAAAAAACATTTACTTCTTTTTCGTTTTATCCATTAATGGGTGTTTACAACAAATATAATGCTAATGCTGCAGTATTAACCGCCAAAATTTTGGGATTTAAAGATACGCAAATTATAGATTCTCTTAAAAGGTTTACACCTGCTTTCGGCAGACAGGAAACTTTGAAAATTAAGGAAAGAAAAGTACAAATATTCTTATCTAAAAACCCAACAGGATTTAATGAAACATTAAAAACAATCTTTAATCTTAATGCGAAAAACCTACTATTGCTTCTGAATGACAGGATACCTGACGGCCGGGACGTCTCATGGATTTGGGACGCAGATCTTGAAAATTTTTCTACACAATTTCAAAACATCACAGTTTCCGGAGACAGAACTTTTGACATGGGATTACGATTGAAATATGCAAATTTTAAAAAATTTGCGACAGAAGAAGATTTTACACAAGCTCTTCAAAAAGCTTTAGCTAAAACACGGGAGAACGAAGTTTTGTATATCATGGCAACGTATTCAGCAATGTTAGATATCAGAAAAATATTAACAGGTAAAAAAATGATATGAAAAAATATAACTTAACTATCGGCTGGCTATATCCGGAATTAATGTCTACCTACGGAGACAGAGGAAATATCATTACTCTGCAAAAAAGATGTGAGTGGAGAGAAATAACGACTAAAATCATAGAGTTTGATTTAGGGTTTAAGGAAGAAGACTTAAAAAAATGTGACTTTTTATTCATGGGCGGAGCGCAAGATAAACAACAGCAAATTGCAGCCAAAGACTTGATGAAAAAAAGAAATGGATTAAAACGGATAATTGAAGACAATATTCCGGGACTTTATATTTGCGGGGCATATCAATTTTTGGGTAAATATTATAAAGAAGCGGACGGAAAAATAATTCCATGCCTGGACATCCTGGATTTTTACACGGAAAATCCGGGCATAGATAAGCCCCGCTTAATTGGTAATGTCATAGTTGAAATAAATAGCACCAGAATTGTCGGATTTGAAAATCACGGCGGAAGAACTTATCTTGGAAAGAACATCAAACCATTAGCAAGAGTTATAAAAGGATTCGGAAATAATGGAATTGACAAAACAGAAGGGGTAATTTATAAAAATAGTTTTGGAAGTTATTTACATGGACCGATTTTACCAAAAAATCCTAAATTTGCAGATTTATTAATCAAACTTGCTTTGGAGAAAAAATACCAATCCCCTATCAACCTCTCCCCTATTGATGACAAATTGGAAAACCAAGCCCGTTTATCAATTGCTAAGCGACTTGGCATTAAGCTATAATATTTCTATGAAAATCGATGTTCCTCGTGTTGCAAAATTGGCAAATCTTCCCTTAAGACAAGAAGAAAAAGGAAAATTTGAAAAACAATTATCGGAAATCCTTGCTTACGTAGAAAAATTAAAAAAAGTTGATACAAAAAATGTCGAAATTACATCTCAAGTAACCGGACTTGAGAATATCAAGAGAGAAGACAAAATTATTCCGTCTTTAAGTCAGGAAGAAGCAATATCTCAAACGAAATCTCAACACAACGGATTATTTAAGGTAAAAGCAATACTGGAATAATGAACTTAAACCAATTGACAATTAAAGAAGCAAAAGAAGGATTAAAAAATAAAAAGCTCTCATCTTTTGAGCTAACAAAAGCTTGTCTTAAACAAATAAATAAGAATAAAGATTTAAACGCTTTTATTACGGTTTGTGAAAAAGAGGCTCTAGAACAAGCCAAAAAAGCAGACGAGTTAATTTCCAAAAGACAGGATTTACCATTACTGGGTATTCCCATTGCCTTAAAAGATTTATTCTCAACAAAGGAAATTAGAACAACTGCAGCCTCCAAAGTTTTAGAAAATTTCATCCCTCAATACAACGCAACTGTTGTAGAAAAAATAAAAAACGCAGGAGCAATTATTGTCGGGAAAACAAATTTAGATGCATGGGCACATGGATCATCGGGTGAAAATTCAGACTTTGGTCCGACAAAAAACCCTTGGAATAAAGAATGTGTTCCCGGCGGATCTTCAAGTGGCTCTGCTGTGTCAGTAGCGTCTGATATGTGTCTTGCCGCTACGGGTACCGACACCGGTGGCTCCATCAGACTTCCGGCAAGCTTTAATAACATAGTTGGACTTAAACCAACTTACGGAAGGGTAAGTAGATACGGAATCATTGCAATGGCTTCATCTCTGGATTCAATCGGACACTTTACGAAAAATGTTGAAGATTCAGCCTTACTCCTTAACATAACAGCTGGCAAAGACCCTCTGGATGCAACAACTCTACCTAATCCGGCAGAAGATTACACAAAAAATTTAAATAAAGGGGTCAAGGGATTAAAAATAGGCATTCCTAGAGAATTTGTCACCGCAGATTTAGACAAAGAAGTAAAGTCAGCGTTTGAGAAATCAATAGAAGTTTTAAAAAGTCTGGGTGCACAAATTTCTGAAATTTCACTCCCCTACACGGAATATGGAATTGCAGCATACTATATAATTCAACCCTCTGAAGTATCCTCTAATTTAGGCCGATATGATGGAATCCGCTATGGAAACGACCGGTCTTCCTTCGGAGATGAAGCAAAAAGAAGAATTATGCTGGGAACTTTTACCTTGTCATCAGGGTACTATGATGCGTACTACAAAAAAGCAATGGCTGTCAGGACTTTAATTAAAAAAGATTTTGATAACGCATTTCAAAAGGTGGACGCATTAATATCTCCTGTTTGCCCGACTCTTCCGTGGAAATTGGGAGAAAAAATTAATGATCCTTTAAAGATGTATTTGTCAGATGCTTTAACTGTTACCGTAAATATAGCAGGAATTCCAAGTCTTTCTGTTCCGGCAGGTTTTTCTAAGAATAAATTACCAATTGGAATCCAAATTATGGGAAAACAACTGTCAGAAAGCCTGCTTTTCCAAATCGGAAATGCTTTTGAAAAACAGACTAATTTTTATAAACAAAAACCTAACTTATGAAATATAGAACAATTATCGGATTAGAGGTTCATGTCGAACTAAAAACAAAATCAAAAATGTTTTGCAGTTGTTCTGCGGATTATTTTGGGAAAAAACCTAATACCCATACGTGCCCTGTCTGCCTTGGTCTTCCCGGAGCATTACCCGTTCCCAACAAAAAAGCTATTGATTGGTGTGTAATGATCGGCCAGGCATTAAATTGTGAAATTGCAGATGTCTCAAAATTTGACAGAAAAAATTATTTTTATCCTGATTTACCCAAAGGATATCAAATAAGCCAATATGATCAGCCATTTTGTAAAAAAGGCTTCATTGAGCTCTCAAATGGCAAAAAAATCGGCATAACCAGAGTACACATGGAAGAAGACACCGCTAAGCTTACTCATCAAGGCGAAAGTTCATTGGTAGATTTTAACCGGTCAGGAGTGCCTCTGGTTGAAATTGTTACAGAGCCGGACTTCGGGAATGCAAAAGAAGTTGTCGAATATCTGAAAAAACTCCAACAGATAGTTCGCTATCTCGGAGTCTCTGACGCGAATATGGAAAGAGGAGACATGCGTCTTGAGCCGAATATTTCCCTCCAGGAAGAAAACACTAAAGAATTACCAAAATACAAGGTAGAAGTAAAAAATATTAATTCATTCCGTTTTGTTGAAAAAGCGATCGAATATGAAATTAAACGTCAATCTGAAATTTTAAATTCAAAAGAAATGCCAATTCAGGAAACAAGAGGCTGGAATGAAATAAAAAACAAAACAATGTCTCAGCGCACAAAAGAAGAAGCTCAAGATTACAGATATTTTCCTGAACCGGATATTCCGCCGCTACACTTTAATCGATCAGAAATCTCAAACATAAAAGCTCAAATGCCTGAACTCCCGAATGCAAAATTTGAAAGATTCTTGAAAGATTACGGATTAACGGAATATGATGCTGAAATACTCACCAGAGAGGTTGAAACAGCTAAATTCTTTGAGGAAGCAATAGGAATAGTTAAAAATCAAATTAAAAATCCTGATTTAGAAGTATCACCAAAGACAATTGCAAATTGGATTATAAATAAAAAAATTGATTTTAACAGAATTTCACCTTACGAATTCATTAAGCAAATTATTCTCGCTGGACAGGTCCCCTTAATAACAGAAATTGAATTAGAAAAAATAATCGGAATTGTTCTGAACAGAAATCAAAAGGCCATAGAAGATTATAAAAATGGAAAAACCAATGTCATAATGTTTTTAATCGGGCGAGTCATGAAAGAGGCAAAGCAAAAATTGGATGTGAAATTAATTAAAGAAACATTGGAAAATTATCTTAAAAAATAATTTATGGAAAAGCCCTTCAGAGATTTAGAGTTCAGCGAAAAAAAAGAATACGTACAAAAAAAAATCCGGGGAAATTTAGACTGGATTAGTACTCTTTCAAAAAAAGTAGAAGAAGGAATAATCTCCAAAGAGCAAGGCGATATGATGATAGCCAGAGCAATGGCAGTTAAGGATGTCCGAAAAGAACGCGCAGAAGACGAAGCAAAAAGAGATGCCCTAACAGGCCTTTACAATAAAGGAACATTCAATAAAGAGTACGAGAAATTAGTTGAGGAAAAATCTTTATTTGCGCTTTTAATACTGGATATTGATAATTTTAAAAATATCAACGATAGCTACGGTTATTTAGCAGGAGATGATGTTCTATCTCAAACCGCATTAAATCTGACCACAAATTTAAGACAATTGAGGGGAGATGATAATGAAAATGATTTTATTGCCAGATGGGGAGGAGACGAATTTGCGATTTTATTAAAAGACATTCATGAAGACAGCGAGTTGGAAATAGTTGCAAATAAATTAGTAAAAATAATGAGTGAGCGGGCTTTTTTAATAAAAATAACAGGAGAAGCTCAAGATGTTCCTGTTGGCATAAGTATTGGCGCAGGTGTTTATAAAGGCGGAGATAAGAATATTTTTTTCGAGCTCGTAGACAAACAGGCCATAAAACAGGCAAAACAAACCGGAAAAAATAAAGCAGTAATAATAAATCAATTAATATGAGCGATTTTGTTCACCTTCATAATCATAGCGAATTTTCTCTCTTAGACGGCCTTTCGCGGATAAAAGACATTCCAAGACGGGCAAAAGAATTAGGCATGAAAGCAATTGCCATAACTGATCATGGCAACATGTACGGAGCAATAAAATTTTACAAAGCATGCATTGAAGAAGAAATAAAACCAATTATTGGATGTGAAATTTATGTTAGCCCGAGAACCAGACATGACAAGGAGGCAGGGATAGATTCTGATCGCAATCACTTAGTTCTTCTTGCTAAGAACAACACTGGTTATCAAAATTTAATGAAAATAGTGACAATTTCCAACCTTGAAGGATATTATTACCGGCCAAGAACTGATATCGAGCTTTTGAGAAAGTATCATGAGGGACTTATCTGTACAAGCGCGTGCATAAACGGCTATGTTTCAGATCCCCTATTAAAAAATCAGGAGGAAACCGCTAAAAAAAGGGCCGAAACTTTATCTGAAATTTTCGGACCGGGCAATTTTTTCCTTGAACTTCAAAAAAGACCCGGAGATACAGAACAAGACCTTTTGAATGAAAAATTAATTGATATGTCAAAAAAAATGGGCTTACCTCTTGTCGCAGGCAATGACAATCACTATTTGAAAAAAACTGACGCTGAAGCTCAAGAAATTCTTCTTTGCATACAAACTCAGACAACTATCGACACCAAAAACAGAAGGCTTTCCATGATTTCTTCTCCGAACTTTTACATAAAAAGCCCGGAAGAAATGAAAGAACTTTTTATTCAAACTCCGGAAGCAATAGAGAACACCGTCAAAATTGCTGACATGTGCAACGTAGACATAACTTTAGGCAAATGGATTATGCCGGTTTTTGATGTCCCCAGCGGAAAAACAGCAGCCGAATATATTAAAGAAAAAGTCGATGAGGGCCTAGAATTTAGATATCAAAAAATTACCCCCGAGATAAAAGAAAGAGCTGATTATGAATTGTCAGTCATTCTTAAAAAGGGATATGAGACATATATTCTGATTGTAGCGGATTTTGTTAACTGGGCAAAAAATAATGGTATTACTGTCGGACCAGGAAGAGGATCAAATGCCGGCTCCATAGTATCTTACGCTTTGAAAATTTCTGATGTAGATCCTTTATACTTTAAATTGCCTTTTGAAAGATTTCTCAATCCAATGCGGCCATCTCCTCCCGATATAGATTTAGATTTTGCAGATAACAGACGCGACGAGGTTATAGAATACGTAACTCAAAAATACGGACGGGATAAGGTTGCTCAAATAATAACATTTGGGACTATGGAAGCAAGAGGATCAGTTAGAGATGCAGGCCGAGCATTGGGAATGCCATATTCAGGACCGGACAGAATTGCAAAAATGATCCCCCCGGGATGGCAAGGACATGCCATGACAATCAAAAAAGCATTGGAACAAAGCTATGAATTAAAAGCTGCTTATCAATCTGAGCCCGAAACAAAAAGACTCTTGGATGTAGCCATGAAATTTGAAGGAGTAGCCAGACATGCATCCATGCATGCTGCAGGAGTTGTTATCGCTGATAAACCCCTAACTGAATATACCCCCCTTCAAAAAGAAACTAACGGAGAAAAAATTATCACCCAATATGACATGTATACTGTCGGAGAAGATGGGGTGGGATTATTAAAAATAGACTTTTTGGGTTTAAGAAATCTAACTATTATTCAGGAATCCCTTAGATTTATTAAAGAAAACCAGCAAAAAGATATTGACCTTTCAGCAGTTCCATATGCAGACAAACAAACCTACGACTTACTCTCTTCAGGAGAAACAACCGGAATATTTCAGCTTGAATCTTCCGGAATGCGCAGATACATCAAAGATCTAAAACCAACCACTATTTTTGATTTACAGGCAATGGTCGCTTTATACAGGCCTGGTCCTATGGCAAATATCCCGGAATTTATCCGAAGAAAGCATAATCCCAGCCTTATTAAATATCCCGATCCCCGGTTATCAGACATTTTAAAGGAATCTTATGGTGTCATAACTTTTCAGGATGACGTACTTTTAACAGCAATTAAGGTAGCTGGATATTCATGGCTTGAGGCAGATAAGCTTAGGAAAGCAATCGGGAAAAAAATTACCTCTGACATGAAAAAACAACATGATAAATTTGTGGAAGGATGTGTCACTAATGGAATGGCAAGAAAAAAAGCTGAAGAGTTTTGGATTTTATTTGAGCCATTTGCAGGCTATGGATTTAACAAAGCTCATGCTGCAGGATATGCAACCATTGCTTTCAGAACAGCTTACCTTAAAGCTCATTATCCTGTTGAATTTATGACTGCCCTGCTTACTGCAGAGTCCAGAGGAACAACCGGCCCTGTCAAAAATGAAAAAATTGCGCAAGCAGTTGCTGAATGCAAACGCCTGAAAGTTACCATACTCCCCCCAGACATCAACAAATCTCAAAGTGATTTTTCTATCGAAAACAAAATAAATATAAGATTCGGATTAACAGCAATTAAAAATGTCGGGGCTGCAGCAATCAAGAGTATTCTAGACGCACGTTCCAAGGGAAAATTTAAGAATTTTGAAGATTTCTGCTTAAAAGTAGATCTCGGCCCTGTAAATAAAAAAACTATCGAAAGCTTAATAAAAGCAGGGGCAATGGACACTTTCGGAAACAGAGCGAGTCTTTTAATGGTTTATCCTGAAATAACAGAAAAAGCACATAAGAAAATGAAGCAAGAAAAGGAGGGCCAAGCAAGTCTTTTTGGAGAAATAGATGAGATAAAGATTGGAACCTCAACTTTTGAATCAAAGGTTGAAGATTTTTCTCCTGATGAAAAATTGGCTTTTGAAAAAGAATTTCTCGGACTCTACTTAACATCACATCCGCAATTGGATAACCTCATACACATTAAATCTATTATTTCTCATGAGTTAGATATGCTGGCAGAAGAGGAAGAGGACACAAGGGTAAAAACCGGCGGAATAATTGAATCTTTAAGAAAAACTTTTACAAAAAGAAACAACAACGAAATGGCTTTTATAGCAATCAGCAATGAAAAAGGACTAACGGTAGAATGCGTTATTTTCCCAAAGATATTTGATCAATATAAAAATTTACTTATTAAAGATTCTGTCGTAATTATTGAAGGACGTTTGGATATGAAAAATGACAGACCGACAATAATTGCGGAAAAAATATCAAGAGTCGAGAAGAGAGCTTCTTGACATAAATAAGCTTAGCAATTAAAATTTAACTCACATGACGTCATTTGCACCAGAGATAATCTTTCACGTTGGCCCATTTCCTGTCACCAATACCATCCTAGACACACTACTGGTAGACGGAATCATAATAACCGGCGTTATATATCTTTCAAAAAAAATTAAATTAGTCCCAGACAACCCTTTGCAAAATTTAATGGAATATGTAATTGAGATGTTCTATGGTATGGTTGAATCCGTCACTCAACACGCAGCTGCAAAAATATTCCCTTATTTCATGAGTTTTTTCTTATTTATTTTGCTTGTAAACTGGAGTGCACTCTTACCGGGAGTGGGAACGATAGGGATACGAGAACACGGAGAACTTATCCCTCTTTTACGGGGAGGAACCAGCGATCTCAATATGACTCTTGGGCTTGCATTAATATCATTTTTCGCCACACATCAATTAAGTATCAGGGCTACCGGAATAAAAGAATATCTTAGCCGGTATTTTTCTTTTAATCCGATTAATCTTTTTGTCGGTATTTTAGAGATAGTTTCCGAAATAACAAAAATAGTTTCTTTGTCATTCAGGTTATTCGGGAATATTTACGCAGGAGAAGTTGTATTAGTCACAATGGGCTCAATTTTTGCCTACTTATTACCCCTGCCTTTTTTAACACTAGAGTTAATAGTTGGCCTTGTTCAGGCTCTGGTATTTTCAATGCTTACAATGGTTGGCATGGCAATTCTAACAACATCACACAAGTCACACTAAATAAAGAAAAATACTATTGCGTGAATAATCATTATAGTGTAAAATTAAAGCGGTTAAGAGGGGGTGAGTTTAATTTATGAATTTTAGCTTATCAGGAGGAATAATTATTGCTCTTGGAGGACTCGGCCCAGCATTTGCAGTAGGCTTTATTGGCGCAAAGGCCATGGAGTCAATCGGAAGGAATCCAGAAGCCTCAGGAAAAATTTTGCCTGCGATGTTGCTTGCTATGGCATTTGCTGAAGCAATTGCAATTTATTCTCTAATATTAGCTTTTGGAAAATAAATTCGCCGCACGGAGGAAAAATTTTCTTAATATATGGAACTAATAAAAAATTTTGGATTGGATCCAACGCTTTTAGCAGCTCAGATTGTAAATTTTTTAATAATCCTATTAATATTAAAAAAGTTTTTATATAAACCGGTTCTTGATAGTCTAAAGAAAAGACAAGTAACAATTAAAGAAGGCTTAAAACAAGCTGAAGAAGCAAGAATTAGACTTGAAAAAATAGTAGCAGAAGAAAGAGATACTCTAAGAGGAGCGCAACTTCAATCCAGAAAAATTATTGAAGACGCAAGAATTGAAGCTGCGGAATTAACCAGAGTAATGAACGAAGAAGCCAGAAAACAAACAGAAAAGCTGTTAGTCGACACCAAACAGCAAATCGTCAGAGAAACAAGCGGAGCAGAAAAAAGACTGGCTTTGAGTACGAGCAAAATAGCAGTAAAATTATTGGAGAAATCTCTGAAAGACTTCTTTACATCAAAAGAACAAGCCGAGGTTCTTGCACAAGCCTTAAAAAAAATAAAAAGAATTAAGTAATATGAACAAAAAGAAAATAGACAAGTTGGTTGCAGCAAGCTATAAAGACAATCAGCTGGATAAGAAAAAAGTCTACAAAATAGCATCGCTAATTAACAGAACTGATTTAAAAAAATACATTAATGGACTAAAAATGGTCGAAAAAAGGAAAACGCTCATAATTTCAAGCCCCACTATTGACACAAACATCAAAAACCTTAAAAAACTTTTTCCCAATAAAAAAATTATTTTCAAAAAAGATTCATCTCTTATGCTCGGAGTACGAATTGCAAGCAATGATATTGTTTATGAATATACACTAAAAAACTCTTTTGATAAAATTGTTAACCATATAGAGCAAAATTATGATTGATAACAACAAAATTATTGAAACGCTTGAAAAAAAGATAATGTCCTTTGGTGGTGACGGTAAAGTAGAAAACATCGGAAATGTAATTAAAAACACAGACGGGGTAATAATCGCAACGGGATTATCTCACGCAACCATGGGAGAAAAGGTTATTTTTGAAAACGGAAGCGCTGGTACAATTTTCAATTTGGATGAAGACAGTGCATCAATAATTCTCTTAGAAGAAGCTTCAAGAATAAAAGAGGGAGACACCTTGAAAACAACGGGAGAAATGCTTTCTATCAGTGTCTCTGAAGACTTGTTAGGAAGAGTAATCGATCCTTTGGGAAATCCTTTGGACAATAAATCAAAAATAAAAAAAGGCAAAAGTATGTTTTTGGAAAAAATTGCCGCAGGAGTAGTAGACAGAGAACCAGTATCAGTCCCCCTCAAAACAGGAATTAAAGCAATTGACGCAATGTTTCCGATCGGACGCGGACAAAGGGAATTAATAATAGGAGACCGCCAAACAGGCAAAACCGCTATCGCAATTGACACAATAATAAACCAAAAATTCAACAAAAAACCGGTCATCTGCATCTATGTTGCCATCGGACAAAAAAGAAGCACAATAGCACAGGTCATTGACAGATTAACCTCTGAAGGAGCAGCAGATTATAGCATTATAATCTCCGCAAGCGCAGCTGATCCGGCCGCATTACAGTATCTTGCCCCCTATTCAGGCTGTGCAATTGCGGAATATTTCCTGGAAAAAGGCAAAGATGTTTTAGTTGTTTTTGATGATTTAACGAAACATGCCTGGGCATACAGACAAATATCTTTAGTCTTGAAACGTCCTGCGGGAAGAGAAGCATATCCCGGAGATGTATTTTATCTGCACAGCAGACTTTTAGAGAGGTCCGTAAAATTAAACAAAGAAAATGGGGGAGGATCAATAACTGCACTGCCAATCATAGAAACACAAGCAAATGATATTTCAGCATATATACCGACAAATGTTATATCCATAACAGACGGACAGATTTATCTACAAACAGATTTATTTAATGCGGGGATAAAACCGGCTATCAATATCGGACAATCTGTGTCAAGGGTCGGAAGCGCAGCGCAAACAGCTACAATTAAATCCGTATCGGGAAAATTAAAGCTTGAACTGGCACAATATAGTTCACTTGCAGCTTTTGCTCAATTTGGAACCGAATTAGACACTGCTACTCAAAAGCAGCTCGATCGGGGAAAAAGACTAACAGAAATACTCAAACAACCTCAATACTCCCCTCTTACGGAAAATTTAGAAGTCCTAAGTATTTACGCTGTAACTAGCGGTCTAATGGACGACATACCAACGGATTCATTTCAGAGATTTGAAAAAGAAATGCATAATTTTGTCAAGAAAAAACATCCAAAAATTTTAGAATTACTATCTACAGGAGAGCGGCCAACAGAACAAACCCTAAAACAATTAGCTAAAGTCATAGAAGAATATAAAAAGAGATTCGTGTAAGTATGGCAAACCTTTTATCTTTAAAAAGAAGAATTAAGGCAGCAAGAAATGTTTCCAAAACAACTAAAGCAATGCAAATGATTGCTGTCTCTAAGCTTAAAAAAGCCCAAGACGCAACGGTTGCCGGGAGACCATACGTAGAAAAACTCTCAATAGTATCTCAAAATGTCTTAAGCAGACTTGAGAACGATGAATATACACATGAATACATGAAAAAAAGTGAAAACAATAAATCGCTCATTATAATTTTTTCTCCGGACAAAGCTTTTTGCGGCGGATTAATAACTAATCTTACGCGTGAAATTATAAATTTTGATAAAGAGAATAAAAACAATGTCTACCTTACGGTCGGAAAAAAAGTTGAATCAACAATAGTAGGTTTAGGAAAAGAACTGGTTGCAGCATTTAATTTTGGAACTACGCTCCCCTCCTTTGATAAAGTTTTGCCA
>Ga0172381_10005634_pt1 | contig 12663 bp, 9 predicted proteins | sample Leawel6488metaG_FD_119754 | JGI IMG/M metagenome (GOLD analysis project Ga0172381, IMG submission 119754) | Leachate microbial communities from a municipal landfill in Southern Ontario, Canada - Leachate well 64-88 metaG | ecosystem: Engineered > Solid waste > Landfill > Unclassified | place...
CGAACGCGACACGATCGCCGCCCTTCCTGCATCCGACATTGTCGCAGGTACCGGGGGCGGTGCCGTGATCGACCCGGCAAACATGGCATGCCTGCGGAAAGAAAGCGTCTGCGTGCTGCTCAAGTCGGACCTTGCGACGATAGAGCGCCGGCTCGCCAGGGCCCCCCGGCCCCCGCTCACGGACCTGCCGCTCCGTGAGGAAATCATAAAGGTGATCGAACGGAGGCGCCGGCAGTACGCGGCCTCGGCAGACTTCTGCGTGGACACGAGCCGGACCACCCCGGAGGAGGCCGCCAACCGGATCCAGTCCCTGCTCAGGGAAGGCACGACCGCCGCGCCCGAGCGGGAAGCGGCGTGCCGGTGGTTCCTTGCCGGCCGGGTGCCGGCAGCGGAGCGCGACCGGATGCGGGGGATCCTGACCGGCCCGGCCCGGGACGTCCAGACCCGGATCCTCGGGATTGCCGGCTGGCCTGCGGCTCACAGCCGGAGTCCGCATCTCTTCAACCGGCTGTTCGGGAAGTACGGCCTCAACTGCCATTACACGTGGTTTGAGGACTCGTCGATCGAGACCATCATGCGCGTAGCCCGGGACATCGATGCAAAAGGGCTCTCGGTCACCATCCCCCATAAGCAGGACGTGATGGCGTATCTCGACAAGATCGATGATGCGGCGCAGCAGATCGGGGCGGTAAACACCGTCGTCTTCTCCTGCGGGATCGCCCGGGGGTTCAACACGGACTGGCAGGGGATACGAAAACCCCTTATCTCCTTTACGGGTGCCCGTGCGGTCCTGCTCGGGGCCGGGGGCGTCGCAGCGGCAGCGGCATATGCGCTCACCGATCTCGGCATGGAGGTCACGATCCTCAACCGGACGCCGGAAAAAGCCGGACAGCTCGCGGAGCGCTTCGGGTGCCGGGCAAAGCCGTGGTCGGCGTTCGATGAAATCAGCCCCGATCTGGTCGTGAACGCGACATCGCTTGGCATGCAGCCGGACACCCGAAGCCCGCTCCGGGCCGATCAGCTAAAAAAGGAGATGACCGTATTTGATCTTGTGTACACCCCGCCGCTCACCCCCCTCCTTGCCGCTGCACAGAACGCCGGCTGCGCCACCATCCCCGGCACCGGGGTCTTTATCCACCAGGCGCGGGAGCAGTTCCGGCTCTTCTTCGGGATCGACGTGCCCGATACCACCATCAGGGAGATACTCGCATGAACACCTTTGGCAGGAATTTTGCAGTAACGACATTCGGCGAGAGCCACGGCCCGGCGGTCGGCGCGGTCATCGACGGCTGCCCGGCCCGTCTTGAACTTTCAGCTGCCGACATCCAGCCGCTGCTCGACCGGCGCCGGCCGGGGGCCTCCCCCCTGACCTCGGCCCGGAACGAGAGCGACACGGTGGAGATCCTCTCCGGTGTCTTTGAAGGGCAGACCACGGGAGCGCCCGTTGCGCTGCTGGTGAGAAACCGGGACGTGCACTCCGAAGACTACGAAGCGCTCAGGGAAAAGTTCCGGCCCGGCCACGCGGATTTCACGTACCAGGAAAAGTACGGCATCCGCGATCACCGGGGCGGGGGCAGGAGTTCGGGCAGGGAGACCGTGGGCCGGGTCGCTACCGGGGCTGTGGCGCTGAAATACCTTGCCGCCCGGGGCATTGCCGTCACCGGCCGGATCGTGGCAGTCCACGAAAAGACCTCGCCGCAGGAGATCGAGCAGGAGATCCTCGCGGCAAAGGCGGCGGGGGACTCGGTCGGCGGGATCGCGGAGATTGTAGCCACCGGCTGCCCGGCAGGGCTTGGCGACCCGGTATTTGGAAAATTGGACGCAGCAATCGCCGGCGCCATGATGGGGATTGGTGCGGTAAAAGGCGTCGAGATCGGCGACGGGTTTCTTGTGGCCGGACGGTTCGGGAGCGAGAACAACGACCCGATGACTGCAACCGGTTTCTTAAGCAACCACGCGGGCGGCATCCTTGGCGGGATCTCGTCCGGTCAAAAGATCGTTGTCCGCATCGCAGTAAAACCGACGCCGTCGATTGCAAAAGTCCAGCAGACCCGGGATATCCACGGAAACGAGGTGGCAATCACGGTCGGGGGCCGGCACGATCCCTGTATCGTCCCCCGGATCCTCCCGGTGGCAGAAGCGATGCTCGCGCTCGTGCTCATCGATGCGGTGCTGGAACAGGAAAAAAATAAGTAAGTTTTCAGGTTACGTCACTTGCGCCGGAAAGCAGGGTTGCTCGTGTGCTCCCGTGGGTCGGGCAAGGCCGGAAAAAGGCATTGATTTTCGGCTTTGTAGAATCCCTCTTTCATAATATGCTGCCTCCCTCTTGCGCCACCAGTCTCCCGAGGGGGACGGGGCGCTGGTCGCGATGCCTCAGCATTACCTGTACAAAATCTAAACCTATTTATGCAGGGGTAATCGGGCACTATCGCAACTGGGGAATGCCACAGCGGCGGGGGCATGCCCCCAAAGAGTAATCATGAACCGACGGTTCACAGGGCCCATGGATAGGGTTCCGGTTGACCTATCCATAGCAGCGTCACAAAAAGGAAGCAAATGATTTTTAAAAAAGCTGGAATTTCCTGAATTTTCAGCGCAGGAATGAATGCGTACTTTTATCCCCGGCCGTTTATTGTTCAGGGTTATCGAAGAAATCCCCAAGAGTCCGATTGTTGGGAAAAACCGATGACGTTTCGCAGCAGTTTTATTTTTCTGCCGGCGAGGACATGACTTTTTTCTTTGTATTCATCATCATCGTTTTGAGTTCTTCAAGGATTGTCGTCTGCATTGCATAGGCATCACGCAGTTTTTCTTCGGTTCGTTTGAGTCCGGTGATATCAACTATCGATTCAATCGCCCCGATGATCTGGTGGTCCTCGTTATAGAGCAGGGAAACCCTGCTCTCGAAATATCTGGGAACACCTGTGGGATAGGTGATGATGGATTCTGCCGTCAGGAATGTTCTCTCCTTTTTCGTAAGCACATAATGGTTGCTGCCAATCCTGCTGCCAGGTTCGCGGATCAGATCGATGAGAAGCGGACGGCGCTCACCGTAGAATGGCAATGCGTATTCAAAATTTCCCCGTCCCAGCATATCAGCTGCGGGAATCCCGGTCAGGTCCTCTATTGCCTTGTTCCAGATAATGACCTTCCCCTCGGTATCGATCGCAAACATGGGGGTGGGGGCAAAATCGATGATTTCAGCAAAGCGCTGCTCGGAGTCACGGAGTGAGTCTATCGCATGGCGGCGTTCTATGGCTACCTGGATATGATGGATCAATTCGGCAAACTGGGAGGTGATTTCCCCTCCTTTCTGGACATAGAAATCGGCTCCATTGTTTATTGCCTGGATGACAATCTCTTCCCTCCCTTTCCCGGTAAACAGGATAAACGGTATTTCACCAAACCGCTGGCGCACCTCCTTGAGGAACTCTATTCCGTCCATCTCCGGCATCTGGTAATCAGACAAGATCGCATCATAGGGCCGGGACGCCAGTTCCTCCAGCGCAAGCTGCGCAGAAGGTAAGGTTGTCACCTGAATTCCCTCCGTGAATTCCAAAAACTGTTTCCCGATATCCAGGAGTGCGGGCTCATCATCTATGTAAAGCACCGAGATCACAGGTCACCACTCCCCCCCTGCGGGACCCTCCAGGTTTAAATTGCCCGATTCGATGGGTGCCAGTCCGTTGCGGATTATCTGTCCGGGGAGTCCGACCCTGAAAGCCTTCCTGAAGTTACAATCCCTGATCACGACATCGTACTGCCGGGCTTTTGTTTTCCGGACCGCATCGTCAGTTGACAGGATGGTAGTAACCCCCCCTTCCACGTTTGGCGTAAGATCCCTGCCGACAATCGCTATGAGAGGCAACCCGGTTATCAGGATAAATTACGGAAATTCCAGGCATTCGGGTGTTTCTCTCCATTTTTCTTTCAATCCGGGAACTCACAGACATGCATTATATCTCTGGACGGTGTCGGATCACATTCCCTCCAGGTGTTACCCCATCAGGAGGTAGTATTAATATCTCCCAGCAACCGCCGGATATCGATCCAGATGATCAACTCGTTCTTCTCCTTGTCATGGATCTTTACCCTTCGCTTGATGATCCCGATGATCGCGGTATCCTCGTTGCTCACCGATGCCGAAGTGTAATCCACGTGGCTTGCCTCAAATGTCGAGACAGAGGTGACGTCATCGACAAGGATCCCGATCTTGTTTGTGGTGATGGTATCGTCAAGCACAATGATCCGTGTGGACTCTGCCGCTACCTGAGTAGTATCAGTAATATTAAGCCGGTGCTTGAGATCGATGATGGTCGTGATCTCACCACGGAGATCGATAATCCCTTTCACATATGCAGGCACGTTGGGAAGTTTGGTGATCGTGGTATATTCCACGACCTCCTTGACATCGAACAAGTCGATGGCAAAAAGTTCCCGTCCGAGAGCGAACTCCACGATCTGGATACTGCCCTGTCGTTTTCTGACATCCTCACCGGTGTCCCGGGCCGGCTGAGGGCCACTGCTTGTTGCCGCCATGATTATGTCCCTGGTTTATTCCACCTTGAATTTCCTGTTGGCTTCCATTGCTTCCGCCGCGATCCTGTCCACGGTTTCCATCATGCGGGTGATCTCGTCCAGTGCAGCCGATGATTCTTCGGTTGCAGCTGCCGCATCACCGGCTTCCTTTGCCGTCTGCCCGACAAGGCTTGCCACTTCGCTGATGCTCGCCGTGACTTCTTCGGTTGTCGCCGCCTGCTCCTGTGTTGCAGCGGCCACTTCGGTTGCGCTCGCCGTGACCTTTTCCACCGATTCTGCAATCTTGTTGAACGACTGCAACGTTTCCGTGACCATCTTCGAACCCTGTTCGACAGTCCCCTTCGCATCGTTCATCGCGACAGATGCCTGCTGGGTGCTCTTTTTTAAGACAGTAATCATCTCTTCAATCTGCTCGGCAGAATTCCGGGATTCCTGTGCCAGTGATTTCACTTCCGTTGCGACAACGGCAAAACCCCGGCCCGCATCGCCGGCACGGGCCGCCTCGATTGCAGCGTTGAGTGCCAGGAGATTGGTCTGGTTGGCCAGTTCCCGGATGAGCACGACGATCTTGGAGATTTCGCCCATTTGTTTTTCCACATCGGAGACGATCTCGTATACCTTTGATGACGAGGTTGAGATCTCGACCATGCTCCTCTCGGCTTTACCGGCGAGATTGGCACCGGCCTTTGAGAGATCGTTGGTCTGCTTGGAAAGGTTAGAAACCGATTCCATGCTTGAGGTAATTTCCTCAACGGCAGCACTCATGTCCTGCATGGCCTTGGCAATCTGCTCGACACCCTGCGAGGCCTTTTCCGCGTTGCTGCTGACATTGCCCGCGTTCTGTGCAATCTGCTGGACCCCTTTTGAGCCTTCCTCGATACTGCGGGTGGCATTATCGGCAGTGGTGGTCAGGTCCAGCATCTTCTTGTTGACATCGGTCAGGTTCGTCCGCAGCGCCTTGATGATCCCGCGGACGGCGGTTTGCACTTTCTCTACCAGATCGTGTACTGCCTGAGTGTCCGCGTCCGGCTGCGTCAGGTCAAAGTGGACGGTCAGGTCGCCCTCGGCGCCTTTGGCATACTCGATTGCCATCCGGTTCACTTCATGCTCCATGTACGAGTACACCTTGGCAGTTTGCTCATTCTTCAGCTTGATGTCATCCATCTGCTGACGCTCTCTGGTCACATCCTGATAGATCGTAAGAATATTTTCAATGGTGCCGTTTGCATCAATAAGCGGGATCGTATGACGAACCACGATCTTTTTCCCGGTGGGGAATTCAAACGTGCCATCGCCTTTTGCATGGCGCCTGTACCGCACAGCTTCATCAAACCCCTCGCCGGATGCAGCAATCACCTTGAACTCTGTCGGAGTCATCGACAGGGCCTTGTCCCTGCTAAATCCAGTCAGTTCACCGAATGCGTCATTGATGTCGACAATTTTCAGGTCCGTGCTCCAGAGTGCTGTCGCGTAGGGGCTCTGCTGGAATAATGCAGTCGCCTGTCTTTTTATCTGTGCAAAATCTTCATCCATCTTTTTATCCACCTGCCTGATGATCCTATTCTCCTGTCATAATCCAAAGAAACAGGCCGCACGCCTGCTTTCAGTTTTTCCAGTCCGATCGTCGCAGGAATTCTTTTGCCGATTCCGAAACCGGAGACTGGGAGGTCCTGCCCTGCCATTCGATCCACTCTGCAATTACACCCGTATCAACCAGCACATCGGCAAACTGTATCCAGGGTGCGTCAGATTGAGAGAATGTGTTACCGGATTCCATTTTTCTTCCTCGGAGAGCTAAAACGATTATCCTGTGGCAGGTAATAACCAAATTCGGGATATTGTTCCTGTACACTCCTGCCGGAACGATGTCCGACCGGAACAGATATTTTCCCGGATTACCCGGCCATGGTATTCAGCATACATTAATTACACCTTAAAGATATTTTTGCGATTTGTGATTTGCATATATAATTTAACAAATGCCGATTTTGTCTTTATACTATTTAAGTAATTTGTTTAATGATGATTATTATTATTGAACACTATTGACCGTCGATACAATCTATTTATGAGGTCGTCACGTAGTATGATTCCGAGGGATGAGAGTCAAAATGGAACATGAATCCAACTTACAAAAGATTAAAACTCTCTTGAAGGCATACCCAAAAGGGCTCACCATAGAAGAAGTCTCCCTGAAACTTATTCTCAACCGTGCAACTGCGGCAAAATACTTAAATTCCCTTGTATTGTCCGGGCAGGCCGATCTGCGTGAACTCGGGCGGGCAAAATTATTTTGTCTTACCCGCCGGGTTCCCCTGATGCAGGTCATGGATCTTCTATCCGATCTTATTCTCATTCTGGATAAAGATCTCACGATTACCGATGTCAATGATGCATTCCTGAACTGGTTTGACATCCCAAAAGAGAAACTGATCAGTGTAAACTTGAAATACTCCCTTCTCAATGGTTTTTTCTCCGATGATTTTTTCACTATCCTGTCGCAGGCACTGGAGGGACCCGGGAGCACCTGCGAGCTCATGCTCACACGATATGAAGAGTCCAGATATTTTAGGATCCGGTTCATCCCACTCGTTTTTGAAGAAGGTGCGCGTGGTGCGGGAATCATTTTTGAGAACATAACCGAAATGAAACGCCACCAGCACGAACTTGAAGATCGAATCCTTAAACAGACGCAGTTACTTGCCGAGATGAATGCGGAACTGGAGAGAAAGACCGGGGAGTACGAGCAGACCTTTGCAACACTTCGGGAAAACGAAGAAAAATACCACTGTATTGTCGAGACCGCCAATGAAGGGATTTGGATTACTGATGCAGCATTTGTCATTACCTTCGCGAACAGGAAAATATCGGAGATGCTGGGGTACGCAAAAGGAGAGATCCTCGGCATGAAGTCATCGGATTTCATATTTCCGGATGATTTTGAAGACCACCGAAAAAAAACTGGTGGCCGGAAAAACAGCCTGCCTGATACGTACGAACGGCGGCTCCGATGCAGGGATGGTGGGGAGTGCTGGACAATCATGTCTGCCATGCCCATTCGTGACAAACATGACCGGTTCAGCGGTTCTTTTGTTATGGTGACAGATATCTCCCTACAAAAACAACTGGAAACGGAACTGGAGCGAATGCAGAGGAAATGATGCTGTCGGTGGGGGGTAAAGCATTAATCTGGCACTGTTCCGAAGTACTGACATGAAACGGTCGCTTGCGGTTCTCGTTGTTCTTGCACTCTGCCTCGTGGTCTTTAGCCTTGTTCCCGGTTGCACGAGCCGGTCAGACACCGCCCCGGGCCAGGCCACCCCGGCGACGCCCTCAGCAACTCTTCCGACCTCCGCTCCCGTAACCTATTCAGCCACCCCCGGCCCGACAGAGACCGTGCCGGACTATGAAAAGGTCAGCGTGACCGTGCAGCGCAACACGATCACGGAGAATCCGACCATTATCACGACATTCAACGGCGGCATGGGCCTTGGTATGACCGAGCGCATGGATGTCACGGTCATCCGCTCGGATGGGATAACGGAAACCGGGTACCGGGATAACCCCGCAATGGGATCGAGCGTGACGCTGATGGGCACGACCGGGACAGACCGGGTCATTGTCATGGTCACGATGACCTCGGGAGACCAGTACACGATCATTGACCGGTACTACCCGTTCCCGGGCAGCGGGTACACCGGGTAAATCTGATACCACGCCAGCCCGGTACGGTCATATCGCGGGCACGCCCCGGGACACTTCCCCACCGGGGCCCGGCCGGTCACCCGGGGCATCCGGGACAGAGCCCGTGGTTCCCGCAAACGTACCCGGGTAGTCCGGGAAAAGACTATTTTTACCCTATTTTTTAAGGTCATAAAAATATTCTTATGAGCCCGTATCAGGCCAGCGTTTTTAAGAGAGCCACAAATTCTTTAACCGAATACTGCCCGGCAGCGGTTGGCACACCGGTGTGGCAGTAGACAAACTCCGAACCGAAGAACGGGAGGATCGCCCGGGCGTACCGGAACTGTGCGCCCATGACCCCGGTACAGATCGGTTTTTTTGCCGCACGGGTAAATGCGACAAGGTCGATGAGGTCATCCTCATTATCCGGGGTGACAATAATTTTCGGGATATCGCCGTACGACCGGAGTTCCTGCTCCAGCACAAAAAGAACATGGAGCGGCAGCATCTGCGCCGAATGGTGCGAGGCGACGATCTTTTTTCCCGCGGCTTTTACCGGTGCTGCCTGATGTGCAAACGGTTGCTCGACATCGATGTAGTCCACGAGCGGGATGACCGGTGCGATCTTTTGTGCCCACTCTTCCGGGCTCCCGAAATACCGGCCGCCTTCCCGCCCGGAACGGAACGTGGCGATGATGGGAAGTGTGCTTGCCGTTTTACACTGGTGCACAAGCTCTGCCGGATCGCCGTCCATCAGGTCAAAGCGGAGTTCGATGAGACCGGCACCCTGTTCCTGTGCGGCAGCAGCCTGCGCGGGATCGGTGAGAGAGGCAACGATCTGCATGTACCTGCCGGTTGGCCGCAGGGCCACATTAAGATACGCCTGCCCGGGGGCTTTTTTAACAGGAAAGTTTGCGGATAATACCGGTTTATCCCTTTCCGGGTAGAATATCCCGCTGGATATGGAACGTGCGGTAGTTCTGGCAGCGCTCCGGCTTGCGTACGGGGCGCTTGGAGGGTGTATCTTTCTTGCACTTGTCCTGCCGCTTGTTTTGGCATACCTGCTCGGCCTGCCCCTGGCGTCTACGTTTGGCCTGATCGCGAGTGCTTTTTTAATCGAGTACGGGGCGGTTCCGATCGGGATCGGCCTTGGCCTTCCGCCCCTTTATGTACTCTGTGCGGCCATCAGCATCGAGGCCGGGATCTTTCTGGGGATCTATGGCATTATCGATACGGTCGGGCAGACCTCAAAACGGGTTTCAGGTTTCCTCGAAAAGACAAAAACAATCGCAGGCCGCTCAAAGATGTTTGGCAGGTACGGCATCATCGGCCTTTTCCCTTGCGAGATCCTCATAGGTGTGTATATCTGTGCGCCGGTTTCACGGCTGTTCGGGTGGCAGAAAGGCCAATCGTTTGCGGTAACAATGGCCGGTTACTGCGTTGCTGCCGTGGCAACGACCCTTGCCACCCTCGGCCTGCTACGGCTCATATTACCCTGAACCAGAGGTACCCATGTCCGGAAATGTAATGTCCCCGTCACAGAAAAGTATCCCCGAACTCCTCGCACCCGCCGGGTCGATGGCAGCATTTTGGGCGGCTGTCGCCGCCGGGGCCGATGCAGTCTACCTGAGCGGGAAGCGGTTTGGCGCACGCAGGTTTGCGCCGAATTTTTCCGACGATGAGATCCGGGACGCCATCGCATATGCCCATGCCCGGGGCGTGCGGGTATATGTGACGGTAAATACCCTGATCCACGACCGGGAACTTACCGGTGTCGCGGACTACCTTGTCCGGTTATACGCGATGGGTGCCGACGCGGTGCTCGTGCAGGACCCCGGCGTGGCAGCGATTGCGCGGGAGATCGTGCCCGGCCTTGTACTTCATGCCTCGACCCAGCTCACGATCCACAACGCGGACGGAGTGCGCTGGGCAAAGGACCGGGGATTCTCCCGGGTCGTGCTTGCACGGGAACTTCCCGTGTCCGAAGTTGAGGCAATCGCCCGGGCAACCGGGGAGACCGGAGTCGGCCTCGAAGTCTTTGTTCACGGCGCTCTTTGCTACAGTTACTCGGGCCAGTGCCTGCTCTCATCGGTGATCGGCGGCCGGAGCGGGAACCGGGGCATGTGCGCCCAGCCCTGCCGGAAGAAATATTCGCTGGTGACTGCCGATGTGGACAAGTACGGCCGGCCGACCGGCTTTAACGATGTGCCGTTACAGGAAAAGTACCTCCTCTCGCCAAAGGATCTCTGCACGTACCGCGAGATTCCCCGGCTCGCAAACGCTCCTGTCGCATCGTTGAAAATCGAGGGACGGATGAAGTCCCCCGAGTACGTGGCCACGGTGGTTTCCACGTACCGGCGTGCACTCGACGCGGCAGCCGCAGGCAGTTTTGTCCCGAATAAAGCCGCAGAGCGCGACCTGGTCCTCGCATTCAACCGTGAATTTACCCGGGGTTACCTCTTTGGCGACCGCCACGACAAACTCATGGGCCGGGACCGGCCCGACAACCGGGGACTCCTTATCGGGACCGTTTCCCGGTACGACCGTATGAAGAGAACGGTGACCATATCCCCCCGGGAGCCGGTTACCCTGCATCCCGGGGACGGGATTCTTTTTTCCCTCCCGAACCATCCGGCAGCAGCGTGGGGATATGCCATCAACAGCGAACCCGATGTGCAAAAAGACGGTATCGTGCTTGTCCTTCCCCGCCCGGTGCTGGAACGCTCACAGGTCTTTCTCACCTTTTCCCAGGATCTCGCCAGCCGCTCCCGCCAGATCGGGACACAGGCCCCGGCAGACCTGCGCCCCCTGGTGCCGGTCGATATGGTTGTCGGGGTTGCTCCTGACGGGCACCTGACTATCACGGGCACGATCCGTCTCCCGGGAAAAAAACCGGTTTTTGTGGAAAATACCTCCGACCTCCATCTTGTCCCGGCCCGGTCCCGCCCGCTCTCAAAAGAACAGCTTGGTGCACAGCTGGAAAAGACCGGGGGAACGCCGTTTGTAATCGCTGACCTGGCTCTTTCCTATGACGGTACCCTGTTTACCCCGGTCAGCGAGATTAACCGGGTGCGGCGGGAATTTTTCCTACGGGCAGAAGAGGTTCTTGTCGCAGCATCCCGCCCCCTGCCCGAAGAGGCAAAGGCCGCTGAACAGCGGCTCGGTCAGTTTTTCGCACGACATCCGGTATCTGCATCCTCCAGACGTTCAGCATCCCGTGACCGGCGCATGAACATTATCCTGTACGCGGACAGCGCTGAATCCGTGGCAGCCGGTATTCGTGCCGGGGCAGACACGATCTGTTATGAACCCCCGGGTTTTCCGTACCCGACAGGAAACGATGCAGAGATAGAAAAAATCAGGATTGAAGCATCGATCCGCTCCGCACTCAAAACCTGCCGGGCGCATAACACCCGGCTTATCTGGAAACTGCCACGGATCACCCGGCAGGCTGAGATTGATGCAATCCTCTCTCTCCTGCCCCGGCTGCATGCAGCGGGCCTTGGTGCGTGCATGGTGGAAAACCCGGGAACTGCCCTGGCGATATCGGCGGCTGTACCGGGCCTGGTGCTTGCCGGATCGTGGGGTTTGAATGTCTTTAATGCAGAAACCGTCCGCGTGTTTTCCAGCCAGTCCTTCGGGATGCTCCTGCTCTCCCCGGAATTATCCGGAAGCGAAATTGCCGAACTCGTTCGTGCCGTGCAGTCGCAGGGAGACGGGCCGGAACTTGCCGTGTTCGTGCAGGGAAACATTGAGGCGATGGTAACCGAGGACTGCCTCCGTGCTGTGATAAACAAGTGCCGGCGTACATCCGGCTCCTGCAAAAACACCCGGTGGCTGGGGATTCGCGACGAGACCGGACACCTGTTCCCGGTACGGACGGACGATGCCTGCCGGAGTCATATTTTCAACGCGGTGGAGACCTGCCTTGTCGATGCAGTGCCGGACCTGGTGCTGAGCGGTGTTGATGCGATTGCGATCGACGCCCGGGGGCGCTCCGCAGCGTATGCGGGTGAGATGGTCAAAATCTACCGCGACGCGATCGCACTTGCCGCACAAAAACCCGGTGCACAGGGCCAGGACTTTGCGGGGCTCAAGGACCGGATAAAAGCGATTGCCTTTGGCGGGATTACGGCCGGCCATTATGCCCGGGGATTAAAAGAGGAATAATACCGGTATACCCGGGATGGGGTGAGGTCAGCCGTCACCCGATCAGTTTTTTTTAAGCGAAAGGTTGAATGGAACCGGGATACAACACCTCAAGCACGAGGACTGATGTACAATGCCGTCACCCCTGATCCTGGTAAACCTCAAGACGTACAAAGAGGGCATGGGTAACCGCGCCCACCAGATTGCCACCGCTGCACAACTGGTCGCACGCGAGAGCGGTGTTACGATCGGTGTCGCACCCGGGTATATCGATCTCCACCCGCTCTGCCA
>Ga0172381_10005635_pt1 | contig 12662 bp, 17 predicted proteins | sample Leawel6488metaG_FD_119754 | JGI IMG/M metagenome (GOLD analysis project Ga0172381, IMG submission 119754) | Leachate microbial communities from a municipal landfill in Southern Ontario, Canada - Leachate well 64-88 metaG | ecosystem: Engineered > Solid waste > Landfill > Unclassified | place...
CATAAGATTACACGAAAGACTTGACGAAACACATATTATATCTTTGCCTGTGTTGTTGTCGATATACGATGCTTCCGAAATCAGTCCGTCTTTATCTTGTAGGATATATTTTACAACTTTGTCTTCTTTTGAACATATTTTTTCTAGTATTTTCATTATTATCCTTTTAGTTTTTCAAACCATCCCCTTATTTGTAGATTATTTGTCATGTAATCTGGCATTGGTCCATGTTTGGCAGCAAGTAAAGGACCAGTTATCGCTCCATAAGTATCGCTATCCCAACCCAAAAGTCCAATCCAACCAAGGGCATCATTTCCTTTTTGGGCAAAAACTTCGAGAGGTATCCAATCCGGGGCCATTCCAAAGTTAGCCTCTTCATCTGCTGACCATCTCAATGCCCAAATAGCTATTTGTAAAGACAGAACAGAATAGCCCATGGTTTTAGAATAATCGCCGTCAAATGGGTTGAATTTGTAGTGATCGTATTTTTTCTGTTCAAAAAGCTCGTTTGTTATATATTTCAACTTTCCGCTCGTCATCTCTACATCTTTTTCCCATTTGTCTAAAAGATTTTTATATTCTGGAACCATATTTTTATCCCATTTGGCCAAATCTGATGAAAAAGCTGCCATCCAGTCTTTTGCTTTGAAGGGCCAAACTCCGCTTTCCATTTCCCAAATCAACCATGTGTGGAGCAGACAGCAAACCGTAGCTATAGGATTGAAATGAGTTATTATGCTTTGGATAAAAGACATCGACAGAGCTTCATTCAAATCTTTAGCAAAAGCGACTATAACTCCGTTTCTCATAAGAGAGCCATTTGCTGCTCCATTTGGATTTGCGGCAAAAGCGTCTCTGCTGGCTTTATACCAATCTCCTGACCTGACATAGTTCTTTAGCACTTCTCTTGTGTGCTTTCCTATATCTCTTGGACCAGATTTGTACCAATCGCCAAAGTTCTTTGCTATCTCGTTAGCGTCAAATTTTCCTTTGTCGTAGAATGCTTTTACAATAGCCCAAGCCATATCTGTGTCGTCAGAGTGTGCCCCTACTCCAAGACCAAAAGAAGTTCTGCCGACAGATATAAAAGGCCATCCAAGCTTGCCATAAAGCCTATAAACAGACTTTACTTCTTGAGGACGCATAAACTCGGTTGTGACTCCGATGCAGTCGCCAGCAGCCAAGGCATAAAGATACTTTTCTACTTTTTTATCATCCCATTTTGTCATTTTATTTTCCTTTTCCGATTACTACGCATCTATAGTCCATAAAATCTAACCATAAGGATCTATATTCAATAGTGTGGTTGTTTTTACCCCAATACTTTTCTATTATTGCCACTGCTTTTTTCTCGTCTTCGCCTTTTTTGGCGTACATGATAATAAATGGTTCTTTTTTACCATGACAACAACAAGAGAGGATAGTTGGATGCCCATTTCTGTTTAGGTCTTCTATTATATCTTTCATGCACTTGTCTATCGTGGCTACGCTCTTTTTGCCAAAACGAAACTCGGCACATGGACGGGACTCACCATCTACGTCTTTCATAAAAAGTTTTCTGCTTATGACTACGGCTTCACCAGTGTTTGATTCTAGACACATTTTTCCCTTCTTTCTTCGGCCTTACTTCCTTCGGCTATTACTCCTTCACCTTTTTTAGAAGTCATAAATGTTTTTATATCTTCAAAAGACCATGGCTTATAATCATGGCTGTCTACGCCAACATCGAGCATTTTCGCTTCCGACATATGTTCTTTTATCCAAGAGTTCATGTTCCCATGCTGGTGTCCGAAGAGCATGAAAGCTCCATAGTGGCTTCTGTTCCATCGTAACAAAGGATAATGGCACATAACTATATGTGTTTTATTTATCTCAAGTTCTTCGTAATCTCTTACTGATTGAAAAATGGTCAGATACTCTCTATTTGAAAAATAGTCGTGATTGCCTCTTACGAGATGTATATTCTGGCAGTTTATCTTATCTCTGTATTTTTCTACCTGATTGAAAACTTTTGCCCAACAGAAATCTCCCAGTATCCAAAGTTCATCACTTTTTTCTACAACATTATTTATGTTGTCTGCGATGGTTCTATCCATGATGTCTATGGTCTGTTGGCATATTTTTAGAGATCTTACCGACTCTTTGTCTTTGTATCCGGGAAACGCTTGGCTGTCAGGGGTTCCGTTCATTATATCTTTTTCGTATTGATTCATGAATGGCCTTGAGCAATATTTTATTATGTTTCCGTGGCCCCAGTGCGTATCTGATGTAAACCAAAACTTTTTCATATTGCTAGTTCATCTTTCCTCTCTTTGAGATAGTCAAACTCATTTTCTAGATTCAAATCTCCTGATGCTATTTTTAGCATATTCTTTTCTATGCGTTTGAATTTTTCTTGGCATTCTCTCAGAAAACTTATTCCATGTTCGAGACAATATATTTTTTTCATAGGATATGAGCGATGTTTCCAGTTCATCCAGGCGATTCTGACTTTTTCTGGTTCTTTTAGGCAAACACAGCATTTAGCTTTATGCCTTGGCCTTATATTTTCTAAAACTACATATTCGTCCGACCCTATAACGGTTTTTTGCTTCACTCCATTTATCATTTCTGTATCCTTTCTTGTTCTTCTTGTCCAAGCAGCTTCTTTTCACATTGTAGGAACTCTTGTATTTTTTCTTTTATAAACTCAAGACCATGTTGTTTACAAAAAACATATTTTTTTGGGAATCTGCTATTAGCTGCTACTTTATCATCAAAAACCATTCTCATCTCTACTGGTTTATTTCCACATTTATAGCATTCGGCCCTTTTTCTCGTTCCCACTTCTTCGGTAAAGAAAATAGCAGATATGCTTGGATAATCAAGTTTGTTCATTATAATCTCCTTCAGCACATTATAGAAGCAAGATTATTTTTTTTTGAAGTGTTTTGTTTCAGATCATTGATATTTTATCATGTTTTTTGAATACTTTTTAGGTATTATCAAGTCGCTGAATGTTGTAGTTGGAAGTATATCTTCCCATAATACATGATAATAGCCATCCCTATACTTCTTTAGCTTTCCAGTATAAGACCTTTTCTGGGAATCAACAATAAATACTCCTTTTTCGTCAAAGCCATTCACAACTACGGCATGTTCTTCGTAATCTCCTCTATTGGCGTCTATTATTCCTTTGTCATTGTATTTCGGTAAACCGAAAAACAAAGTCCAGTTGAAGGTCAAAAGCAAAGGAATACCCTTTTTTATGTTTTCTCTTATATATTTTCCAAAATGATAATCTACAACCACTTCATTAGTATATTCCTCGTTTCCAAGAAATTTCATCATACTCTTTATGTTTTCTTTATAGTTTTTGTTTGTTCTCAGGCCTGTTTTTAGATTTTCTATAAGTTTTTTATTCTTCATTTTATTCAAACTATAATCTAAATAGTTTATATCAGATGAAATGATTTTTACTTCCTTGAAACCAAGAAAGTTTAGGAGTTGTCCGATTTCTCCGGTATAAAGGCCGTCTATAACTTCGTCTCCTATAATATCTTCTGCTACATTTTTAGCCAAATCATAAACTATATCTTTGTTATAGAAGTTTGCTATAGAAGAAGAAGCGGCGACGGCACAGCAGGCTGGATCTTGTAGAAACCTTTCGACTTTGAGTTTCATTTTTTTGTCTCCAAAAAAGAAAGACTTTATTCGAACTCTTTTACTTTCTCTTCTGCTTTTAGAAATAACGCTTCAAAAATCTTTTTGGCATTTTTTTTGTTGTCAAAATGGCCCTTTATTATAGGAAAGAAAGTTTTTTCTATTCCTTTTTTATCTTTGCCTCTAATAAGCTCAAAAGCTATACCATCTGAATTTTCTTGTTTTTCTAATTTCGACAAAAAATCATTTATTCTTTTTTCTATTTTTTTGAAACTTTTATATGAGATTATTAACAAGGGTATATTATTTTTTAAGCAATACTTTTTCTTTATAGCGTCACGCTCTTTTAGGGAGTCGAGATCCTTTTGCGGATTTTTCGACCCCCATGTGTAAGAGGGGCTATAATGTTGACTGCCCTGATATTCTATCAGAAAAAACTTATCGTCTTTCTCAACTCTAAAATCAAACGGAAGAGGATATACTCTTCTACATTCTTTTATTCTAAATTCTCTCTTGTATGATAATTTTTTACTTTCTAAAACTTCAGCTATTCTCTTTTCTCCCTTCGATTCGCAGCATATCGGACATCCGGTTTTGCCAAGATTTCTATTGGAAACATCTGCTATCCATTCGTGTTTTTTGGGGCATATCCACCACACTTTTTTCTTACTATAAGCAGTTATTTCTTGAGGGAGAAGCCCCTCATTTTTTGGATAGTTCCACTTTTTTGCCAAATCTGGATTTAATGTAGCGAGGCAGTTGTCCAAGCAAACCCTTCTTCCAGAACAGTATGGGCATCCGTTTTCTTTTCTGTCAGACGCGCTTGTTCTAGAATTTGTAGTTGCTGACCATTCGTGCCCTTTGTCGCACCTCCACCAAACATCTTTCTTGTTTCCACGGCTTATATTCTGGGGGGTGATCCCGAATTTATCATTTTTTTCATAATCCCATTCATTCATTAGGTGTGGATGAGTTTTTTCTAAACATGTATCTTCGCATATCTTTCTTCCAGAGCAATATGGGCAACTTCCTCCCCACGTGCTCCTCCTATTAGGCGATGAGAACCATTCATGGCCTTTGTCGCAAACCCACCAAATTTTTTGGTGGGCACTAAACGAAACCTCCGATGGCTTTATGTTTTTATTTTTTTTATAGTTCCATTGAAAAAGTATTTCTGGGTGACCCTGTATACTATTTTCAATGGATGCTTTATTATGTGAACAATATGGGCACTGTTGGTTCAGGGCAGTTCTATTATTTAGTTTTGCTTCCCACTCGTGCCCTTTCGCACAAACCCACCAAACCTTTTTTCCGCTTCCGTATGATGCCTCTTCTGGCTTCAAATTTTTATTTTTATTGTAGTCCCATTCTTTCATGAGTTCTGGAAAATCTGATATGAATTTTCTTGTTTTGGCAAATGACATATTTTATTCCTTTGACCCGTATTTTTCGGCTATAAAAGTTGCTTTTTCTAACAGGGCTTTGAAAAGTTTTTCAAAGTTCATTTCATCCTTGAAATGAGGTCTTAGTATCGGCTCGAAAACTTCTTCTATTTCATCTTTGTTTTTTCCCCTGAGCATCTCATATGCCATCCCGAAACTGAATGATTCAACTTCTTCAGGATCGGCCATGTAAAAGTTTTTCTCTTTCTGTCTTGTCAGCCAATGGACCAGCTCATGAGCGACATAATGAAGTTTTTCATCAAAAAAATCTCCATCATTGAACAACTTCGAGTTGATGAAAATATACTTTCCATTTCCTTGGGCATATCTTTTGCCAAGATTTTTCGCCAAAAAAGTCAAATCACTATTTATTTTTTCCATAGGTATATTATATTCTTCAAAAAGTTTTTGAAAAAATGAACTATTTTGAATGATTCTCTTTAGTTTATCATTCATTTGTTCTTGAGTCAAACCAGTTTGAGCAGTAATATAGTTGGATTTTTTATACCAGTTCATTTATAACCCCATCTGCTTTTGGCTATTAGCATATTGCTGTTTTATTTTAGCAAGAGACTGCCGATCCCCTTTTGATGCTTTATCCATTTCAACCAACACGTTTTTATACATTTGAGGTTTTTGTTTTATTGTCTCAAAAAATGCCATTATGCCTCTATCGTTGGTCGAGTCAACCCATTTTTCTATTGCCGACAGACTTATTTGTGGTTGCTGTGATTGAGTCGCCTGTGGCTGAGCAACCGGAGTTTGTTGAGACATTATCTGTTTGACGTATTTTATGACGTTGTTTCGCAAAGCCTGTTGTTTTTGGTGTATCCCATGGTTATTCATGATTGTATCAAAGGCCGTTTGCCAATTCTTTGTTTTTTGATATAGGGAGGCGACTTCTTTTGCGTAATCCATAGATTTGTCATGTCCTCCTGACGCTAACCCACCGGTAAGACCCTGCATGGCATCATTAATTTGCTGGGCTTTTTGCTTTTGCACATCTATTTGTGCTTTTTTATATCCGGCTGTTTTTATTATTCTCATATTATCTCCTAATCTATTATATCTACAAGAAGATTTATTTTTCCAAATTTTTTACTATATTTCCTATTGTTTGTTTTCTTATAACTTCATCTACATGTTTTTGCTTCACTTTTTCGATTATTCCTTTTTTTATTTCTTCTGTATTTTCATTGAAATGTTCTATAAAGTCCTCCAAAGATGCTATTATATTTTTTATCATTTTATCTTGATCTATTTTTGTTTTATTATTAGCTATTTCTATGGCGTCACACAAACTCGGATGAAAGGTATCACCAATTCCATTTATTTTGTATCGCTCTAATTGTCTTTTAACCTCTTCTTTCCCCTTCGTGATCAGTTCGAGTTCGAACTCTATTTCCTCTTGAATGTCTTTATTGTATGGCATTATAAATCCTCTGTTTTAGCATTTTGATTATTTTTGGATTGTGGCCGATCCAGTATTCTATGGCTTTGATATTGTTTTTTCTGATAACACTTTTTATAGGGTCGGAGATGACTTCCATTGGCTTTTTGAGCCAACTATTTACTACTGCTTTACTTTCTTCGCTCGATTTCGCATACACTTCAACATCATGAACGATTTGCTGAGTTATGGCATCTATTTCCGGCAAAAAAGCCAAATATGGCCCGATATTTCCTTCTTCCATCTTTTTACGGATATTTTCGTTCACATCCTTATTTACAAACCAAAGATTTTTCGATTCATCTAATTTTGGGTCTGCATCATGAGAAAGTTCATGTAATATACTACCGATTATTTCTGTTCTAAAATCAATATTATTTTTGTCGCCAAAATTGTAATATTTACCAATAGTATTTGGAAAAATAGATAAAGTATTTATGTCTTTTTCATATAAGGCGAATGTATTTTTATATCTTGGATGACTGAAATTAAAATATGCAAAGACATTTATGTTTCTGATCGACGATGTATATACTTCTTTATAAACTAGATTTTCATATTTTTTTGACATGGTTTTGTTTTTATAAAACGCATAATCATTAACAATAGAATTTGCTATTTTATTTATTTGCGGTAAGAGTTCTTCCAATGGCAGTTTTAGCCGATTTGAGGCAAAAATGAATTTTGCTCGTTTATACCAGTTCATGTTTTAATCTATTATATCTACAAGAAGATTTATTTTCAAAGGATCGTTTACATTAAATCTTGTTATTGTCCCCTTTTTTGTTCCGGTTTGCCACTCTACTATTATCTCATTACCCTGAACACTCTTTATTATTCCAGTGGTCTGGTCGCCCCATAAACTGCCTCCACGGGTCGAATCTCGGTGAAGGCGCACCTTAGCTCCTTCTCTGTATCTTTTTAGAACACAAGGCTTTTGGTACATAATATCTTCAGTTCTGTCGAGAGGAGTCTGCTGTTCATATCCAAATCCCTCTTCTCCCTCTCCGGAAGAAGCGTCTGCTTTCTTTATTTTTTTATACCAGTTTGATCCGCCTAAACTATTTTTATTTTGTTTTTGTTGAGGCACTTGCTCTCCTTTTTGTTGTTCTAACTGCTTTTGTTTTTGCTGTTGCTTCCATAATCCCTGCCATCCTTTGGCATTTTTTCTAATATATTGTTCAGCTTCTTGTTCATTTTTTATATTTCTCATCTGTTGTTGTTCAATCAATCTTTCTATAGCATATTTCAAAAAATGGACAGGTTTCCCTTTTTCTAAAATAAATCCGTTAGAAGAAGCCATTTCTGGAGCTATTTCTGATATTACTTCTTTTATTCTATTACCATCTAAAAGAGGTTTCCCAAAATAAGGGCCTATTTCTTCTCGGTATTGTCTGAGATTTTCAAATCCTTCTTGATGCTTTTGTTTTATAGCATTTATATCTTCTTGAGACATATTTTCTTTGCTTAGCGTGTCCGCTAAAGAATGTCTTGAAATATGTTCCCACAAATCTCCAACGTCTCTTAAAAATTTGCCCATCTGCTTTTTTATTTTTTCTGGAGACATATCTTTTTCTCTTCCGGTGGGTTTCTCGCGGTTCAAAGGCTCCATATGATAGAGGGTCACCGTTTCTACAAACTTTCTTTCTTTTGGTTCAAAAGCCATATGTGTCATTACTTTTTTAGCAAAATCAGCAGATGTCTTCTCGTGTCCGATATATTGGTAGTGTTCGAGATTAGGTTGTCCTGTGGCTTTGTCTATCTTTGGTTTTCTTATTTCAGGAGACATTTTTCCAAAATCATGAAACATCGCCGAAAGAAGTAAAAGTCCTCTTTCTTCCTCTGAAACTCCGGCTTCTTTTGATAAATCAGAAAGATTTTTCATAACACCAAGAATATGATTTTTCAGTGTCATGTTGTGGTGAGGATTTTTCTGGTCTAAATCTATGTCATGCCAATCGGAGGGAACGCCAAAAATGAGTTTATACAATCCTGTATCAAACATTATTTTTGTAGCCTCGACAGCTCCGGATGCTTTCATTATTTTTCTTATTTCATCTGACGACCTTTCTGGAGCCAACTTTTTGTATAATGCCTGTACTTCTGGATCAGAAAAAGCCTCAACCATCCGAGGATCGATATTTATTCCGGGATAACGAGAGTAAAATCTCAAGGCCCTAAGAATCCTCAATGGATCATCTTTGAATGTTTTTACTGCATCGCCTGGAGTCCTAAGTATTTGCGGGACAAGGAACCCAGTCTGAGGATTTTTTTCAAAATCTTTTAGAGCACCTACATAATCTTCCACTTGTCCCGTTTCAATGTTGTAGTAGAGTGAGTTAATTGTGAGGTCTCTTCTGGCAGCATCCTGTTTGGGGTCATTGGTAGGAGCAGCAACAGGAGTTCTTGATTGTTCTGAGTAGACTTCTGTCCTCAAACTTACAAACTCTATAGGTTCGCCATATATCTCAATAGCAGCAACTTCCAACTTGGCACTTTCTGGAATGTTTTCGTCCTTCACTTTCAACAAACTTGTTGAATGTATTTTTCCGGTTGCGTTTAGATTGTTTTTTTGGTCGAACTCTTTTATTTTTTGGACAAAAGCCAAACCAGTAGTATCACCCAAAGCTATGTCTATGTCTTTGCTCTGTTTGCCCATAAGGCGGTCGCGAGTCCAACCACCGGCCACGCGAAGCGATATATTCGCCATTTCTGGAGCACTTGCTTTAACCTGTTTTAGAAAATCAAATATTTTCTTTTCCGCCGGTAGTAAAAAAAAATTTATGTCTTCCATAGTTGCTGCTTCTTTCAATAAATCCCATTTTATTTTTTCTGAAACCACAGGAGGATTATACAATCCTGGAACTTCTATTCCTATAGCTAAATCAGTATTTATACTTTCTTCTTTCAACATATTTTTTATATATTCGAGCCTTTCTTTAGACAGAGAAACTGATACATATATTCTTCTTATATTTTCTGGATTTTTTATGTCAGATTCTTTATCTATACATAGATTTCCGATTGTTCTACCTTCACCATCCTTCCTTTTGAAACATAACAATAAAGGATAGTCCTGAAGATATTTTTTGGCAAATTTCATAGAGAAAAAACATTCAGGAATAGGACTATATTCTCCTTTCAGGATATATCTCAGTTCCAATATATCTGCTGGTCTATAAACCAAATCGCTATCAAAAGTAGATGAAAACAAATCTTCTAAAACTTTATCAGGATAATCTATAAAGATTTCTCTCAAATGCCTAAAAGACATCAAATAAAATCCTATAGAATATATAGTTTCTTCGTCTATGTTTGCGAAACCATACTCTTCTAAAACTTCTTGTATTCTATCTTTTGTATCCATTATCTTCCTCCACAACCGCATCCTTTTTTCTTGACCGCTGTTGTGGACGTTTTAGCGGTTTGAGTTATATTAGAAGTTTTGCTTCCATTATATACGATTCTTTTAGTTCCAGATTTAGCTACGGCATCTTTTAGTTTTTTTTGAAGTTCATGAAGATTAAATTTTGCCATATTTGTATCCTATTATTTTTCTATTCTTATATTTTTTATACTATTTATAAGTTTATCAAAAACTCTGTCCAACGATAGTTTGACTTCTTCATTTATGGCAGATGACATTTCTTCTTTTATAATAGTTGTAAGATTTTTTACAAGTATTTTTGCCGGTTCCATATCTTTATCCAATGTATCCAGCTCTTTCTCTGACACGGCTATTGAATCACTAAGTTTTTTTATAGCATCAGCACTTGCCATAAGATCTTTTAGTTCAGCTCCTTCCGACAAAGCTTCTATGTCGTAGATTTTGCTCTGCATAATAGCTATTCTCTCTGAAAGTTGCTGTCTCCTATCATATTTATGTTTCATCAAACTACCTACTTTTTTAGCATATTCTTTCAGCATAAGATTTCTTTCTTGGGCTTGAAAATGATTTATCATATGTCTTCTAACGGCATGATAACTTATTTTTTCGCCTTTGCTTGCCAAGAAAACATAAGCAGCCTTAGAACTTCCGGTGGTTTCGAACTTTTCTTCTGCTTCTTTCCTATACTGGCTTGAACAAGTCCTACAATCCGATCTAAACATCATTTCGTCGTTGACTTCGTTAGTGCAAGCGGCCAATAGATAGTTTTGATTGTTTTCTACTTTTTCTATTTCATTTTCACTCATTTGTTTATCCTTTTCTTTAGACGTTCTGGCAACACATTATTCACAAAATCACTTCTAATGTCTTCCATCTGCTTTACTTCATTGTATATTTTTTCAAGTATTTGGTCACATATGGCTGCGAACTCTTTATAGTTGTCTCTTGCTTTCAAATATGCTACTTCAAGTATTTTTTTAAGTTCAGGATAAGATGACATCTTCTTGTCGTTCATATACTTAGCAACAACTCTTTGAGCGTGAGGAGCATTTTGAAAGATATATTTTCTAAGATAGGCAAAATCCTCTGCCATTTTTTTAAACTCTCTTATTCTAAGATTGAGGCGATTTCTATCTTCCATTGAGTTAAGATTAGTCGCATCAAAAGAAACGGCTTCTTTTATTGTTTTATACCAATTCATCTTTTATCATTCTATTTTTTTCATCTTCTTCCTTTATCTTTATTTTTGTTGCAATTTTTTCAAGCCTTTCAAACGCCTGCTTGTGCGTTTCACTGATTTGTTTTTTGAGATTTTCTCTCGCGTTTTCTATTATTTCTGGATGATTATCCATAGCCCAAATAAAGAAAACCACAGGATTTTTGTGAAACGAAAAGTTTTCTTCCTTACCGCAAAATTTGTGATGTTTTTTGCAAAGCGGAATCGCGTTGGTTAAGTCCCAACGAGTGGCTATATTTTCTCTTGGGATAATGTGAGCTGTGTCAAGAAACTCTGTTCGACCACATTTTAGACATTTGCCTTGAGAAAGAATTATTTTGCTAAACATCTTGTCTGCTTTATTACGCCAAAGCCGAGAATTCTCGTCTGCTCTTCGTTTTGCCATGCGAGATATTTTGATCTTTTTTACTTTTTTGACTTTTTTCTTCGTTTTTGCCATAAATTTCTCCTATTTATGTTTTCGGAAAATATACATTTTTTTCGTAAAAATAAGAAGGACACTATAATGAAATGTTATAATATAAAGATACTGAGAGAAAATAGATCAAAAAATAAAAGGAGAGATAAATGAGAATAATCAAAACGGCAAGTTATATTGAAGCGACAAAAAAGAAAGGAAAAAAGAAAAAGGGAAGAAAATATCCAGAATATAGTCCTAATCCTTGGGCCGTTTGTACAAAATCTGTGGGTAGAGATGACAAAGAAAAATACGAGGATTGCGTTCATGATGTAAAAGAAAAAGCCGAAGTGGTAAAGCCTGCTACCAAAAAATCTGAAACTATAGAACTTACCATAAAAGAAGCCAAAAAGAAGAAGAAAGACAAAAAATGGGAACAAGAAGCCGTTTCAAATGAAGGAAAAGGAACCTTTACAGCTTATTGCAAAAGAAAGGGATATAAAGGTGTAACCGACGAATGCATTGCCGAAGGAAAGGCATCCACTGATCCAACAACAAAAAGAAGAGCCAATCTCGCCAAAACCTTTAGACAGCAGGCTAAAAACAAATAAAATATAAAGACATTTTCTTTCATTGATGGCTCAGATTTTCTGGGCCATTTTTTTGTTGTTTTCCGACATAAAGTAATGGCAATCAAATTTATAAATAAAAGTAAAAATACCATTTTTCTATCAGATATAGAAAAACACATTCCTTTTATAGAAGAAGAAAATGAACAAGAAATTTCTCTTGAAGATGCCAAAAAGTCATCAGATTTTAGAAAATTTATTTCTTTGGGGCAGTTTTTTATCGTTAGTTGCGGGAATAGCGTTTTTGAGAAAAACTTACTATTGAGACAATCTCAAATAAGTGCTTTTATACCAGAAAAAGGAGAAGATATGTCTTTATCTTTTGTAAAAAATAATGAAAATGTTGATAAAACCCAGATAGAAGTCAAATTGAGAGGACATTTTTATGAACACGGAGGTTATGCTAAAGTAAATCGTAATTTGGCCATAGGATTAGATAAACTTGGTGTAAAAATCCAGGTAGATTCTGTGAATAAC
>Ga0172381_10005636_pt1 | contig 12661 bp, 11 predicted proteins | sample Leawel6488metaG_FD_119754 | JGI IMG/M metagenome (GOLD analysis project Ga0172381, IMG submission 119754) | Leachate microbial communities from a municipal landfill in Southern Ontario, Canada - Leachate well 64-88 metaG | ecosystem: Engineered > Solid waste > Landfill > Unclassified | place...
ACTGTGATGACCCGGTTACTCTTCGGCATTCTGCACACCTGCCATGAACTCGTCGAGGTCCTCTCTCCGGACTCTCCATGCCTTGCGGATCCTGTATCCCTTGAGTCGTTTGCTGTTCAGTAGTTCTCTCACGGTTGCAACGCTAACGGACAATGCCGCAGCGACCTCTACAGGAGTCAGTGACTCCTGCAATACTCTTGATTTGTCTATCATGGTATCAATTCCAGTTAACTGCCCTTGGTGAACTTCTGTCACAGAGCATCAACCTGTCTCTTGTTCTTGTCATTCCTACGTAAAATAGTCGCACGATCCGATCTCTGCTTGCACGGGAGTCATACTCCGCGAACCCTGCAGGAGACAGATCAGGGAACAGTATCACATCGTCGGCTTCTCCGCCCTTGACGGAGTGAATGGTCCCCAGTATCGTAGTGGGCTTCATGTCGATCCCATACTGGTCGAGCACCCTGAGTCCGTAATCCCAATTGCCAGTGGCACCGGTCATCCTCATTGCCCTGAAGATCTCCGGATCCTGAGTGACGACCATCTCATACGCCTCGCCATTCAGATTATTCCGCAGTGTCCCGCTCGGCAGCGGATTCCCTCCGGCTTCTGCACACGCCTCGAGTATCCGCTTCTTGCCTCCCTTCTCGCACGCGTGTTTGCTCGAGATTATGCTCATCCACGACGCGACCTGATCTCCGGTCCAGTTCTCGTCCCCGATCATGTATTCCCGGAATATCCCGAATGGCTTATCCAGAGGATTCCACATCGCGTCGAGCGGCCTGTAGGGATTGTGGAACGGTATCCCGGCCTTCTTGATCACCGGGATTATGTCATGGAACATGTATCCGCACGATGCCAGTAGCATCGATGTCCTCGATCCACTGCCAATGAAATCCGGCAGCATCCCAGTGGACTTCGCGTCATTTATCGAGTAGTCAGACATGACTATCTCTCCCTCATGATCACGCGGCTTGTATCCCTTGACCCTTCTTCCGTTGATCGACTGCACCCACTTACTAGCGAGCGCATGGACCGCTCTCGGGACCCGGTATGACTGATTCAGCACCAGTTCTCTCTCGGCTGGAAGCTCCGGAGAAAGAAACGCCATCGGATCGGACCCGGACCACTCGTATAGATTCTGATCGTCATCTCCCACGAGGAACATGTGCTGGACATTCCACGCCCTGAGGACCTCGAGCTGCAGATGAGTGTGATCCTGAGCCTCATCCACGAGGACAACCTGCTGAGGAGGGAGTATTCCGGGATCCAGACACGCCTCCAGCCACCCGGTGAAGTCCATCGTCCCTCTTGACTTGCACCACGATCTCCACATCGAATACCATGAAAGGATCCCCGGTTGCCACTCGGACTCCGGGATCCTCTTCTGCCTGAGTATCTGAGCGTGCTCATAGAGCGATATACCTCCTCCGGATAACAGGACCTCGTCTGACGTCACTCCGTCTTTCGCTGTTCTCCGTAACAGCGCGGCAGGTAGACAGTCCGCTGTTGCATACTGAGGATGAGCTTTAGCAAATTCGGCCACGAGACTTTCCGCAGGAGGTCCAGCGTGCAGCGCCCTCTTGCATTTCGCATGAAGTGTACTAACATTATCCTCCGGAATAGGAAGGTCCCTTCCGAGCACCTCTCTCACGGCTGCGCGTGTCAGAGAGCACACGGACACCTGATCCGGCCCGAACATCTCCGCATACTCTCGTATCCGAGCTGCGATCCATGTGGTCTTCCCTGTTCCGGGAGGACCGTATATTCGGTATTCCTTTCTCACTTCAATTCCTCCTCATCGACCCCCCAGACCTTTCGAGTAGATCCATCAACAGCCTTAAACGACTTAGGCTCCAGCCCCATCATCTTCAGCCTCTGAGCGATCTGCGGTGAGTTACTCACCTTCACTCCCCATCGGATGCTGGACCTCAGAGTCACCTCGAGTAGGGACACCCAGATCTTTCCCTTGTGTTTGAACGGCCCTGATGCCGGAGCACCCTCTGCAGCGAGATCCGGTATGGTCATCTGCGAGGACACGTGGTCCTTCAGGATCGACCGGAGTTCTCCGCTCCATGTGGCCTCTATCCCGGCATCCTCGTCCACTGACTCCTTGAATATCGCCTGAATGAGCTGCTCGTGAGTCGGAGTCGTCTTCGCTGACTTCTTTCCGACCACTACCTTAGTCGCATCCGCGATCAATGACTGGAATGTAGACGGAGATAGCAGCTGAGTGGAGGTCAACATGCACATTCCGGGAGGTTCGAATTCCATGATGATCTTAGGCTCATCACCTGTGACGCGCCTTATGGCCACCACATTGATGCGCAAAACATCAGAGATCCACTCGAGCCCCGGACTACTTCCGCTCTCGGCCTTAGATACAGAATCGACGATCGTATTCAGCTCATCTAAAGTCATCGGAGGATCGTTATTCAGATTCCATCCTATCAGGGAGTTAGTGACCTCGTCTGGAGTCAGTCCTCGAGCCAGATACCTCCCAGCGAGCCTCGTCGCAGCTGAGTTCCTGTCGCCCTTGCTCACTCCGGGGAGAATAGCATCATACCAACTCTTGCGCTTTTTCTTCTCGACCGGATCTGGGAGGAGACTATTGAAATCGAACTCCGCCATAGGGACATCGTCGAGCGATCTTCCGGCTACCCACTCGTACATCTCTCCAGATGCGTGCGACGATGGAGGTGCGACAACGAATCCGCCGGCTCCTCTTACATCCACGTGATCGAGAACACCTGATGCGGTCTTCACTTCCCCCTTATCCGGATACTTGTAGTAGAGATGAATGCCACCCCCTCCGGTTTTGACCGCTGGAGTGATAGGCAGAGAGTCAAACGGGAATCCCGCCTTAGTAAGAGCCTCAAGACCCTCTACACCATCAATATCGAGAACAGCTATCCCTGAGATAGGACCAGTAACGATACCGACATTGCCGCCGTTCTTGAATGCTTTCTCAATGTCGCCGATAGATATCCGAGCTTTCTGATAGTTCTTCCATGCCCCACGAGGATGCTTCCCCGGTGATTTGCATCCCGGCCTCCCGCACGTGCATTTTCCGTCTGGCAGCGCGGTGTGGACCGGGACAACTGAGAATCCTCTTGACTCATAGTCAAGAGCAGATTCCGCCGTTGTCATCCGCGATCACCTCAGAGCGGAAGAGATTTTCCCTTCTTAGGTGCTGCAGACTTCTTGCTCGCGGCTGGCACTACAGATCCCTTTGGCCCGCTGGCTGCAGGTCCATTGGACTTAAGAGCCTTCACGGACTCGACCTGATTGACCTCGATCTCCTCTCCGGTTCTGGTGGATCTCTTCTTGACGCGAGTCAGCACGAGCTGAGCAGACTTGCCGATACAGATGTCGGTATCGATGTCCACTTCGCCGGTGATCCCGAACGCCTCGAGGTGTTCCTTCAGTCCGAAGAGCGCGTGATCCTGCAGCGAGGTGAATGATCTGACCTCGACGTCATCGATCTCCCAGAACCAGCAGAGCATCGGATTCCCAGTGCTGCTCTCCTTCTCCTGCACATCGATGAGTCGTGCTACATACTTTCCCGCGTCGAGGATCGTGAATCCTCCCTTGATGTCGTCCAGATTGACTGCTATTTTTACCATCTTAGTTCACTTCCGTTATGATCTTCTTCGCCGCTAGTACACCCGACGTCGCAGCGGCCACGAAGCTGTCGAGGTATCCTGTTGCATTCCCTACTATGAAGAGTCCCGGAATCTCCGGACACTCCCACTCATCGAGGACCAATTTCCGTGCATAGTATTTGACCTCCGGTCCGTAGATCAGAGAGCTTCCATCAATCACACCCGGAACGATCTCGTCCAGTGCCTTGAGATACTCTCGATAATCGTCCAGAAGTCCGGGGATCCTATCGAGATGCTTTCCAATATCGACTCCCCCTTCGCTCTGATAATTGGTCCTCACGCCGTGCCCCGCATCCTTGTAGAAGGTCGGACGTCCATTCAGAAAGTCTACTACCGTCTGGAATGCCGTATGACCCTGTGCATCAGCGTTGATCGCTCGAGCCATTTCTACGACCTCTGTCTGTGGATCGCCTGTGGCTGTCATCGCTGGTTGGATCTTCGCTATGATAGCGCAGTTCGAGGAGTCTGTCCTCCGAGCTGGGTCTAAGAATGAGTGCCCGTTCACGTTCTTCACTCCTAAACTCTTGTGATTCTCATTTACTATCATTCCTTCGTGATTACAACAGAATGAGCGTAATCTACCTCGTTCCATCTTCCAGTCATAGAAGGTGCTGAACAGCGGCTCGAGGATCTCCGATGCTGTCTCCAGCCTGAGTCCGAACCCGGCTGGACCGGTAGACGTCCCGATTCCGAGTTTATCCGCAAGAACACTCAGCCAAGGAGCCCCGTCCAGACCGGACGCGATTATGACCTTCTTAGCGTAGAACAGAATCGGATCACAATCATATACTGAGTCGTGAGCCCTGATGACGAAATCCGGACCGAATCTCCCGACATCGTCTACCATCACATTCGTGAATATATCCACGCCCTTCTTCTCGAGCTCATCGTGCATCACGCAGATGGACTTCCTGATACCGTCCGACCCCACATGCCTGAGCGGATAGGACCCGAACCGGAATCCGAACCGGGAGAATTCCCCGGTGTCGTCCACTTCTCGCTGCTGGACTCCGATGGTTTCTGCCATCCTCGCGACCTCCTCGTCGACGAACTCCATGATCGCGAGGTCCTCCTCCTCGAAAATCCTCTCGCCCTGCGTCCCACGGCCAATGCTGAGTGTGTTCTTGCCGTCAGAGAATCCCCCGGCTCCACCTATTCCGCAGAGCATGCTGCAGACCGGACAATCGCACATCTTCGTCTCCGGACATTTCCTCCGCTCCATCGCCTCTCCTCTGTCGAGGATCGCGACCGTAAGACCAGCCTTGACCAGTTCGCTCGCGGCGAATAGACCGGCAGGCCCTGCTCCGATTATTAGTACATCTCTCATTCTGTCGCCCTCAATAAGTCGCTGGCAGTGGGATCCCAGATTCCTCTACCCAGCCTCCCCGTTCGGTCCTTTCCCATGTGACGTATTCCGTGATCATCTATCCAGTCATCAACCAGTAGATGACGGTGAATGACTTCTACGAGATCTCCGTCTTCATCCACCTCGTTCTGCATCTGCTTAGACAGCCTTCCGAGGACGTCCACATATGCTCCGCACTCGATTCCCAGTGTTCCGGACAGGTTAGGACATATGATCCGCTTCTTGTCGTCATACTTCTCGAGGCAGACCATGATGACGTGAACCCGCTTGCTGACATCCTCTTGATGCGTCAGATCCCGGAATGCCCGAATGAGCCTGCGCATCTGATTCCCGGACATCATCCACTCCTTGATCGTCGGAACAGATGTGCTCCCGAGATCGTTGTATGCATCCTTACCCCCGGCAAAGTCACCAAGGATAGTCCCGAGACTGAATTTCCGCTGAATCTCAGTTAGAGAGTCTATGACCACGCACTCATAGTCGTGATCGCCATCGAGCAGGAACTCGTAGAGCTTTTGAAAGTCGTGCCAGCTACGCGGACGAACCACGTCTATATCGCGGTCAGCCAGAGTCGCCATTCCAGAGTCCACATCGATGAAGAGCGTCTCCATGCAGTCAGCAGCGGTCCCTGCAAGCCAAGTCTTGCCTGCATTGGAGTCACCATAGATGATGGTGTTCAGGTGCTCACTCCGCTCCGGCCTCTCGATTTCAAGAGGGATTTCACTCACAGTCCCACCCGGATATCGTCAACGGTCGCCCGGTTGCTCTCGAAGAACTCATCGATCAGGAAACTCATGTCTTCACCACGCATATATGCCTCGCACGGATTCTTGAAGTCGCACATCTTACAGCGCATCATGCCCGGCTGAGGATAGATCTTGAGACTCTTCGACGAGAATTCTCTGCACTGGTAGTATGCCCTCTCGAGGAACGCGTTGATCTGCGACGGAGTCCGGAACAGCTTTTCCCGGTGATACAGCGGAGCTGTAGTTCGCTTCGTCTTCTGAGCCTTTCGTAATCCATTGTAGAGCACACCGACGATCTCCTCATCCTCGATCCCCAGTGCACTCAAAGCGTGCTGGCCCAGCCAGACCTGCGCAGTGAACTGAGGATTCAGCTCAAAGTAGCTCGGATCAATCCTCGAGTATGTCTTGTGCTCCATAGAGAAGAGCAGCCCTGTCTCGACCTCCCGGACAATACCGTCGAGCCTCGCTGTCAGCGTATACCTACTAAAGCGACCCGGCTTTCCGGGAATCGGGAGTCGCTTGACCAGTGTAGCCTCTGTCGCTACTGTCTCATACTCCGGATCATCTCCGTATTCCTCTACGTAACCAGTGAGCATCGCAGCGCCGAGGTCCTGAATCTCGTCCATCTTCTTGAGATCATCGTCCCACTCTGGATTAATCTTGATCCTACGCGACTCGCACCAGTCGTTAAATGCTTCCACAGGGTCCGTCCCTGCCTTGTAAAACTCCTCGAGCCCCGCGTGGACTCCAGTCCCGAGATCGAGAGCAGGCTGAATCCGCTTTGATCTGAAACCGAGCTGATATCCGAGATGCCAGTTAAGCCTGCAGGACATCGCGTCCAGCTGACTCGGACTGACCCCTCGGAACCGTCCTCTTGATTTGTTCGTAGTCATGCACTCTGCTATTGTCTTGCTCAGACTATATACGAACCGATCGAATATGATCGCTCATGGTGTGACTATATTACTGACCGCGCTGCGACGCGAAGGACGTTGATGAATGGAAGAATAGTTTGATGCGGGGACGCGTCTCGCATTCGGTCAGTGAGTCTAAGATCGGTTGCAGAGGTAATAGTAGTGACGGTCGACTGCTTTGCACGTTCACGCCCTCACAAAAAAGGGACCCTCAAAAAGAATAAATTCTTATTTTCACAATTTATTCTTTTTGATGGTCCCTTTTTGGGGAATTTGCGATGTACTCATAAGTACGTTATGGGTTTATATATGAGAAGCTCGCCGAGCTGAGATTTCGGCGATTGTCGCAGGTCGCTTCTGCTCCACGATCTCCCGGACATCGTCCTCGATCGTGCCCGGCGAGTGGAGGTGGATGATCTCGGTTCTATCCGATAACTGGCCATGCCGGAGAATCCTCTTCTCCGCATGCTCATTCCCTGCGGGATTCCACGCGAGGTCGAGGAAGACGGCCCTGTCTGCCTCCGTCAGGTCCAGCCCTTCCCCTCCTGTACCGTGAGTGACGACGAGGACTCTGCTCGCCGCAGATTTGAACAGGGATAGACTCAGCTCTCGTTCCTTCGTGTCGAGGTCTCCGGAGATCCTCGATGCGCCTATCCCGGCCTGCTCGAGGACCTCTACTGCCTTGGTCGCCAGCCCTGCGAAACTGGTGAACACGACTACCTGCCCGTCTCGCTCCCGGATGAGATCAGGCAGCACGTCCAGCTTCGATGGACCATCATAATCCGGGAAGACCAGTCCGGGATGCAGTGCGAGCTGCCGAAGTCTGGTATACTGTGCTAGTGTGTCATACGCCATCACGCCGCCGCATTCTCCGGACTCGTCCATCTGCTCGTATAGTTCCTTCTGCAGACCAGTGAGAGGAACGTCGATCCATCGGACCTCTGACTCTTTCAGACCGAGCTCGCCGGATCTCCGGAGGATATACGGCCTGAGAACGGCCTCCATCGCAGGAGCCTCTGAGTCGCGCAGTCCGCCGATCTTCAGCCCGTATCCGGTGTCGGATACCTCGCAGAATCTGAAGATGAATCCCCAGAACGATCCCCATCTGGCCTTGTCGAGCATCTTGAGCAGCGTCCAGACGTCCTCAGGACCATTCACGGTCGGAGTCGCCGTGAGCAGGAACAGATACTTGGACTTTAGAGCGATCTTAGTTATCTTCTTGGTCATCTCAGTCTTCCGGTTACGAAGTTTGTGAGCTTCGTCGATGATCACCAGATTAGCGATGAGTAGCTTATCGGCCTCGATCACCGCGCGATCATAGTTCGTGATGAGATACCCTCCACGGAGTTTCCAGTCCTCAATGGACTCCTTCCGCTTGGACTCGCCGAGATAAGTGATCCGGACGCCCGGGATCCAGTCTGTCACGTGCTGGCCCCATTTCTGCATCATCGCAGTCGGGCAAATGATGATCGACCTCTTCGGATTGATCTGAGCTGCAGCGCAGCACGCCTCCACGGTCTTTCCCAGACCCTGTTCATCCGCGAGTATCCCCCTCTCGATAGTGGCCAGCCATTGGACTGCTACTCTTTGATATGGGTAAAGTCGCATATCTCCCTCAGGACTATCATCCTTCGCTATCGTATCGAGTTCCATCTGTCCCTGATGAATGCCCGCAAGAGTATCCCAGAGCTCATCGCTCAGCTCGAGCTCCTTATCGTGGTTCATAAGTCTGCGGATGATATCTCCGCAGACTGGAAAAGAGTAGCGTCCTCGCCTCGTCTCGAACGCACTAAGGCATCCGGGAACTATCCGTGAAGCCAGTATCATCCGGCCCCGTTTGTCCAGTATTACTTTCGGCATGTATTCCTCGCTTCGATAGGTAGTAGACTACATGCGCACTCGCGGACCTTACGTGAGGACTCTTGTGAAGGTGCTTAACCCTGTCGAGAGTGAATCGAAGAATAGACGGCGATTGGATCACCATTGGTATGTGATTCCGACTGCAGATCCACTCGACGACCCCGATCACACGGATCGGAGGATGATAGGTGTTAGGACCCTTGCGTGCGATGTAGTCTTCCACTACCACAATGTCTGGCTCTCGAGACAATATATATTCCTCAATTTCGTCGTAGTTCATACCAACCGAACCATCGATAAAATAGCCTGAAGAAAAGCACGCAAGACCAGTAGACACACCCGGATCCACGCCGACTATCTTCATCCGAACACCTTCCTCCACGCCTTGATCGCGATGTCGGTCAGCATCCATCCGAGCTTGGCGTATCGCCTCTCCCGGTTCCATACCTCGACCTGATCATCAGGGAGATCCTGAGGAACGTCCCATGCTCCATACCCGTTCCATCTCATGTAGATCCCGTCGAAGAGAGTGTGGACTTCATCGATCCCCTCCTCTCCTCCGCAGAATTCTCCCAGCACTGCATTAGACATAGACTTCTCTTACTCTTCTTCGAACTTCTCATAATATAAAGGTATTCCTACATTAGGCTGAGCCTCATGGACTATCCAGTTCCTCATTGGAGTGGTGTAGTCCCATATGGGCTGCTCGCATACTATCTCAGCATACTGATATACATACATTATGAAATATCCCGCGCCAAAGTCATCTTCAGGAACTCGGAAAGAGATCTGTTTCTTGGCTTTGAACACCTCGCCCGGATACCACGGATGAGTGAGCTCATACTCGATGATGTCCCATTTCCCGTCCATGTACGCGTATGTGAACATGCACTGACGCAGTGTGTAGTATTTGTCCATCATTTCTGAGTAGATCTTGCAGAATTTATCGAGGAACACGCTCCTGCTCTCTCCGGTCCAGAGGTCTCCGGTCAGATCACTCGTCACTACTTTGCCGTAAGGAAGGTCCCATTTATCTATATACGAAATCCAGCGCCAGCTGACGCTGGTCTGCTCATCTTTGCAAACTAATTTAACCCCAGAAGGAACGATGACGATCCTCTGCCCTTCACCAGTCACCATCAGGAGCACTTTGTCTCCCACCTCTGGAACTGCAGTAGGAACTGAGATATTCCCTCCGCTCGAGGGAATGAGCAAGACTTTATCTCCCACCTCTGGAACTGCAGAAGATATGATGCAATCATGTCCGTTCGTGCGGATTACGATGACTTTATTATCAACTTCAATCATTGCTCACAATTCTTCCTTTTATTATCACACTTGGGTCTCGCTCGAGACTGACTGTAGCCTCGAACTCAGACACCGCCGTTACGGTTCCGACTTCGGCCATCTGCATCTGGTCTAACTCATCGCTAATTATAGACTGGATCTCAGATATAGAATCGGATCTGATTGCTCTCTCGAGTCTCTCCAGATCGGACAGACTCTGAGCAGGAGCTACGGTGATGCTCACCTCAGTGTGAGTAGCATAGATCACATACTCGATGGCTATGATCCTCATCACTGTGTCGCTCGGTATGGCATAGAATCCATTGAATTTGACTCTCTGATATAGCCTGAGATCAGTCCGATCCAGCAGTGTCACATCATAGGTGTATGAGGTAGCGCTGTAGTAATCAAATAGTGCCTCTGCCCTCGTCACGCACCATGTCCCATGATCTGCATCCTGAGGAAGATCTGATCGAGTCTCAAGGTGCTCTACCGGGAGTTCCTCCCCAGCAGTTAGTGCTGCAGTTTCTTTAGTGGACACATACTGAGTTCCGTCCGGAGCTGAGGATCTCACGATTATCCGATTGTATTTCTCATCTGTCTTCTCAGATGCCTGTATTTCATCTTTGACATAAGGACTCGGATATTCGAATACGGCCATGTCCGGGAGGTCCAGTCCCCAGTATGAATCATCTACGTCATCTTCGTGAACGAGATATGCGCACGGAGTTAGAGCTCCGTCGATCTCCACCCATTTGACGAGGAATATCATCTTGGCATACTCGCAGACTTCCTTGATCGCACCAAACTTATTGGTCTTAGGCTGGAATGTGTAGTCTTTAGGAGTATAGGCGTTGCCATGATCTGTTGGATCGAATATCTTGTGAGGATAAATCCCTGTGACCTGCCTCCATCCTCCCCCTTCTCCGCCTAGCCATTCGAGGATCATATTCCTTGGAGTCCAGCTGAATTCTGCAGGATACGAGGTATTGCCATCAGGGAGATACTGCCTCGATAGGTAGAATGGAGCATCATAGCCCTGTATCTCTGTCCTGTTGCTCGCCACACTCTGAATCCGATCATTCCCCGGGATGAATCCATGAAAAATATCATGCTCTACACCGAGATGATCAGCGACAGTGATAGTGAACATCTCATATACTTCCGGGACATCATCCCCGACTATCGTTCCAGTGCAGGACCACAATAGGTCTTGGATAGATCGAGATACGGTTAGTGACTCGAAATCATACTGGGAAATGCTGAAGCTCTTCGCGGGTGGAGCAGTATAGACAGACCCAATTCCACTGACCTCTGTCGGAGATAGTCCCTGATCCGGGAACTGAACAATTTCAGCTCCTCCAGTCACCTCGATCGTAGTGGATATGCCTACAGACGCCTCTGCAGATGCTTCTCCAGATATGCCTACAGATTTGATCGTGATCCCTGCGATATGGGCGGATATTGAAGCGATACCCACAATATATGAGTCAGCTATGCCAACTATGTCGAAGGTTCCCTCAGCGTCTATGTGAGAGACTTTCTTCCAGATCTGGATTGGCAGTGGAATGTCGCCGAGGTATGCCGGATTGACATCGTCCTCGGTCTCCAGCATCTCAGAGTTAGAGTATGAGCCGACAGAAAACGAGGTGTAGATCTCTAACTCATCCACGCTGATACCAATGTCCCATGACTCGATCTTTAGAGTCTGCGTAGCGCTGCTGCTGAATAAAGTCTTTTTATCATAATAGTGCCACAATCCATCCCGCGGGATATTTATGAACACTGCACCACTGAGCGTGACGAAGGAGAGGCTGTAATCCCCTGATGTGTCTACCTCCCCTTTTATCCAGAGCGCTATTCGGGTGTCTGGGGTACTATAGAAGTCCCGGTATAGGTTCCCACGTCCTGAATTGGACGGACAGCCAATTCCGTATGATCCACTGTGGGCGTGTGATCCTGATCTCGAGAAATTTATACTGGTGTATCCTGATTTTTCTGTCTCGAAGTCGTCTTCGAATGCGATCGTCTTGACGGTCTCAGGTATTATTGAGTCCTCGAGGGACTCAGATTCTGCTGTCGGATTCCCGTAATAGATGCTGACCTTAGTAGTATCCACACCACTGATGTCCAGATAGAAGTCTCCTGTTCCTGAGTCCTGGTAGTAGTCGATCTTGCTTCCATAAGCATCAGCGAATCTGATGTCCCCGAGATCCGGTCTTGCAGCACCATTAGTGTAAATGTGCCAGATAGGGTCTCCATCATTATCCTCAGTATAATTCTCACCGGAAGTATTACTCACCCGGATCAAGAGTGCAGTCCCGCTCGCAGTATCCTCTGTGGCTGAAATGGAGATTTTTCTGCTCCAGCGAGCGTAGAGGTGCATCGGGATCTCTGGGGACGCGTTGATGTATCCTGACGATGTGACGACTATCCCGCCGTCACCACTCACGAGTAGATCTTCGAAAGGAAGGTCTGTCTGTAGTTCGAGCGACCCGATGCCTTCGATCTCAGGATCCGGTTCAGGAACTATGACGACAGTAGTGCCAATTCCTTCAGCTCCGGACTCAGAACCAAATCCAAGCAATGGCCACTGTGGATTACCAATTCCTGCAGCTCCTGCCTCAATACCGAATTCTACCAACGGCCACTGTGGACTGCCTATCCCGGTAGTTCCTGCCTCTGAACTGATCTCTACTCCGGAGGACACTCCTCCTGAGCCACCGATCATGATGGGACCTTCGTCCCCGTCTTCAGAGGTCGTGTCTATCTGAGCTACCCCTACGATGCCAGCACTAACTCCGAGATTCGTCTGTGGCCAAG
>Ga0172381_10005639_pt1 | contig 12658 bp, 16 predicted proteins | sample Leawel6488metaG_FD_119754 | JGI IMG/M metagenome (GOLD analysis project Ga0172381, IMG submission 119754) | Leachate microbial communities from a municipal landfill in Southern Ontario, Canada - Leachate well 64-88 metaG | ecosystem: Engineered > Solid waste > Landfill > Unclassified | place...
AAAAAATATCTCCTAGTAAGGCATTCCTAAAAAAAGGAATAGCCATTGTGTAAGACTCAATAAGTCCTAAAAAAGAATGAGGATACATTGTGCCGAATTCCCATACTGCAAAGTTTGTTACTAAGAAAAAGAAAAGGGAAGAGCCTAAAATCCCAAAAAGTATAGTTTGTTTTTTGTGTCTGTCTATGAATGTTCCTAAAATTATAGAAAAGACAAAACTTCCATATACAGAAAGCATGATTGGTAAATCATACACCCCAATAAAAATATCACTAAGCAACATAATAGCAATTACACCAATGATTGAATATCTCCATCCGAGATATACGGATAAAGAAAGTGCAATAGCGGTAAGGGGAGTAAAATTCCAAGGATGAGGCAGAAGTCTTGCGGATACTCCAAGAAGAATTACGAATAGAATTATTGAAATATTTATTAATATATTTTTTTTCATTACAATTTTTCTTCTGAAAATTTAAATTCAATTATATCCCCATTTTTTATACTTTGTGTGCTTATCCCCATTTTAGCATATTCATTGTTTATAAAATATTGCCACCACTTTTTTCCTTCTTTATCAGGTCCAACACCTCCTAGAGATGTTACAAATACTCCCATACCACTCCCATAATCCTTGTATTCTCTTTTTAAAGTCTCTTTTTCTATTTGTTCTAATAAATCTATTACTTTCCCATTAGGAGGGATATTAAGCTCATTAAAACTATCTATATTTCCGTTTCCGTAATTGATTAATAAACTAGCCTTACCAATAGATTCTTGATCTGTTGTGGAGGAGAAAAAGTTTTCACCTATTCCATACAATTCTTCTTTATTTTCATTGTGATTCTTATATGAAATACCACTAGAAAATCCAAGTATAAAAATAATTATTCCTATGATTAAAAGCACAGCATATTTTAGTATATTTTTTTTCATATTTTGTTGGACAAATAGTATAGCAAGGTATTACCTTACTTACAAATTGACAAGAAGTAAAATATGTCCTAGATTTTTTCCTCTATTTCTAAAAGACGATTGTATTTTGAAATTCGCTCTCCACGACTTAATGATCCTGATTTAATAAATTCTGCTCCTATTCCTACTGCTAGATCTGCGATAAATGAATCAGGAGTATCGCCTGATCTATGAGAAACCATTATAGAAAATCCTGCCTTTTGAGCAATTTTTACAGCTTCAAGAGTTTCTGTTAATGTTCCAATTTGATTTGGTTTTATAATAACTGAATTTATCGCTTTTTCGTTTATCGCTTTTTCTATTCTTTTTTTATTTGTGACTGTTAGGTCATCTCCAACAATTTTTATATCTTTACCCATTGCATTATTCATATTTTTAAAGCCATCCCAGTCATCCTCTGATAATCCATCTTCAATTAGTATAATGGGATAATCTTTTGCTAATTCTTCATACCAGGAGATGAGTTCTTTTGAGTCAGTATTTTTTTCTTTTCCGTTTATCTTAAAGTTGTATTTTCCATTTTTATAGAATGAAGAACTAGCAATATCTACACCGAGTTTTATTTTTCCTTCATAACCTGATTTATTGATTGCTTCCATTAGTAATTTAAACGCTTCTTCATTGGAAGAAAGTTTTGGGGCAAAGCCACCTTCGTCGCCTACTCCAGTGCTGTAATTTTTTTCTTGAAGGATTTTTTTTAAAGTATGAAATACTTCTGCCCCTACTCTTATTTTTTCTTTAATAGTATCAATTTGTGTAGGTAAAATCATGAATTCCTGAATGTCTAATCCACTATCGGAATGTTTTCCACCGTTTATAAGATTAAAGGAGGGAATAGGTAAGTGGTAATTATTATTACCAAACATCTCACCTATATATTTGTATAATTCTTGTTTTTTTGTTATGGCAGAAGCTTTTGCGAATGATAATGAAACTCCAAGAATTGCATTTGCTCCTAGTTTTGATTTATTTTCTGTAGCATCAAGTTTGATAAGAGTTTTATCAAGAGATTCTTGATCAAATTCTTTATCCTTGATTATATTTTTTATTACTTCATTTATATTTTTTACTGCTTTCAATACTCCTAATCCATTGTATCTGTTGATATCACCATCTCTTAATTCAATAGCCTCGTGTATCCCAGTACTTGCTCCTGATGGAACAGAAAATATTCCTTCTACTCCTCCCAAAAGACTACAAGTAACCTCAATTGTTGGATTGCCCCTTGAGTCTAATATCTCTCTTCCGTTTATGTTTAGGATTTTATTTATCATAAAGTATTAAAATTTGATTTACCCAGTAAATGCTTTTCTGCCTCAAGGACTATTTTTTCCATTATTGTTACGGCTTCTATGGGGTATTTTCCTGTAGAAGTTTCTTCGGAAAGCATTACAGAGTCTGCTCCTCCGAGTATTGCATTTGCCACATCAGTAATTTCTGCTCTAGTTGGTCTTGGTTCCTTTGTCATTGAAAGTAACATCTCCGTAGCTACTATTACTGGTTTTCCAGCCTTTTTTGCTTCCTTTACTATTTTATCTTGTATAAACGGAAGTTGCTCAATAGGGATCTCATTTATTAAATCACCTCTTGCGACCATTACTGCATCAGATTCTTCTATTATATCTAGAAGATTATCTAGTGCTATTTTTCTCTCAATTTTTGATATTATTTTTTGATTTCCAGAATATTTTTTTATCACTTCTTTATATTTTTTTATATCGTTTTTATTACCAACAAAAGAAAGTGCAAAATAGTCTACATTTTGTTCTATTCCAAATTTTATTGATTTTTCATCCTCATCAGTAAAAGAGCTAGTGATCTTCGTATCGTATGTATGACTTTCTTCTTTTTGAACTCTTGGCCCAGGAAGGTCAGCAATTATTGGTATTTTTTTACCAATCTTTTCTGAAATTTTTCTTATTAAATTTATTTGAGTTTTCCTTTCTTCATCATTACTCCAAGAGAAATTGAATCTTACAATATCCATTTGATGAAGAGCCATAGATTCTAGTACATCTTCTTTGGATGAAGAAGGGCCTATGGTTGCTATAATTTGTGCTTTTGAAGAATTTTTCATAGTTAATTAACTTGGTATTTTGGTTTTCTTCCTTCTAGACAGTCAATTATGTTTTGAGCACATATTTCTGCCATTTCATTTCTTGCTCCAAATGAAGCTGAGGCAATATGAGGTGTCAGGACAGTATTTTCCATTTTAATTAAATCCTTTGTTACCTTTGGTTCAAATTCATATACATCAAGTCCTGCTCCATTGATTTCCTTATTCTTTAATGCTTTTACTAAAGCTTTTTCATCTATCACTGGGCCTCTTGAGGTATTTACGATATAGGCAGTTTTTTTCATGAGTTTTAATGTGTTTTTATTTATCAAATGGTATGTAGAAGGAAGAAGAGGGGCATGTAAACTGACAAAATCAGCTTTAGGCAAAAGTTCTTTAAAAGATTTGTAGTATTTTGCTCCAAGTTTCTTTTCTAAGAATTTATTTCTCTTAATGTCTGTGTAGATTATTTTTAAACCAAGAGCACTTGCTTTTTGTGCAACTTTTTCTCCAATTCTTCCTGCACCTATCAATCCAAGATTTTTACCAATTAAATCATTATCAATAAAAAGCAACGGCATCCACCCTTTGTATTTTCCTGCTCTTACAAATCTATCACCATCAGTAATGTTTTTTACAAGAGCAAGCATTAATGCAAATGTATGCTCTGCTACCGATTCTGCTGTTTTTGGAGCAGGAGCATTTGTTATTACTACTTTATATTTTTTTGCTTTCTCTAGATCAACATTATCAAAACCTGTTGCATAATTTGCAAAAATTTTTACTGTAGGAGCTATCTTAAATATATCTTCATCAATTTTATTTGAAAGTAAACTCAAAACAGCATCATAATTACCTTTTTTAAGTTTTGAAATTAATTCCTTTTTTGATAGATTTTTATCTTTTGTATTGATTTCTACTATATATCCTTTTTTCTTTAACATTCTTTCAGCAATTTCAGGAATTTTTCTTGTTATATATATTTTTTTCTTTTTCATCTTTAATGGTGTTCGTCTTTTTCTGCTTCTAATTTTGTTTTATGGATTGTTCCATCTGGGTGGTTTTTTGGAGCATATATGGTGTAGAGTTTTAATTTTTCAGTAGAAGAAGTGTTGATGATATTATGCATTGCTCCGCTTGGTACTATGACTACTACACCATCTGAGAGTTCATACTCATTGTCATTTATAATTGCTTTTCCTGTTCCTTTTTCTATTCTAAAAAACTGGTCTAAGTGATGTATTTCTTTTCCTATATCTTCTTTAGGTAATAGACTCATTAATACTAATTGCATATTTTCGCTTGTGTAAAGCACTTCACGAAAATTCTCATTTTTAAGAGTGAGTTCCTCTATATTTGATGTATATTCTTTCATATAGATATTATACTATGATTTATTTAAAAAAGTAAAACAAAAAACACCCTTTTTAGGGTGTCTTTGTTTCTTCAGAGTACCAACTTTTATTGAGCTGGTTGTTGCTGTTCAGGAGTAGTTGTTTCTTCTCCTTCAGTTGCAGGAGGAACAACAGGGTTTGGATTTTGATCGTTATCCATTTTGTATAATTCAAAGTTAAACTGACAATAGACGACCTATTACCACCATAACATAATGCAAGTAATGGAGCAAGTATTTTTATATCAGATTAAGATTAAAAGAGTATTACTTTCTCAAAACAGGTAAATGGATGCTGAAAATAGTTTCTTTATTTGGAATGGACAAAAAGGTGAGAGATCCACCAAGTTTTTCAAGAAATGATTTACTTATAAAGAGTCCTAATCCTACTCCATCTGGAGAAATTAGTTTTGCATTTGTTGCTCTAAACATTTTTGAGAAAATTCTTGATTGTTCCTCTTCTGGAATACCTTCACCTGTATTTGCAATATCAATTACAAACTCCTTTTCATCCTTCTTAATGTTAATTCTAACAATTCCATTTTCATTACTATATCTTACAGCATTTGATATTAGATTATTTATGATTATTTGAAGCAATTTTTCATCAGAAAGCACAGTGTCTTTATCATCAGTTTCATCATTTATCTCTATTTTTAATTTTTTTGCTTCAATTCCAGGTTTTAATTCCTTTATTGAATTATCAATAAGGACAGAAATTTCTAATTCGTTACTTGCAGTAATCACAGAACCACTTTCAATTTTTGAGACCTCTATCATAGCTGAAACAAGTGTTTTTATTCTATTTAAAGAAGATCTCATATATGGAATTGTTGATTCAATAATATCAAGAGGAAGATTCTTTTCTGATTCTAGTTTTTCTACTGTCCAATCAAGACTAGTCAAAGGAGTTCTTAATTCATGAGAAATGAGAGAAATAAAATCTCTCTTGCTTTGCTCTAGGGCTTCTTCGCTTGTGATATCACGTAAATCTTGCACTGCTCCTATGACCTCGTTATTTAATATCACAGGGGCAGCAGTAATTACTGCTGGGAATTTTTTTCCATCTTTTGTTATACATTGAACGGTTTCGCTTACTAATTTTTTTTCTCTTAATGCTTTTGAAAGGGGGAAATCTTCAGGTGAGAAAGAAAAACCAGAATGAGTTCTTGTTTCAAATACTGAATCAACTGATTTACCTAAAGCATCTTTAGCATTTACACCAAAAAGATGTTCAGCTGCTACATTGAATAGACTTATTCTTTTTTCTTTGTCAACAGCAATCAATCCACTACCAACTGCTGAAAGTATAGCTTCGTCTTTTGCTTTTGATTGAAGCACTAATTCATGTTCTGAAAAATCTAAAACTAATTTTGCTAGAACTCCAAACTCAGAAGGACTTTTCTGCATTTTTTTCATTAATTCAATATCTTTTTTCTTTATACTTCTTGAAAGAGACTCAATTGGTTTTCCTACCAATCTATTAAGAGAGATAAATATTACAAAAAGCATAAGCAGTGTAGAAAAAATGATAAATAGAAGTTGATTTCTTGATGCTCTTTGCATATCATCAAAAATTGGTAATGGAGATACTATTGTGAAAGTTTCAATTATATTATTGTTTTTATCTAATATCTGGTATGAAAATTTTATACTTGAATCTTCCTCATTTGGAATTTCTTCTCCTTCATGAATGATAGACATTCCAGATAGATTTTCTAGATTACTAATATAATTATTGTCCCAGTGCTTTCCTACAATAAAAAGACCTTGAGGTTTAGTAATTCTTTCAGAATCATTTGTTGGGTGAATTGTGGCAGCACTAAATTCTGTTATATTGCTATTTGTTCTTGCAAAAAAGTGAGTGAAACGACTTCTCATTAATTCTTCTAATGTTTCTTTTGAAAAATTAATGAAAGGAACTTGATGATTTATATCATATGCATAAACTAATTCTTTGTCTATGTTATAAACATAGGCACTGCTTGCATTAAATACATTTACCCCTTCATTTATGTTCTCTTCTGCAAAAATTGGATCTGGATTGTTGACATATTCCACCATTTCATCCCAGAAAGTATAGTCTCTTGCTAGTGTTGATATATTTGAACTAGAAAGAGAAACAAGGAGATTGAAAGAATCTTTTTCTTCCCTTGTAACTTCTTTTAGAAAATCACTTAACCTTTCTTTTTCAAGGAAATACTGTCCTAATACTATAAAAGTTGTTCCTAAAATCAAGGCACCTGTAAGTATCGTGATTTTTGTTCTTATTTTCATTTTGTCAGCAAAACACTTTTTATTTTTTCAATAATTTCCTCTAGAGAGTAATTTGCTTTTACTAGATAAAAAGCAGGGGAGTATTTGGCTACACTACTTATAATATGATCATCATCAGGATTTAAATTACTGGTGATAATAATCGGAACTTTTTTACCCCATTCATCTTTCTCTCTGATTATTTTCATAACATCAAGACCACTTAATTTGGGAAGCATAATATCAAGCAGAATCAAATCTGGCTTTTTTTCTATCTCTATCAATGCTTTTTCTCCGTCTGTTGCTATTTCTGTTTTGTATCCTGCAGACTCAAGTCTTCCTGAGAGTAAAGAAACAAGATTACTATCATCTTCTATTATGAGAATATTTTCTTTGTTTGTTGCGGAATTCATCATATGAATTATACCAGTTTATTTCTAAATATGTCTATTAGTTTTCCCCTTTTTAAATCCATTCTCTTAATTTAAAGAAAGAAAATAATCCTACTGCTACCAATACCATTAAGAATGTGATTTCAATAAAACCATTTGCACTATCTGCAAAGGGTAAATAATTTAAATTCATTCCATATATACCTGCTATTAGATTAAGAGGAAGAAAGATAACAGAGAACACAGTAAGAACTGACATTATACTATTCATTCTGTGATTGATGAACATCTCGTGTGCTTTTGATAATGTTCTCAGTAGGAGATTATAATCCTCAAGGGTGTCTTTCTGACTATTTAACTTGTCAGCAATATCTCCCCAGTATTCCTTCATTCCTGATTTATCGTATGAAAGGTCCTTTTTCTCAAGTTCAACAAAGAGAGGAATGGTGGTAACTAAAGTGGTGATGAAATAAATAATGTTTCTTTGAAGAAAAGCAATCTCTCTGATGATATCGGGTGACTTCACTACTAAAATAGTGTCATCAATTCGCTGAACAGCCTTGGTTATCTTTGTGATATTTTTGTCAGACATTTCATAAAGCTTTTCAAGGAATCTATACATTAGAAGTACTGGTGTTTCAGGAAGAGAGATATCTGCTATTTCTCCTTCATCGGCTTGTTCGGAGGTGAATAAACTAGTTTCTTGGTGGGTGATGGTGATGAGGTCGTTGTTTGTTAAGAAGAAAGATACCTCAAAGCTTGTCATCTTTTTTACTGGTTCTATTCCCATAGGAATTACAGTGGAGAGGAATAGATATTTCTCATTGATGTCCATTTTTGAGTGTTGTACTCGCTCAAGCGAGTCTTCAAGATTCGTAGGGTGAATGAAAGGGAATTCCTTCTTTAGGAATTCTATATCTATTTCAGTTGGTTTCTGAATATCAATCCATCTTCCGTGTTCAAGGTTGCGAATGGTGTATGACATATTTTGTATATAGATTATAGCAATTATTTCTAATTTCCAAAAGTCATAAAGTTTGTGCTTTCATATTTTTCTACACCTTTGTAGAAAATCTTCACAGAAATATAGAACCAAATCACAGATATAAAGAGTATCAAGAGAACTTTTAGTATATCAATATCCTTTAATGCTTCCACTGGAAGTGCTCCAACTACGAGAGATGGAACGAGGAAGGTAAACACAAATCTAATCCCTCCTTGGAATGCACCTCCGTGAAAGAGGGAAGGACTTAAGAAGAAGTGAAGTAATCCATCAGTGATAGCTCTAGAATCAGCGAAGAGAAAACTTGCAGAAAATATAGTGATAGATATGGCTATCATACATATAGTGGCTGTGATAGAAAGAATGAATATTAAAAATATCTGGAATGCTGTGGCAGAAATGAGGATTCCATAAATAATAAGGGTGATAATTCCAAATACAATGTCTCCAATTCCTGATGGGCTAAACCAAGAAGTAGCAATTCTTAAGATGAGGTTCTTAGGAGAAAGGATATATCTATCAAAACTACCCATAGTCACATACTCTGATAATTTTCTAAATCCTGATGCAAATGAAAATGTAAGTCCAAATGTAAGAGAACTGAATCCTATTAGTCCGATGATATCTATTGCTGTCCACCCATTTAGTATTCCTATTGATTTAGTAAAAGATACCCAGATGATGATGAAAGCAGTATTGTTAATAGCCATACCAAAGACATTCGTAAAGAAGCTAGTTCGTAGCTCTAATCCATTCTGAAAATTCTTTTTAATTGCATAAAATGCAAATTTTAATTCTTTTAACATTTTTTTTATCCTCCATTTACTGAAACCTTTTTCCTCGCTTTTTTAAAAAGGAAAAACACTATTAAGGACATGATACCTATCCATGCTAATTGCATTCCCATTTTAAAAAGCCAATCAATCTCCCAACTGTCATATACAGTGTGAGTTATAAAGTATAATGCACCGAATGGACTGTATATTGCTATCTTATACATAAGCTCTGGGAATAAGGCGACAGGTAGATATGAACCACCTAATATCATCACTGCTTTATCTATTAACCAAAATACAGGATTGATATCTTCCATCCAAAATGCTAACAGTCCTACTGCTATGTAAACTAAAAGGCAAAGAATGCTTCCGAGAACCAAAGTGCCTAGAAGTGTCGGAAGAAACATAACTTGATACATTATATCTGGTAGTCCAACTAAAAAATACAATGTTATCCCTCCAAGTATTGTAATTAATACAAATGAGTATATTCCTATACCTATTTGCCAAAAAGAACGATAGAATAGATATGATACAGGTTTACTAAAGAGTGTTTCTACTTTTCCTGATACGACATCTTGCATTATTTCATTAGCAACCTTTCTTAAATTTAGAACTAATAGTATGAAGTAAAAGAACATACTCCAAGCGACAGGAGTGAATGTAGTTCCGTTTATGGTTCCATCGTTAATTTTATACACATACCAATAAAGAAGAAGAAGGACTACGCATCGAGAGAATATTCCGATAATTTCAGCAAAAGATTGATTTGGATAATAAATCCTATCCTTTACCAGTGTGCCTATTATTTTACTTCCTAGACGAAGTGTTTTCATATATATTTCTAATTATCGTTTCTAAATCTGTATCATATACATCTATGTCGTCTACACTGAATAATCCTAAAAGATTACGAAGGGAATCCTGTACTTCTATCTTCTCTAAATCAACTGTGACCACTATCCGATTCTTTTCTTTGATACTATAGCGAAGTCCGAGAGGAAGAGATGGAAATTCTTCTAAACTCTCAAGTGGGATGACTTCAATATTTTTCTCCTTTACAAATGATTTTGAAAGTTCGCTGGTAGAGATGTCTTTGATGATTGCACCGTGATTTATGATTACAGTTCTCTCACATAGTGATTCAATATCTCCTACATCATGAGAAGTTAAGAATATGGTAGTCTTCTCTTCTTGGTTGATTTTAAGTAGAAGGTCTCTCAAGGATTTCTTGGCTACTACATCAAGCCCTATGGTTGGCTCGTCTAAGAATATGATGTCAGGTTTGTGAATGAGTGATACTGCTATCTCTCCCTTCATTCGCTGTCCTAATGAAAGTTTTCTCACTGGTTGGTCTATAAAAGAAACTAGGTCAAAGAGATTTGTTAATTCTTCAATTCTTTTTTTAATCTCAATCTTACTCAAGTCATACATCACACCATAGAATTCCAATGAATCAGTGAGTGGAAGATTTGGTAAAAGCTGAGATCTCTGTCCGAAGACTGTCCCTACCCTGTATGCTAGCTTTTTCCTCTCTGTCTTTGGGTCAAGTCCAAGCACGGAGATGTCTCCTGAAGTAGGGAAGAGTATACCTGAAAGCATCTTAATAGTAGTAGATTTGCCTGCACCGTTTGGTCCGATGAAAGCTACCCTTTCACCTTTTGCTACCTTAAAAGAGATATCGTTTACAGCAGTGACCTCTCTCTTCTCTGGCTTAAAGAGATTTATGAACCACGAATGAGAAGAATTCTTCACTGGAAAGGTGAATTTCTTTGTAAGTCCTGATACGATGATTGAATACTCTATGTTAGGCATGGATTCATTCTAACAAAAAAGTTGAAAAATCGCATTTAGTTTGGAGGGGTTGGGTTTCTTAAGTTTTGAAAATGATATTTTTAGGAAATACCTATTCAAAAATCTCAAAGACTTTTTGCTTGGAAGTTTGCCCAGAGATGAGAGTGATAGAAGAATATGGGACATCAAAATACTTTGATAAGAGTTTGATGATTGCAATGTTTGCTTTTCCGTGTTCAGGTGCTTCCTTTACCGACACTTTGTAGATTGGCAGTTCTTCTTTTTCTTTTTTAGAAAAGGGAAGAGAGGGCTGATTTAATTTCTCAACTTTTTCTTCCTTCGCCTTTGTCTTCGCTTTTACTGATATTTTCATTTTATTATTATAACTGTTATTTCTTAAATGAAAAAACCTCTTCAATACTCATCTTGAAAACCTTTGATATATCATAGGCAAGCCGAAGAGAAGGATTGTATTTTCCTTGTTCAAGGAAGAGGATCGTTTCTCTTCTTACTCCCACTATATAAGCAAGTTCTTCTTGGGTCAGTTTTGCTTTGTTTCTTAATTCTTTGATGTTGTTTTTCATTTTATGAATCTCATACCAAGTAGAAATGAAATGAGTAAAATAAATACAGCAAGCGACAAGTAAAAGGATTTCTTGTCACCAAATTTATACTTTGAAAGATATGTAAATATCAAAGAGTAAAGAAGCATAATGAAAACGACTGAGAATGATAAAGCCATAGCGATTGGTTCAAAGGTAGGATTGGTATCTTTTAAGATGTAGAGGACGAAGATTATTGGCACCATCACTCCGGAGAAGATTTGAAGAGAAAGGATTGCTGATTTTCCTCCTATTTGCCAATCTCTCTCATCTGCTAACACATCTTTTACTTTTGTTTTTAGCCACAAGAGTAGCCCAAGACCTATTAGAACAGCAATGATAGGGATGAAATAGTTCTCTAAAATAATTGATTGACTAAATATCAATGCGAGTATAACTGCAATACATATTTGAATGATCTTGAATTGTTTTTTTGACATTTTGTTATGCTTGTTATTTTTTTATAATGATGCTCTTTTTAAAAGTTAGAAAGGCATTTACCAAATACCTAATGTTATATTTTTCTAACATTATTGTCAAGGAGGGTGTGGATAATGTATATACACATATGGAGTTAAGTTTTTAGTATTAATGGGCAAAATTGTGTACTGTCCAATCGTAATATGTGGTTTGTTTTCATTCCTATCTAGTGTCAATTGTATACTAACCCTGTGCAATATTTGATAAAAACCCCTTTTTGTACTATTGTTAGGAAGGGCAATGATAATCATTGGGAGATCGTCTAATGGTAGGACCATGGATTCTGGATCCATTTATCTAGGTTCGAGTCCTAGTCTCCCAGCCAACTTGAGCTAGCTCAAAGATAGCTAGTTTACAAACAAAAAACACTTTCATTTACGAAGGTGTTTTTTGTTGTTTTATATTACAACAAAGTGTGCTATAATCTTTTTATGAAAGATGATGCCAAAAAGTTGGGAGAAAATCTCAAAAAACTTAGGATCAAAAAAGATATTAGCCAAATAGAACTCGCCAGAATATTGGGCGTTGATCGATCTTTTGTGAGCAATATCGAGAACGGAAAAAACAATCCGACTCTTTCAACCATTACTAGCTTAGCTAAGGTGTTGGGTGTATCTACTAACGAACTTTTGAAATAACTATGAAAAAGAAACCTCATCACGAATGGTCTAAAGATAAATTGGTTCACTATGTGGACTTGTTATTAAAGCGTAAAAAATTTGGAATTGTTTGGGAACCAAAAGATGAAGATGTTGCTGAAAAATGCAAACAAATGTTACCCGTGATTTCTTATGATGAAAAAAAGTCTATTTTGAATAACAATGGTGAGACAAATATTTTAATACAGGGTGATAATTATGAATCTTTATCTGTTTTAAATTATACTCATAAAAAAAAGATAGACATAATCTACATTGACCCACCTTATAAT
>Ga0172381_10005640_pt1 | contig 12656 bp, 22 predicted proteins | sample Leawel6488metaG_FD_119754 | JGI IMG/M metagenome (GOLD analysis project Ga0172381, IMG submission 119754) | Leachate microbial communities from a municipal landfill in Southern Ontario, Canada - Leachate well 64-88 metaG | ecosystem: Engineered > Solid waste > Landfill > Unclassified | place...
AATTATTTGTTTTATTCTATATATTAAATAATATTTTCGTTTTAATGTGTTTCTAACATTAAGCCCAAATTATTGAGCAATACTTTCTTATTAATTTTAACATTCTTTTGTCTTTCATGTTCTTGACCAATCTCATATTGAACCCTTTACAATTTCTAAACTATAATTTCGTTCTTCTTTATTTTCAAATCTTTTTAAATGTTTCATTATAGATTGTATTCGTTTTTTAGTTTCTCAATTAAATATTTGCTAATCATATCATTAACTCTAATATTATCTAAATCAGCAACACTAATTTTTAGTGTTTTTGACATTTGTTCTGTCTTAGAACCATCACCTGGTGCAGTAACTAATTTGTACTCATTGTAATTAAGTTCTAATAAACAAGTGTAGTATTGTGATGAAGTGCCTTTGGATTGAAAGAAAGGTCCTTCTATTTCTAATTGTTTGAATTCACTCATTACAATACCTGCTTCTTCATATAATTCTCTTCTTAAACAACCTTGTGGTGTTTCTCCATCTTCTATTGTTCCAGAAACTAATGTTAAAAAATAACCTGATAATTTTTGGGTATTATTCTTATATTTATGTGACCAAGGTGGTATTGGTTCTGAACGCATTACAACATAACCTTCGTCTTTTATGTAAATTAAACATACTACACAATCATTTTCAACAGTAAATTCCCAATCATCTTGTTTAATTACTTTAATGTAACCATCATATACAATTGAGTCTTTGTCTGTTTGTACTTGTGTTTCTTGTGCCTTTTTTACTTTTGTAAATTTTTCCATATTTTATTGTGTTTTTTATATATCTTCTTCTAATAATCCATATTCGATTGCATAGTCTAATAACTCATTAATTTCTTCTAATATATCATCATCTAATTCCTCATATGGTACATCATAAGAATCTAATTCTGTTTCATATTTATACCCACCATAAACAACAATTTCCACATCTATGTTTGTTAATCTCTCAACTAAATGAATTTCTTGCCCAATTTCTTTATATGTTGGTGAACCACCAGCTTCCATATCAGCCATAGTTATGTAGCCTCCATATTTTTCAACCTTTGATTTTATTTCTTCTATGATATTACCTTTTAGTTCTTTACCATCATTTTCTAAATAAAATTTTTCTTTTGGTGTTAATTCACCACCATCATTAATTTTATCTAAAATTCTATTAATTTCAACTTCCGAATATGATTCAAAATTTTTTAAATGTTTCATTTTTTTTTTCATTTTTTAAAAATATAGTATATATTTTGTTATTATTTTCATAATAATTATTTGTTTTTACATAATTTATTTCAATAATGTTTCTAATTCAAATTTAATATCTGTTAAAACATCAGCCATATCATCATCACCTTTTTGTAAACTTATTTCAATATTATCCCTTAATTCTAGTATAACATCCTTTTCTGTTAATTCTTTATTTAAAATTTTGGATGCCATTTCTATATAATGTTGTTTATTTTCACCTTTTTTAATGTTTGTGTATTTATAAGGATCACCTAAAAAGGCATCATTGTATTCTCTTGGTTCATATTTTTCAAAACTTTTAACGTATTTCATCTTTAACTATATTTTTTTATAATTCAATTCTCCTTCTCATAGACATTAAAAGTTGTGTTGCATATGGTGTTGCATTATCTAAATCATCAATGCCTTGTTTGTGTTTCAAATGAAATTCTTCTAAAACTTCTACAATAGCGTTTGAAAATTCGGTTGATGTGAGTTCATCAGAATAATCATAAATAAGTTGTTGAAATTTTTTTTTCAACTCATTTTGTGCGAAATTATTAGACTCATTAAATTTTTTAATTTTCATTATTTGAATGTTATTTTTCCACCACCAAGTGTGCTATATCCACCTATATTTTTAATAATGTAGGTGACAATATCTTTTCTATTAGAATCTGTGATATTCTTGTTTGATAATAGTGGTCCTAATTTTTTGATAAAAGTGTCTAAATCTGTTAAATCTATTTCAATAGAATTTTCATCACCTGCAACCGTGTTGTGTGTTATGATTGTTTTACCATTTTTCGATTCATTCATTTCGTTAAATTTTTTAATTTTCATGATTCAATTATTTAGTTTCACTTATATATTAAAAAACAAATTCAAAATTCGTTTATATAATTGTATATGGAATATATCAATACCCCGTTTAATTATACTGGAAATAAATTCAAACTATTAGAACAAATCATACCCGAAATGGATTATTCTAAAAAATTCTTTTGTGACATATTCGCAGGTGGGGGTTCTGTATACACGAATATTATTGATAAATATGAACATATCTTGATTAATGATATTATTAAAGATTTGATTAGTATTCATAAATTATTAATAAATGATGATAATTTTGTGAATAATGTTAAATTATTATGTCCTAAAAAAGATGATAAAGAAGGTTTTATAAAATTAAGGACATCCTACAATGAAAATAAAACACCTGAAAAATTATATGCGCTTATGTTGTCATCTACAAACAATATGATCAGGTTTAATCAAAAGTTCAATTATAATCAGACATTTGGAAAACGTTCTTTTTCAAATTCAACACAAAAAAAGATAGATTGTTTTATAAATCATTTAACACCATATAAAAATAAAATAACATATATATCAGAAGAATTTTATAAAATAAAAGTTAATAAAGATTGTATGGTTTATATGGATATGCCTTACGGTTATTCAAAAAATAATAGTAATAATAAAGATTTATTAAAACAAATGAATAACAAACAATTATCTGAAGCTGGTTATAATAATTTTTGGCTCAAAGAACATGAAATAAAATTATATAATTATTGTAAAAGGTTAAATGATGATGGTGCATCATTTGTACTTTCTGGAGTTTTAGAACATAATGGTAATACCTCTTGGATACTAGATAAATTAATAATAGATGGTTTTAAATATAAAGAATTTGATTTCAATTATAAAAAAGTATCCAGAACAAATATTGATAAAAAAACGAAAGAAATTATTGTTAAGAATTTTTAGGGTAAAAATCATCTAACCATTTATTAATATGTTGAAAAAAATAAAGACAAATTAAATGAATCCTAAAGATTTCACACTACATTCAGGTGGAGCAAACGGCTCAGATTTTCAATTTGAAATAATTGGTAGAGAATTTGGTGTGATTAATTTTATACACTATTGGTATGGTAAGATGAATCCACATTCTTTGCCCGAACATGAAATAACTGTAGAAGATTATCTGGATGGTGTTGAGATGGTTCATAAAGCCAATACTATTTTGAAAAGACAAGGATATGAAAAATATATGAATCTGTTAGCCAGAAATTGGTCACAATGTAAATATTCAGATGCCGTTTATGCTATTGGTACATTGAAAAATAATAAGATAGTGAATGGTGGTACTGGTTGGTGTGTCGCTTTCGCCCAATTAACAGATAAAGAATTATATGTTTTTGATCAAGATAAAGAACAATGGTATTTTTGGAATGGTAAGTTTGAGGTATGTGTAACACCAAGACTCACAAAAGATTTTGCTGGTATCGGCACTCGTAAAATAAATGAATCTGGTATTTTGGCAATAAGAAATGTATATAAGAGAACCTTTACAAGTTAGGTTGCTCATTTTTGTTTAGTGTTGGTTTGCTTGTTGCTGGAAGATTCTTTTTATTATATATTGCTTTCCCAGCTGGTTTTGAAGTGTTTTCTTCTTCTACCTCAATATCTTGATCAATAAATTTATTAATATCTTTTTTAACATATTCATTTGGATTGTCGGTGATTCTACCATCATTTTCAACTTTTTCGTTAAAATCTTTAAATTTTTTAATCATAATTTATTTTAATTTTCTGGTGATATTTGGTCTTTCTTTTCCTAATGTAAATGTAATGTTGTTATCAACCAGCCATACATGATCGTATTCAGTAAATAATACATCAAAAGTTTTCTTAACTCTATCGTGATAATTCATAACTACTTCATCCGCAAGTCTTCTTTCACGTTTACTATTACGGTATAAAGCTGTTTCTAAATCACAATTAACAAATATCATTGTACAAACATAACCTTTTTCTTTGGCTTTTGTTATAAGTTCTTTTATTAAATCAATGTGAGTACCAACAGTATCAAAAACTATATTAGGTAATTTTTTATCTACACTATTTAGATGTGTTCTTAATAAGTTGATTGTTCTGTTTTTAGGGTCTGTTGAGCTGTGAGTATAATATAGTATTTTCTCATTTTCTTCTGGTTTATTTAAGTCTAAACCAAGTTTTTTAGCAGTGGTTTCTCGTTCTGAATCAACATCGAAAATTCTAAAATTTCTTAAATTGATTAGGTTTTTACTTACCATGGATTTTCCACTACCAGGACCACCCATTAGTATGATAAAGTTTCCATTATCATCATCTAAATTCACGACACGACCTTCATTTATAAAATTGTTGTAAGTTTTCATACTCTATATATTTTTTTAATAAACTCTTTTTTTGTATATTTGTATTTAATTAAGTAAAAACTAAAAAATTAACATATGAATTTAATAGTGTTTGATTGCGATGACACATTATGGAAACTGCCATATAAAGAAGAAGATGATTATATGAGTTTGTCAGAAAGTCTAAATTATGAATTTGAATATAAAGATGATGTAATTCGAATTCTTAATGATAAAAGAAAGGATTGTGAAAATAAACTTGTAATTTTAACTAATAGATATGAATGTGTACAAACTGAAATTTTAGAGAAATTAAAAAAAGATAAAAACATTGAATTTGATTATGTCTTATTTAGAAAAGATGATAGAGATAAATCAAATAGATTAAAAACATTATTAGATGAACTTGATGGTGTTAAATGTGTTGAGTTTTATGATGATAAAGAAAAACACATTAAGGCAATAAAAAAATTGAGATGGAGATATTGTAATATAAAGTTTAGAACATTTAAAATTGAAAAAAGATGAAAATATTTGAGGTAACAATAGACAATAATCCAGGAGGTTGGAAATAAATGAATTATCAATTTAAAACTAAATATATTATGAAAACTAAAAAATCAAAATTAGCACAAATGAAGGCATTTTTTATACGCATTGTTAGGCGTAGTTTTTTATTCAAACAAGCAGACGAAAGGCTTGATGAAGTAGATTTCTATAACCTTATGCAAGCATATAGGCATACACCAATGACTGAACAGGAAAAGACAGTTGAGAGATATGAAGCAGTAAAGAGTTGGATTAGGCAAAATTACGCCTAACGGAAATAATAAACACAGTGACCCACATGTATTAGTTATTGCGGAATCGAAAGAAGAAGCAATTGAAATGGTGAAGAATGGTTACAGTAAAAAATTCTTATTGAGTTCAGAAAATAATGGTGAATATGCGTACATCTATGGTAAATTTGAAGGTGAATACGAAAGAATTTATGAACATACGAGATTAAGTGCGATTGAAATAAAATTTCAAGGTTTAGAAATAACAACAGTTAGAGAAGCAAAATTACAAAGAATATATTAAAAGATGAAAACGAAAATTAAAGTAATCGGTAAAACTACCCAAAAATTATCTATTGTAAAATTGGTAAAAGAATATACGGGTATGGGTTTAAAAGAAGCTAAGGCTGTATGTTATGAATCATGGAATAATTCTACACCAATCTTAGAATTGGAAATAGATAAATCAGAAGTAGAAAAGGCAAAAGAAGATTTTACATCTTTAGGTCTAAGTGTTACTATAAACGACAGAGAAAGAAAAATGAAACGCATATTATATGTAGACCAAGACTTATGTATCAAAGATATGTTAAATGATGTTGCTAAGTGGGACACATTAGAGTTAATAAGTGATGCTGATAAAGAAAATTTAACATATAATCAGTGTAGAGAAAAAGCAATTGAAATAATCTTTAATAGATACTCAGAATATATTAAAGGTGATACTTTCATGCAAATATATAAAGATATTTCTGATATAAATGAATTTGAAACTAAACCAACAGAAGTAAAATTCATTAAATTCAACGAAGAATTTGGTGAAATGTGTGCTGAATATCTGAAGTTGAAAGGTCATACATATAAGCCATATGATAGAGAAGAATTGTTGGGAGAAATGGCAGACACCTTACAGGTTCTTTTATCTATTTTTTCAGATATCGAAAAAGATACAGATATTTTCTTGAGTGATGTCATAGAAAAAGTGAAAGAAAAAAATATTAAATGGAAAAATAAGATAAGTGATTATACAAACAAGTTATGATGCACGCAATGATACATCTGATACATCTAGATTTTGGCAAAAGTAATCATTTTAATAATTTTTTAGACAAATTCAAATAATTTTAATATAACTAAAAAAAATAGGTGAGAAGGTATGAATTTTATTAGTGGAGAAGATAAGTCGAAAATTTTAGAAAAGCACAAAAAATTAACAGAATCTAAAAATACACTTAAAAAAGAATTTATTGGGTTAGATGAAGTTATAGACGAAGTTTGTAATCTTGTAGAGCCATGGTATTTATTTCCAAATGCTCAAATAAGACCAACTGTCATAAATCTTTGGGGAATGACGGGTGTTGGAAAAACCAGTTTGGTTGTTAGATTATTTGAATTATTAGAATTGAATAGTTTATTAAGATTTGATACTGGTGAATGGATAGATAAAAGTGATTTTCAATTAACAAATAAAATATCAGGACAGATTCGTAAACTCAAAAAAGACAATATGATTCCTATATTCATGTTTGATGAATTTCAATTGGGTAGAACGATAGACGATAACGGAGATGAAATTGATAGACCACAATTAAGAGTTGTTTGGGACCTTTTGGATTCTGGTAAATTCTCGTTGATAGAAGAAAAGTGGGAAGTCAATACTGTTATGAAACTCTATTCTAAACTTAGTCATTTATTAACTGATAAAAAAGTTGAAGTAAATAATGGTGTTGTAACTAAAAATAAAGAACATTGGGATATTATTTTTTTAGAAGATTTAGAAGATGATTTGATTGAAAAAAATGAAGATTTCTTAACTAAATATTATTCAAAAAATGCTTTTATACCATCAAACAAACTATGGAATATTAAATCTATAAATTCAGATTTCTATTCAGAAGTTCAAATTGCAGAATATTTGATGTCATTAAATGGTAATGAAATTCTCGATTTTTTAGAACGTTCAATAGAAAAAGGAATTACTCCAGTTTTACATGATTTTTCAGATTCAATAGTTTTTATTGTTGGAAATTTAGATTCATCATATTATAATTCAACAGAAATGAGTCCTGATATAGATCCTGATACATTATATGAACACACGGAAGAAATCAACATTTCAGATATTAAAAATTCCTTAAAATTCCTATATAGACCTGAACAAATTTCAAGATTAGGTAATAATCATGTGATTTACAAATCATTCAATGAAAAAATGTATAATGAACTCATTACATTAGAATTGGATAAAGTAGTTAAAAAAGTAAAATCTAAATTTGATATTGAAATTAAATTTGATAAGAGTGTAAATAATTTAATTTACAAAGAAGGTGTCTTTCCAACACAAGGAGTTAGACCAATATTTTCCACAATAACATCATTAGTTGAGTCTTATGTAGGTAGAATCATTGTTGATATAATGAAATTAAATTTCGATGCAAAAACAATAAGATGGAAATATTCTGATGAAAAGTACTCAATAACATTAAAGTCAAAAGATAGAAAAAAAGGATTTAAATATCCTATAAAATTAAAAGTTGAAAGTGTAAGAAAATCAAAATCTGATGATATACAGTCATTGGTGGCTATACATGAATCAGGTCATATTGTTACTGCTGTTTATTCATTGAATATTTTACCAAAAGTTGCTGCAAGTAGAACAGCGGATGATAAAGGAGGATATACTCATGTTGATTTACCAGATTGTGAAACAAAAGATTATCTTACAAAAAATATTATTACTTTAATTGGTGGTTATTGTGCAGAAAGAATGGTTTTTGGTGAAGAAAATTTAACAACGGGTTCATTTTCTGACTTAGAAAGAACTACAAAAACAGCATTAAAGATGATTAAAGATTATGGTATGAATGGAATACCATTATTGTATTCAACACCAGATTTCAGAATAAGTGATGTTGCTGTTTGTTTAAATGATGATGAAATTGATAAAAAGGCTGTTAAATTGGTTAAAGAATGTATGGTGAAAACTGAGAAAATATTGAATGATAATATGGAATTATTGCTTAGACTTGGACAATATTTAACAAATAACTCAAAAATAGAATCAGAACAAATAAATGAATTTGTTGAAAAGTATGGTAAAGAAAAACCAAAATATAAAACAAAAGACAACTTTTATGAGTATAAATCTATATTAGAAGATAAATTGAAAAAATATGAAAAGTAAAAAACTAACATATGAAGAACAACACATATTGGATTGTCGACCAATATTTCATCAAAGTGATAGACCAACAGGTGATTTAAAAGATTGGTTAATTAAAAAAGGATTAAATCCAAAAAAGTATATTAAAGTATCTGAGCCTCACTTTTTGATATTTTATTTAAGTACCACTGGGGGTGGTACGTATTTAAAATCCATGTCTTGTTCTGTTGTTACTTACAAACTTTCAGATATAAATATTAAAGATATGGAGGAATACAGTGATACGATTTATATTTATAAACCAGATTATGCTCAGGATGATATATTAAGAATATTTCCAATTGTGACTGTCGATGATTATAAAAGATGGCTTAGAGCCAGAAAATTAGAAAGAGTTTTATGGCAAGAAGATTAAAAGGTTATAGAAAAATAAATATTGATGGTGAAATCTATCATTGGAAAAATAAAGGAGAAAGGAAATAATGTATGAAATCAAAAGAGTTTATAAAAAATAAATTGAATTATTTGCAAAGCATATTTAATGATGTTAAAATTAGGTATGAATATAGGGCAAATACATATAGTCATATAATTGAGATTATACCTCTAAGTTTTTTTGAAAAAAACGAGGAATATATGATTGTAGAATCAGAAATCGAAGACGAGTTTGAATCAAAATATCCTAATGAGAATATTTTATTTATTTCAGAAGGGTCATTATCTGAAATTTATAATCCAGAATATAAATTAGGATATAATGAAATGAAATTAAATTTCTAAAAATATACAAATATTGAAGCGAGAATTTATAAAAAATGATAGAATAAAGAAATTGGAACGAATTTTAAAAATAATGAATATGAGTGAAAAAATTATCATTAAGTGACATAATTAAAAAAACATCTGTTAATAATAATGTAGTACAATATTGTTTCATGGAATATCATCCAACTGTAGGAACATTTCCAATGGAAATATCACCAACATATGCAAAAACAGTAGAATTAAATCAAAAATATCCATCAGATCCTTTTTCACAACAATGTGTAGATGAGGTTATATTAGAGCAACATATACGAAAATTATTGTTAAAAGAATATTCTGATGAAATGAATGATATGAGAATTATCTATTTTCAAGATTTCAACAATCCTTGTGATGAAGAAAGTAAAAAATTTAGATTACAAGTACAAATGTTGAGTAACAATATTGTGTGCAAAGGACGAATTGGACGAGAAGCAACATTAATAATTGACCCAAATTATGTAAAATACTTTAAAAATGATGAAGAGTTATGGTCAAGATATAATTTTTTCACACATAAAGGATTAAATAATAAAATTATATTAGTACATATTTCTGTAAAAAATTTGTATGAAACAAATAATTTTATGTTGTTTCATACAAATGAACGATATGCAATTGAAGAAATTGGTGATTTTGATAATCTTTATCATGTCTTAGATATAAAATGTTTAAAAAAAGACAGAACAAAAAAACTACAAAGAATACTAAAATGAAATATTTTATAACAATATTATTATTAACATTATCAATTTTCTCATATTCACAAAGAATGAGAATTGTTGATAGTTTAGCTGATTTCAAGGTTCATGTTACAGATAATATTGAATTAGCTGATGCTGTGATATGTATAGTAGTCAAATATACCAAAGAAGAATGTCATTAGGGAAGAGGCAGATTTTTCAATTATATATACTGATGATCCAAAAGATGCTTATATGAGAAGTGAATTTTTAAGAAATGGTTTAAAAAATATTAAGAATTGAATATGACAAAAAGAATTTGTTTGAATTGTGGTAATGAATTAGAAAAAGATGATTTTCAACACCATGCATTGTGTAAGAGTTGCCATATAAAAATAAATGGTAATTTTTTACAAAAATTGTTTTTAAAAATAAGAAAAAAATTAAAATGAAAACTTTAAATAAAAAAGAATTTATACCATTTCTTAAAAATATATCTGAGATATTAGATAAGGAAGAAATTGAACATGAATTACCATTTTGTCATATAGACAAAGATAGTTTTAATCATATGTTTATAATTATACCTGACCAAGTTACAGCATTTGATATTGGTGAATATTTCAATTGTATTGAGATAAAAGAAAAGAATGGTATAGTTAGAACCAACATTGATGATTTTCTTGTTAATTTTGTTAAGTCAAGAGATGTAGATTGGGTTTATACTCTTTATTATTATTCTTGGAATATTATTCCTGTATTGGTTGATATTTTAGTAAGTAAATCTTTCGGATTAAGATATACAAGAACAGGATTAAAATATCAATATAAAGAAAAGTTGATAGATATAAGTAAGAATATGAAAGATATATTTGATTTTTTAGAATTAAAATTTCATTTAGTGATAAACGGTTTTCCAACAGAATATGTAATGTTTGAATTTATTGAAGCATCACCATATTATGATACAGAATATTTTACAGAAGAAAATTTCAAAAAATTTGATCCATATTATGAATTTAATAAACAATACTATAAAAATCTTATAAAACATAAACCAGAATATTCTGGTGAGAAAAAAACTATTGATGAACAAATCATCTATATTGATGCATGCTTTCCTCAATCAAATTTTCTTGAGAAGTTGAGTAAAATTCAGATAAAGGAAGAATATCCAGATTTGAAAGAAAGACCAATTTATATTAGACCTGAACAGAAAACTATTGAAGAATTGGCGGAAGAAAAGAGAAAAGAAGTAAGAACTAAAAAGATAAATCTAAGAAAAATCGTTGATAATAAAAAAGATGACGATTTTAATTTCAATATTGAATAATTATAAATATAAAAAATAAATTTATGAAAGAAAATTTTCAAAACTATGCTGTACATCATTTAGGTATACCATCAACCACAGTTGAGGCTGTTGCTAAACATCAAGTGAAAGCATCTGTTGGGACTCCAATGATTTTAGAAGAAAGAGAAATGAGAGCAACACAAATGTCAGTGTTTGATCGGTTGATGATGGACAGAATTATTTGGGTTTCTGGTGCTGTTGAAAGCAACATGTCAGCTATTTTACAAGCCCAATTGATGTATTTGGATAGTATAGAGGAAAAAGATATATCGTTGCATTTAGATACACCAGGTGGGTCCGTTTTATCTGGCTTAGGTATAAGAGATATAATGAATTATGTTAAATCAGACATTGCTACAATCAATCTTGGTATGTGTGCATCAATGGGTTCAATTCTATTATCCTCTGGAACTAAAGGAAAAAGAAGTTCTTTAATGTTTTCAAAGGTTATGACCCACCATGTATCATCTGGTACACAAGGTGTGATAGATGATCAAAGAATTAGTTTAATGGAAGCAGAAAAATACAACTATATGTTATTTAAAATTCTTGCTGAAAATACGGGTAGACCATTTGATGAAATATATGATATTTCAAGTAGAGATAAATGGTTTAATTCTGATGAAGCAAAAGAATATGGCTTAATAGATGAAATTATTGGTGGTTCAATCACTGATATGTTAGTTGGTTTCGATGAATATTATGATAAATATGTGTTGAAAAAAATTATTTAATGTTTAAAAAATCTACAAAAGAAATCCAATCGTTTTTATAATATCTTTCTGGTTTCTTAGGAATATTTATTGGTAGTTTACCTTCTTTTGATAGTTTTCTAAACTCGGAAGAAGATAAACTACCATAATTATTAATTATCCAGGTTTTAGCATTTTTGTATGTTAAATACCCATTATTTTTATTTCTGATTTTACTTTTATAAGATAAAAAATCTTCCCATCCTATCCATTCGTCTTTATAGGTATTGTATGGTTTAGTTGGAATATAACTTGGTAATTTTGTTTTTCTAAATTCTACGATGTTAAAATGATAATCTCTTAAAACTTGAAACTTATATACGGAAGTCATTGCCAGAAGAACAAAAAAAAGTCAAATATAATTTATCTATATCACGCAAGGTTGATAAATTATTAATTAAATATTTTGAAAAAAATAACATATACAATAAATCTAAATTTATTGAGGAATTAATTGAAAAAGAAATTTTGAAAAGAAATTTTAAAAAGAAATGAACTACCCAAACTTATATCCCAATAATCCAAATTATTTGAAATTGGTTTCAGACATAGAAAAAATTATGTCTGAAACATTTTTTATCAATAATGTTACTGAAAGAATATTTAAAATTCAAGCTGGTTTAGATAATTTAGTTCAGAGAAACAATTTATATAATTATTTAGTAAAAGAAGAAAAT
>Ga0172381_10005641_pt1 | contig 12655 bp, 12 predicted proteins | sample Leawel6488metaG_FD_119754 | JGI IMG/M metagenome (GOLD analysis project Ga0172381, IMG submission 119754) | Leachate microbial communities from a municipal landfill in Southern Ontario, Canada - Leachate well 64-88 metaG | ecosystem: Engineered > Solid waste > Landfill > Unclassified | place...
ATTTCTCTTTTGATAAATTCTTTTTTAAGATCTGCATTGATTTTTTTTACTATTTCTTTATCAGGAACACGATTTTCTAAATACATTTCTCCTGAATATTTATTAATTAGAGCTTCTGCTATATGAAAAGCTTTTGGATCAATTTTTGAATTCATTTTATAAACCTCTTGTGAGATGGTGGTGTAGCTTCCATAAAGCCACGAGAAAAAGCAAATTCTGTCAAAGCAGAATGTAAAGAATCATCGTTTATTTTTTCTAAGTGTCCACCAACTATTTCTTCTATATATGTGGACATTTTAAGATGATCAACAAATACCATAAATTCTCTTGTATTCCAACCTACTGTTGCTCTATGTTCGAATCTATAATAAGGAAGTATTTTATCTTCTTTACTTGGTGTTTTTACATGTAATGGATATTTTTTATTATCTAAAATTTGAAATGCCATATTATTTCCTTCCACATTTATTGCATCTATCACACATCCAAGAATATTGATAATCTATTCCTTTGCGTATTCCTTCTGCAAGATAATTGAGTGTTTTTCCAACTTTATCTAAATCTTTAGGTTCGTAATATGTAAAAACCATTTTTGTTTTCTTTAAATTTTCAGATAAGTCTACTGTTATATATGTAATAGCGCGATTAAGTTCTCTAAATGCATACATATTTGTAAGTATTTCTATATCATTTGCAACTCGAGAAGACTTCATATCTTTTCTTTTGAAATCTATAAGCACTAATGTGTTTCTATTTTCAAACAATGGCATTTTAACGAGATCTATTTCCGTAGATACTATACAACCACCAAGTTGTATCTCAGATTTAATATCCAAACCTACTGTTTGATGACTAGCATTCGAAATATCATATCTACAATAATCAACAAATTTTCTAGCTACTTGTACAGATTTTTCTTCTGTCTCTGTTGGAGTAAGACCTAGCTTTAATGCTATTGGCCACCATAATTTTTCCCATATATTACCTATTTTTCTTGGTGTAATATAACTATTTTGATCAAGTGCTCTTTGTTCTGCTCCTAAGATAGATTCTCTTATTAATCTTTCTTGCAGACTAAGTGGAGACACGAGTTTCCCCGTGCCTCCATTTTGATACATAAACGGGCAATAAGCAAATGCCATTAAGTCTGTAGTTTTTAGCCGCATGCTTTAACTGCTGTTGCAATTATCCATAACCAAAGTAGGATTATGAATATTGATGATGCTATTCGTTCTCGTCCCATGAACCGTGCATTGCTCCATCAGTTGCTGGTATAAGTACAGCTATTCTTTTTTCACAATTGCATGCGGGACATTTTTCTGGATTGTTGTCTTTAGTAGGATATTCTAGACCACAATCACTACACATATAGTCTTGTAACATAGTTTCTTACTCCTCTCGAGGAACATATTCCTCTAAAATGCTAGCAACTTTTTCAAGTTTATCAGCCACTTGTTCTAATAGTGATACAGCGAACTCTAATGGTTCGTTAGCGGCTTTTACTAGCGTTACGGTGGTACTTGCTATTATCAAAATCTGTTTTAGCACTGATACCTCTTTTCTATTATACTCTAAGTTATGAAATTATTCGACCATTTTTTTTCTCTTCAAGTAAAAATTGTATACGTGCTTTTTGGTCTTCTTCTGCTGTTATAAGATCAACTGCTTTCATTACACCCATCGCAGGGAAAAAGTCTAAGAATTCTCTACCTTCATAGCCGGAGATCTTGTTCTTTCCAAATCCTACTCTAACTCGTGGCATAAGCTCATCACACCATTCATGTACTAAAACTGCTTTATCTGCTCCTCTAATATGTACATCATTATGTAAATGTATAACACATGTTGAATCATATTCAATAGATCTTGAATCTGCTATATCGCTATTACGTGGCATTGAATCTTCATAAATTTTCTTATATTCAATTGTAGTTAATAATGTTGAGTCGTATGTCGATGTAAGACTTTTCACATGATTCGAAACTGCTTTTGTCTTTTCATGTCCATTGTATTGTGCATAGTCTGGTAGCTTATGAAAATTATCAATAGCTAAAACTATATTTCTATCTGGATGTATTTCTCTGTAATATCTTAATAAATTCTCTGCATATGCTAATGAATTATTTTCGCTTGCGTCTTTAATTACTAATCGTTGATCTTTCACTAATTCTATAATCTTTTTATATCCTCTATCTCTAGCAGCTCTCATTTCTGCAAATACTTCTTGTTGTTCCCAATAATTAGGATTAGTGATGTGCCCCAATCTAAGTCTAATATCATCTGCTGCATTTGCTACAAACTTAAATAAAATGAATCGTGCTGCGTCATCAATGGAGTGATAAATAACAGTAGCATTATTTCTTTCGTCTGAAGCTATCTCGTAAGCCATTTGAGTTACAAATGATGTTTTACCTGCTTGAGGCACACCACCAACACATATCCAGTGACCCGATCTCCAATTATCATTTAATCTAGCGCCAATACCACCTAGACCATCTGGTTTGAGATAGAATCCTGCAAAATTTCCAGTTTTATTTTCATCTGTTTCTTTTTGAGTAAGTACAAAATCTAATACAGTTTCAGATGCTAAACCATCTTCACCAAATTTACGTTGGACATCTTCTACCATTGCTCTTGCTTCTGTAAGTAATAGTTGTGCATTATCTGGATTTCTTTTTGCTTTATAAAGTGCATCTTCAATAATACCCATTTTACGTTCTGCAAGATTAGCTTCTTTTTCATTCCTTTGTCTTTTAAGCTCAGATAAAATACTAGAATGATCAAAACCTGTTCTTTTAGCTAAAATCTTTGCCATCTTCTCTTGTTTAAGATGATTTCTTTCAGATAGAATAATAGGAATAACTTTTTCAGCTATTTGCTCTGGATCTTCTTCTTCATCAAATTGTTGAATCCTCCATTCGAATGCATCCCATCTTTTTAATCTAGCAAATTCTTCTGCTCCTTTTGCACGAAATAATTCGTCAGGATCCATTCCTCCTGGTAAATGAATAAGACTTACTCTAAATTCTTTATGTGGAGATAATTTTTCGTCAATTGTTTTTCTAGCTGCTTCTTTTCCAGGATTATCAGAATCAAATACAAGTACAATATTAAAGATACCATATTTCTTAAGTAAATTAATATGATGATCTGTTAAGTTCGTACCCATTGTACAAGCACAATTTATCAATCCATGATGACGTGCTGTAATAACATCTGGTTGTCCTTCAAATAAATACAATGGAGAGCTAGCATCTTTGGCTAATTCAAATCCATATAGTCTTTCGCTTTTTTTGAAAATATTACATTCTAAACCAGTAACTCTAGTATTATTATATTTTCTAGAACTAGGATCTTCTTTTGTAAATTCTATATTTCTAGCACTAAATCCTACTGGTCTATAATTTTCATCATATACTGTAAATAATAAATTATTTTCATTAAATAGATTAGATCTTTCTAAATCAATACCTCTAAGAAAACTAGGTTCAAATCCTCCTGCTCTCATACTTTCTTTAAAAGTTTTATGATCAATAGTGCCAATTCCCCATTCTCTAAGTCTTTCTATGTCCCATTGTCTTCTTTCTATTTCTTTATTTACGTTACTATAATCTCCTATATCAGGATTTGCGATAATATCAGCTGCTAATCTATAAGCTTCGTAAGTTCTATATTCATAAATTTCATCAGGAGTTAAGTCTTCCATTTCTACTTGAACACCATATTTATTTGCAAGATATTTTAAATTTTCTTCGATCCATTCTTTACCTTTAATTGGTTTTCCTTCTAAGAAATGCGCACAAGTAAAAATATCTGCTTTTGTTTGACAAGAAAAACAATGTGCAATATGAATATTTGGGTCACCTAAACATCCCATAGATGCTTGTTGATCTTCATGCTTTGGATTTATACATCTAAAATTTTTTGATGTATCAATACCATGCTCTTGCAAATATTGATATAAGAATGGTTTAAGAGCATTTGTAGCTGCTTCTAGATTCACTAATCTATTTTTCATTTTAATCTCCTATATTAATATTGATTTTTCTTCTCCTAGAATTTTATCTATAAATTTAATTTGCTCTGGTAATTCATCTAAATGTTTAATTTCAACAAGACCAACCTCTCCACTTTTTCTAAATTCTTCATTCCATGGATGAGCTATACATATAGGAATTGCTACTGGATGGTCTTTAAGAGCTCTAGGATCATCATCAATAATCACAGGAACGTTTATTAAATGTTTATCTTTCATATCAGAAACCATTATTAAGCTATATTTAATATGAGAAAACCATATTTCAAGCCATTCGCTTTTTTGTTCTGGAGTCTTATCCCATTTTGTTGGTTTTGTTAGAAAGATAATTCTATGCCCCATTTCATATATATCTGTAATAGCTTTAATAGCTCCTGGTAAAGGCTCTAAATTTAAATAAAAATTTTCTCCATAAAGTTTACTATATAAGTCTTTATTAGATATATCATCAACATTTTTCCCTTTCTCTATTAATTTTTCTCTTATTATATCTCCAAAGATAGGATTTTTAATATCTTCATATTTTATATTTATATCGAATATTTTTTTAGCTCTTTGACAAGCGGCTTTTGTCCAATCAGCTATTGTACCATCCATATCACAAGCAATAATTAATGACATTTTTATTCTCCTAATGAATCATTTTTACAAGTATTTTTATATCTACAATAAGAACATCTCCAATGACCTAATTTGTTTACTGCTTTATTTTTCTTATATTTCTCGTAATTTGTTTTTCCAATTTCTCCACGCATCCATTCTATTTCTACTTGTTCGTCAGTGTATGTATGTTGGTAATCACGAGGAGGAAGTGTTCTTGCCCTTATGAAAGTCAATAATTCTTTATATCTATTTTCCATATCTTCTAATGTATATGGTAATTGCACAGCATTTGCTGAATAACATCCCCAATATGGACCTTCGATTTGACGCCAGAATGGTTGATTGCCTTCTAACCCTACTTCGAATTCTACTCTGTGGCCATCTCCTCTTTCTAGATAATACAGTCTGTATTGATCTAAAATATCTTTATATTTATTTTTATAATTTAATGCTTGTAAGAAGTGATCTTGTTTTGGCTTACCAGGTTTTGGAGGTCTTTTGCTTCCACATATTTCAGAATTAGCATAATATCCATAGAAGCTTTTCACTTCTATTCCTATACGAGCTTTTATTTCTCCTGGTATTTCATGTTTAACAATAGCATCTAATTCTCCTGAAACTACTAGTTCATGATTGTAGAATTTTATATTGTTCTGAACCCATATACCCATACCTTTCCATCTATCTATACACCCTGCTTCTGCACGTTTTCCTAGATCGCCTTTCATTTCTAAACCAGGTTCACGACATCCATCTCTAGGATAGTCTAGCGCTCTATAAAATGCTGCTCGTAAACATTCTCCGTATACAACATCTCCGTACATATCTTTAAATTTAACAGATGCTTCAGATGGCCAAAGACCTGGACGAGATATACTAAAATCTTCTTTATTTGCCAAAAATTCATTTTCTGCAAGTACAATAGAATAGTTATCTATGTTCGCAGGACGCAACTGTGCCTCTTGGCTTTGATTTGCTATAGACATTTTTATTATTCTTTCGTTGTTTTTGATTCAATAGATGGATGCACAGGAGTATCTTCAGTAGAAGTTTCAGTTTCATCAGAAATATTTTCTTCTATTAATTCTCCATCTGCTATTACTTCTCCTGAATTAGGATCTACTATTTCTCCTTTTTCAGAAGCTTCTTTTGCAAATTTTTCAATTTCTTCTTGTTGTTTCGCTAACATTTCTTCTTGCTGTTTTTTAATATCTTGAATATGTTGATCCATTACATTTGTAACTTTTTCTTCATACAATTTATCAAATTCTTCTCTCGTTACTATTCCTTTATCAATAAGAATTCTTATAACAAGAGCTGTAGTTAGTCTTCCTACATCAGTTACCATGCTTGTTTGACCTACTTCTTCGCGTAGACGTTGCATAACGGCACCTAGATGTTGCATAGTTGCTTGTACTTGTTTTTGAAGCATACCTACAATACCACCAATTGGACGTAAGTCTTTATCAGCAATAGCTTTTTTCATTAAAGCTTGTAGTAGTTCTTCTGGTGTTGTCTTTCCATCCATTCCTTCGAATGGATTGTATTCCTTGTTTTCATTAGTCATTGTTATTTACCTTTCTTAATTGTGGTATATGTTCTTTTAAATAGTTTATTAAACAGTTTGGACACATTTCTCCTGTGGAGTTATTCCATATAGAGAATTTAACTCTAGCACTGTTGGTATCCTGTTCTTCGTATCCACATTTCTGACATCTGTATTTCACATCTATTCTTCTAATAGTTCCACTATTAATGTTTGTAGAGGAATAGCGAGGATCGTCAACTATAGATACATCTTGTAGATTATATTGCTTTTTGACTTTTTTATTATAGTTTTTCATTGAATAAGCTCTCTAAAAGGTTCTGTTAATTCATAATATACTTTCCGTATTGCGTCAAGCATATTATTTGCATCATTTTCTTCTGGATATATTTCTTTTTCTTTTAGATATTTTTCCCATATAAATCCACTTTCAAATTTTTCTGCAGATCTCATTGCTTGTTCAAAATCCCATAATACAGAATAAATTTTATCTGCCATTATAATTTTTTCTACATCTTTTCTTTCTTCTTCTAGATCAAATTCTAAAATCATTTTAGCCATTTGTTTTATCCTTTAAATGTTTCATTGCATCAGATACTTTTATTGGACTACCAGTTCCATAATATATATTTCTAGTTTTATCAAAATCAACGTTACCTTCTTCATCCATATAAACCACTGCAGCCCCATATGTCTGCATTGATTGTTTTCTCGCACGACCATTCTTTTCATAGTCCATAGGTACACAACAGCAACCTTGTTCTAGAACAAGTTTATTCTTCCAGATATAACTCCCAATCTTATGGGTGTTTTGGGTTAAGAACACAATACCTTTTCTCCTGGCTACTAATGTTCCATTTAATACAGTTAAACACCATGTTTTACCATTGTATTCTCTTCTTTCTGAGGAAGTTATTGTGTGCATAGTCGTTTCTGTCATAGAGACGACCCATGTTCCGTCTTTTCTTTTTATATTCGCTTTATTTCTAATTCCAGATAAAGTACATAAAATTTGAAATTGATCAAGTAAATCTTTATTAGATGTGTAGTAATGACAATAATGATCTGTCCCACATTTTGATCCATCACCTTTACACATCTCTTCTATTAAGATTTTTCTTTGACGCAAAGATAGGCTCATTATGAATTTGTGATTAAAAGTTTTATTTGATAGATTTAAGAATTCTGATAATATAACAGATCCTTCTACGCCGATATAAAATCTATATGCATCATAGTTTCTGTGCTGATTGTGACTGATAGTATTTGCTTCGTATCTTTTTGATAAAGAATATTCTATCTGTAGACTATCCAACAGGTGTTTTATTTCGTATAAGAATCCAGAGCCATCATCAGATTGAGATATTCTTATTACAGGATTATTTGCTGAAGTGTATTGAATGTTCCCTTCTGTAACTATCCATGCTAGCAACTTTAACATTTCATCAGTAATCTTAACTTCTTTTTCATTAAGAAGGAGTCCTGAGGCTGGAATTGAAAATCTGCTATAGTTTTCAATTTCTTCGGCATTTGCTTTTTTCCAGTCATGAGAAATGTCAATATTTCTTCCTGTATTATAAAGCATTCCATGTTCTGGTGTTACTAATACTTCTAATCCTGTATTGTTTTTGAAAGCAATAATTTCTTTATGATTTAAATATTTGAATATTCCTTCGCATTTGTTAAATTCTAGTTCGTTTATTTCAGTGTTCAAGGTTAGTGGTTCATCAGAATCTTGTATCGTATCTATACTTCTCCAACCATTGTTTGTTAATAATTCTGTATCTTCGTCAAAACAATGCCCCATGACCATGCATTGAAATTTTTCACATTGCATTAAGTCATCGCAGTGAGTAAGAACTGTACGCATTGGTACTCCACTAAAATCATTGGGATGTATAAATATAGTTTTACCAATAATAGCATAATATTTCAAAAGACCTCCATCATAACTTACAATGTCATCCCAATTATACATTTTCTCAAAGGTTCCTTCTTCGTCATTGAATGAATAACCTTTTGCTAATCTATCTAAGATATCTTTATTTACTAAGAAACTTGCTGCTGGATCTACATTTGCTGTGAAATAAGATTGTACTCTACTTTCATGGTTACCTGATACTAATACAATTTTTGGAAAGATACTAGTAAATAGTTTCATCCATTCAATAGCTATTTCGTATTCATGTCTTAATAATACATTCTTCTTTTTTGGCCATTTACTTAATGCATATATTTCAAATATATCTCCATTAAGTACTAATATATCTGCATCTCCATGATTTTTTAACATCTTATTAATGATTTTTGGATTCTCAAATGGAATATGTAAATCAGACAAACTTAAGATTTTTATATTTGCTTCTACTGGTCTTCCTACTTTAACAAATTTTTCAGAAGTAATTTTAACAAGTGAATCTCTCATTTCTCTGATTGCTTCTATTGCTATATATTGATCATCATTAGCTTTATTATTAATTTCAGGTTCGACTACCTCGTACTCTTCTTCATTATTAACATCATTCCTTTTATAGAATTTACGTACTGCTTCTGCTGATCTATCAAAACCTTCTTCTTCTAATGCAATAGAAACTTCTTTATATAATTTGTGTTCAGCTATAGCTTTATAAGCTATTTCTGCTTCTTTCTTTGACCAAGGCTTGCTCATATTGTTCCTTCCAAATTTGTTGCAATGGCTTTAGCTTTTTGCCATAAATCTATTTTTGTTTCATTGTCTACTTCAAAGACAACTTGCGTACCATCGTTTAACTTAATTTCTATATTTGTTATAATTGGTTCGCCATAAAAATCTTTATCTTCTTCTGAAAGTATTTCTATATCTTCTAGGATTAATTTCACTAATGAAATTTCATCTTCTTTAAGTGCAGCTCTATCTATCTTACAAGTAGCAAGTGCAACTTTATCCACCTCAATTATATCTTTTATTTTTTTCCAAGCTTTAGGAAAGATAGTTGCTTCAATACGACCTGTACGATCTTCTAAAATAGTAATACCCATATCATAGCCGCGTTTTGTTCTCTTCTTGGTTATTGATGAGATTACTATTGGAATCTTCACGCTCGTCCCTGGCACTCCATTCTCCTGTATACGTTCTATGTTCCACTTGCTCTTCTCGTATAAACCTGGAAAGTCGTCCAGAGGGTGCCCTGTTATGTAGAATCCTAATGTTTCCCGTTCCCGTGAGAGTCTTAAGCTTTTTAAGTTCCGCACAGATTGTTGCGAAGATTGGAACTCCTCTACGACCGGCATTGAAGGCTCTGGTGTAAGCTTGGGTAATGACCGTGGAGGTTTGTGACCTGCTGCTACTGCGTCTTTCTTTTCTTTCTCTCTGATTTCGTAACGTATCTTCCTGGTTTCCCACGTCTCTAGTTGCTTGTAGTACTTCACTAGGTTCGGGATAGATTCCATTAATGCTTGTGAAGAGACTGTCCAATCTTCCATATTCATCATAGAAGATAGACTCCCGCTCGCCGCTAAAGATTTTAAGGTTCCTGCATTTACTTTCCCATCGATAAGCTCTTTTATTGTCGTAAAGCCCTCTGTAGGTCTTATTTCTAGAAGATGGTCGCATGCTTTTTCTCCTACTCCTTTAATTCCTGCTAAACCGAAAATAATAGTACCATGATCTACTGTGAAGAGTCCAGCCGATTTATTTATGTCTGGAGGTTCGATTGCAATTCCATGATCTCTACATGAATGAATATATTTAACTAATTGATCTTTTTCATTAATAGTATTATTAAATAATGCACAATAAAATTCTTCTGGAAAATAATACTTAAGCCATGCTGTATCATATGAAATAAAAGAGTAGGCTACTGAATGTGAGTTTGCAGAAACTACATTGGCATCAAGTATATAGTTATGTTGCTCACTTTTCATTGAAAGATTATATGTTTCTTTTTTACCTAAATATTTAAAAGAGGAAATCTTTAATGACATCTTTTTTTCTTTCTATCGCATGAGAAAAGATTTAAGTCAAGATCTATAATTTCTTTTACTGTATGCATCTTTTTATCATCACATAATATTTTATGGTCTAATGTACATTTTATTTCTTTGCCATTTGTCAAAGTGATTAAATAAACCTCTTGATTTCCAGCATCAATTACCTCTACGCATTCATCTTCTACTACTTTGTCTTTATTTATATCATATGATTGTAGCATTACTTTATGGTTACGTAATTTTTCTTTTATTTCTTTTATGGATATAGTTTTACCAGTCTCTGTTCTTACTTCTGTGTCCTCTGTAAGACATTTATTAAATGAATATCTCGCAAATCCTTCTATGTCATTAAACATATTTTCTGCAATTATTTGATCTATATTATTTTTTATACATCCTTGAATAAATTTATCTTTATGTTGCGCCATTTTATCAGTAAGTTTTTTACCAATAGCTTTACGCATATCATCAGCTTCTGATGCTGTATATCCTGCTAAATCTACACAAATTTTCATAATTTGTTCTTGATAGACCATGACTCCATATGTTTCATTTAAAATAGGCTCGAGCTTTTGTGTTGGATAATCAACTTTAGCTCCTCTTCTTCCTTCTATATATTTATTGGTCAATCCTGTTTCAAGTGGGCCTGGTCTAAATAATGCGGTAATATCTGATAAGTCTTTAATATTTGTTGGCTTAACTTTGACACAAAGATCTCGAAATCCAGAACTGGTTTCGAATTGAAAGACTCCATCCAAATTTCCGGTCTGGAATATTTCTTTGAAGACTTCTTGATCTTCTTCAATAATTTTGACATCTATACCCCTTATTTTTTTGATAAGATCTACTGTATCATTTATAATAGTTAAATTTATCAATCCAAGAAAATCATATTTTACTAAGCCAAGGTCTTCTACGTCATGCATATCAAATTGTGTAGCAATTTCATCATGTTTACCTCTGAAGAGAGGTAACTGTTCCATTAATGGTCTATCAGAAATTACTACACCTGCTGCATGAACTCCCATTTTTGTTTTTAATCCCTCTGCTCTACGTGCTAAATCTACAACTTCTTGCTGCTCTACTTCTAATAATTGTGGTCTAGCTTTGATAACTTCATCAAAAGATAGAGAGAATCCTGCAATATTAGCTGGTACAAGATTTGCTAATGAATCTCCAATTTGTGGTCCATGGCCACATACTCTTGAAAAATCTCGTAAACTTCCTCTAGGTTTAAATGCAGCATAAGTGCCAATTTGAGCGACACGTTCTGTCCCATATTTTTCAGATACATATTGCATAACATTTTTACGTCCTTTAGGACAAAAATCTACGTCGATATCTGGTAGTGAGACACGTGCAGGATTAAGAAAACGTTCAAAGTATAATCCATATTTAATTGGTTCTACTTTAGTAATTCCGAGACAATAACATACGATAGATCCTGATCCACTCCCTCTCCCTGGCCCAACAGGAATTTTGTTTTTTATTGCCCATCTAATAAAATCAGCAACAACAAGGAAATATGTCGAGAATCCCATCCTATTAATGACTCCAAGTTCATATTTAACACGTTCTCGGTATTCTTCGTATTTATCTTCAGGTATTGTACCTAATATTTTTTCTTGGAATCCTTCTTCTGTTTTTCTTTGTAATTCTTCATATGGAGTTATTCCATCTAATTCATAGACTGGCCATATAGTGTCTCCAAAGTTCCAATTTACATTACACTTATCTGCAATTTCTTTAGTCATGTCAAGAGCATGTCTGTGTTGAGGTTCAATTCTTTCACACATTTCATCATATGTTTTGAAGTATAATTCTTTACTTTCGAATTCTAAGTCTCCAGCTGCTAATTTACATATTTTTGCATGTAAGTCAGCATCTTCTTTATTTATAAAGTGTGAGTCTTGTGTAGCTACTGTCTTGTAGCCATTTTTAGTAGCAAAATCAAATAGTTTATATTTAAGTGGTTTTTGCCAATCAATACCATGATCTTGTACTTCGATATAGAAATCATCGCCAAAGATATCTTGCATTATATGGCCAAACTCTATAGCCTCTTCTTCTCGTTCTTCCATTAACATGTTTGGAATAAATCCACCAGCACATCCAGATAAAATAATTAATCCTTCTGAATAAGTTCTTAATGCTTCAACATCTACTCTTGGTTTATAATAAAATCCATCTAGCCATCCTATAGATGTAAGTCTAAATATGTTTTTTAAACCTTCTTCATTTTTTGCAAGAGCAACTAAATGGTAAGATGTTTTATAACCATCAAATTTTTCCATTGCAGTACGACTAATATGAGGTGGACACATGTATAGTTCTACTCCATATATTGGACGTACTCCATGTTTATCGCAAGCTTTCTTGAACTGTAATAATCCACCAGCTCTACCATGATCGGTAAGAGCAACAGCTTCCATTCCAAGCTCTTTAGCTTTTTTCGCTATGCTATTAACAGTACACGCGCCATCTTGTGGTGAGTAATCTGA
>Ga0172381_10005642_pt1 | contig 12653 bp, 16 predicted proteins | sample Leawel6488metaG_FD_119754 | JGI IMG/M metagenome (GOLD analysis project Ga0172381, IMG submission 119754) | Leachate microbial communities from a municipal landfill in Southern Ontario, Canada - Leachate well 64-88 metaG | ecosystem: Engineered > Solid waste > Landfill > Unclassified | place...
CTGACCCGGGAAGAATCATTACCTCCCCCATTTGTCCGTTATATGCTACATGAATTCATAAAACAGAGATTATCTAAACGCACAGATTGAAAAGTAATTACACAAACAGACTCACAATTGAGTCATCAGATTGGTCATTGACTGGGAACTTATTCATGCCAACAAATAATGTATCCCAAGCATCTGTTCCGTCTGTTCTATGTTCAAGTAGGTCCTCTTCCGATTCGGTAAGCTTCTCTCCGCTTTTGTCTTTTTTGAATCCATCAGGTCCAATACTTATTCCTGTGTTTTCCATTGCTAAAAGTAGGGCTTCATTGTTGGGTCTATTGAATAGCGGGAACAACCATTTCTGTCCTTTCATTGCCTGGAATATCATCATGTGTCTGTCCTTATGTGGCATCGGATTCCCGATATGAACACGCTCAACAGACCATCCACGATGATCAAATTCTTCACAAATTACGGATGCAAAATCATCATCACCAACTGCATAATTGGTTCCAACCGCAGTATTGTCAAAGTAATAAATGACTTCCTTCTTATTCTGATATCGGTAATACTCACAAAAATCCTGAACCGCCTCCCTTACTTTTCTTTCATATTTGACATAGAAGCTCTTAAGTGTCTTCATTTTGATACCCTGCCGTTGCGCTGCCACCAGCCAATTTATGTTTGCATTATAATCAAAGGCAATGCAAATAGGTTTATCTCTGTCCAGGTCCCCGTCTTGAAGGCAATTGTTGTTCTTGTCAGTATATCTGAAATCAAGACTGTCTAAGTAAGAATTGTCGAAGGCATCATAATAGTGAATATCAGACTGTAGTGCCGCATAATAATTATCCCGTTGGTTCTGAATTTTTTTCGTTAGTATAGATGTTTGAAAAACCAACGGAGGAAGGTCTCTTTTCATTTGCTTGATGTAGCGCTCTCCTAATAAAAGGAGATTTTCAATCGTTGACCACTCCCTGTAATATACAGCAACAGATCGAAGTTTTGCCAGGCTAATATCAAGTTCTCTCAAATAGGTCTTATGATACGGTTTAGGATCACTCTTCTGTCGCTGTTGTATTTCCCAGCGTTCATAAACAAGGCTTTGAATGGTATTAATCAGTTCCGTGTCCATTTTTTCCTTATATGACATGAACCAACTCCCTCGTTTTGAGGTGGGCATATCAGATATGATCAACATACCATTATGCCATGGACAATTAGCAAAATGCCCCTTAAACCCGCCATTGGCTGGGAAGGTCTCTGATTTTAGCTTATGAAAATTTACAAATTTCGCTTCATCAATAAACAAATAATCAAGCGTGAGTGAGTTTGACGTTCCTGGACGATCTTGAGAAATAAACCTTGATATCGATCCATTGTACCAAATCATTGCATTATTATAACTTGGTGGATCAATAATCGGTTTTTTGAAGTTACTGTTTTTCGGAGGTCCATGCCCAATAAAATAATGAACGTCCCGTTGATATCCAAATCTTTCAAGCGCCTGCAGGGTACCAGGTAATGTTCTTGACAGTATTTGCTGATATGTTGTACCAATGATGCCTCCTGTTGATCGTGGCATTGCCTGAACGTTCCGAAGAAGAAATGGACCACCAAATCCGTGGCTTTTACCAACTCTGCGCCCACCAACTATTACATTTGTATGGGCTGCAACGTACATAAATTCCAACTGCGGATCATTAAAATATATCTTCCTCTGATCCATTGTCTCTTTCAATTATTTCTTCATAAGGCACATCTTCTATTTCAATTTCACTGGCATATTTTTCCAGCATCTTGCGTTTCTTCTCCCGGATGTCAGGATCCTTTTTAATACCAAGCGGAGTAGGATCATCAGTTGGTTCAAAGGGTTGTGGAACTATTTCATCAAATGGAAGCGGATCCGCATCCCGTTTGTCAAGCATATTGTATTTTCCCTTTTTGTCGGCTGCAAGTGCCATGGCCTTTGGGTCTTTCTTTATTTCGGCGAGTGTGTATGCGGCATCAAGCATGGCATTAACCTGATACCGTATCCATTCTTTTGCTGGATTTTTGATATCCCCCAGCAATATTTTGATTATCTGGATATCCTCATATGCGGTACTCTTAACGATCTTAAATTCATTGATCAAAAAATCACGTATATCTGTTTCAGTTTTGGTAGGAAATTCATACCACAATGTAAATGCAGCCCTTAATCTGGTAATTTTCTCTCGGTAACTTTCCGGCACCTGATCAATATCAGAGAAAAGATACTTCCTGCTCGTTTCAAGTGCTGTGGGGCGCGGCATCCTTGATTTTGATTAAGATTCGATCCCGTAACGCTTCAGTTCCTTGAGAGTATCCTGACTGAAAGATTCACCGGCGTTTATTACTTCAAAAAATCTTTCTTTTATCGTTTTCGATAAGTCTGCAATTTTTACCTCGTCAGTTAACCCTGCCAACTTTTTTAAGTTTCTCACTATAAAAGTACGGTTGGCAATCAATCGTTTGTGGCTAATGGTAGTTTGTGGCTCTTTTAGCGATGTTGGATCATAGGAATCAATTTTCTCCCAGTTTTTCCGGATCACTTCATCCATCGATGTCATTTGATTTATCAGCGTTCTCCGGTCCTCGGCCTTTGCATTGTGCATGAGTTTAAGTTTTTCATGCAAAGATCTGATTGTCTTGTAATGGTCACGGTTTTGTTGCCATCTGGCAGCCAGTTCCGGAGGAAGGTCCTCCAGGTTTATTTTCCGTTCAGTGAAAACAATTTCCAATCGATCAACCAAATTTTTAGCCTGATCAATTTTCTTATTGCTTTCCCGATCATCCAAATTCGGCTCCTTTTTCAATTCCTTTGCCGTGCCTTCGTTTTCAGAAGTGATCTGATGCCCCAGGGTTTCTGCAATTTTTTTAAGCTCATGTTCCAGTTTTGGAATATTTTTCCGGCGCGTAAGGTTCTGCAGCAAAATCCTGTTTTTGCTATGTTTGGCAAGAATTATCAGGCCTGTCGAATAATCCTTTGTTTCAAAATAATCATTTAATGTAACCATAATCGTAATGTATTTTTCAGTTTTTTGTGGGTATTGGCTTCCTTCTTTTTTATCTCAAAATATCGTTTCAGCCTGTGATTTTTTGGAGCAAAGTGTGCAAATATTGCAACCCCTTCATCAAAATTGCATCCTCCCTCAAACCACTTTTGTACTGCTATCCGTCGTCTTGGGTCTGTCACAAATATTTCATACTTCGATGGTTCACCAAATCGAAGTATGAGAAATTTCTTCATCTCTTCATTCAGGCTGTTGTCGTTATAATTCATACAGAACTTCCCTTCAGCAAGCCTGTTTAGTTCGTGAGCAGTGGTTTTCCCATATACTTTCAGGTTTTTTCCCGAGATCCTTGTCCCTGAAAATATTTGTGTAGAATTGTTATAAATATTGCTGATAGTAAAATGATTATCAATCATGTTCCATGTTGCGAGCACTTCAATGAACTCCGCTTTATTGATTGGCTGTGGAGAATGTGCTTTATCATAATTGTTGTCAGGGAAACCTCTCCGCTGCAGTTCCCGGCCTGTTTCGTACACGAAATGAAACCATGCACTTGGTGTCGATAAATCCGGATTGTGGACAGTTTTTGAGTGATCTCGAAGATCATTCTCTGCATCATACATGATTGGACCGTCGTTCCACCCGGTGAAATCATCGAATGAAAGAGGAGAAAGCAACACTGTATCATCAGTACAAAATATGAAATTGTCACTTACCCTGGGGTCTTTACATGCCTCCATTATTTTTAGCATCATACGTGCATCCTTGTTCACCCCAACCCGGTCCTTGCATGGAATATGGATGATCCCTTTTATATATTCAGGAAGTTCACCAACAACGACCACATTTCTTAAATCGCGGAAATAACGAATGAAAGAGCGGATACTGAAACGTATCTCATTGTTCCCCCATTTGCTTCCGGTTCCCAGGATGTAAACCAAATCAATTGTTCCAGGATATTTGAAATTATCGATGATTGTCTGACAATGTTCCAGAATTTTTCTCGCTTGGACTTCAACGTTCAGGTGTTGTTCAGCCAATCTTCTCATGATTGCCCCGTCAGCCTTATCGTATTTTCTGAATTCATTTACAAGATCATCGACCGACATTGTCAGGTTTGACCATCTGCCGGAACAGTTCTTCTCAATGAATTTTGAGAAATTTTCCTCTGTCAGGTACCCGTCGGCGAGCTGTGGCTGATACTTTCGCTTGTCAAAAATCACAACCGGACGCCCACATGCCATAGCTTCATAACATCCTCGGCCAAGCGAAACCACAAGGTCGCCCTTATTTATTTCATTCTCTACATCCCACTTTTTGTCCTTGTATTTATTCAGCCTGATTACCCTGGCCCCAATACGTTCGGCTGCTGCCTCGATCATTTCATGGGCTTCATTGGTTTGTGCCATGCTGACAATCACCTGAAGCTGATCATGTAGTTCATTTTTTGGAAAATATCGATTGCAATCAATATCGTTCAGAATAACGGGTGCCGATATGCCTTTTCTGCTCAGGTGCTTCTGGACCTCTTCCGAAATAGCGATATAACCATCGGCATCCTGATGTGGTTGCTCGCCGGTTGTGATGCTCCCATGACATATCTGTACAATCGGGCCGGTAAAATTGAGGCGTTTGATCTCAGTGATCGTATCAATCTGCCCTGCCAGGATCAGATCATAATTTGCACGCGATGCATACTGAACGCCAAGTTTTTCAATTTTTGCGGATGTGATCCCTTTAAACAGGGTAAAATATTCAACCTGGTGCCCTTGGCGAAGTAATTCTTTTGCCAGGGCATATGTATATGTTTCCGATCCACCAACCCCTTTCAGGTGCCTGTTGCAAATCAGTATTTTCATGATCAATAAAGTTTTATTCCTTTGGTTTTCTTTTCATCCCAGGTAATCAGGTTTCTCCCAAAATCGCTCATTGTATGAATAGCCTTACCCTTCCGTTCCTCCCACTTTTTTGAATATTTTTCCGGGAAGTGTTTCGAATAGTATTCACATTTTTTCTCCCATTGCTCCACGCTGATAGCCTTACCGTAATGCTTCACATACCCGAAGTTTTTAATCTTTCCTGGAACATTCGGGGAACGCTGGATGGGCCGGTTATAGACAAGACCGGGAACATTGCGGAATGCCATCAATATTTCACGGTATTCAGGTCCCAGAAACCGGCGCTCAGAATACCTCATGTTCACATCTTCATGGGTAATGTAATAATCAAACAGTTTCATCCTGATACCGTTAACATGATCAGGAACTGCTTTCAGTTGCTCTATATTAAACTCCACCCTCTCATCACTATCCATCAAAAAAATCCAGCTCCTTGATGGAACAATTCCCGAAACCAGGTTCAGCAAAATCCTCCGGTCATAGGTTTCCGAGCTGGGTCTGTCATATAAATATTTCGTCGAGCAAACAACTATTTCTACAATCGGATGTTGCCGGCATATCTCTACAGTACAATCGGTGCTGTTATCGTCGAAAACAAAAACACGGTTGCAAAATGTTGACAGGTGATCGAGGGTATCACCAATAATTTCCCCCTCATTCCTGATCCTTATCAATCCTGATATTTCCATGTATGAAAATTATTGATTGGGTAATTACACAGGAAGGACAAAAAAAGGCCTCCCGGATTCCAGAAGGCCTTTTTTAAATCACTTTATATTTAAGTACTTGGGTTCACATCACCATCACTGGTAAGTATTTCACCGTCATAATACGGGAACGGGCACACATCAGAAGCTTCAATTTCGATAGTGGTACCCTTCTCTGCTGTCGGCGAACCGCCAATATCAAAGGTTATTTTGCTAACAATCATGAACTTTTCTGATCCACAAACCCTGTATTTGCCTGTTTCTCTCTCCTGAAACACCCATACCAGGTCCGAATTGGCAGCAAGCTTTGCAAGTGCGGTCGCATTCTCGTTTGTGAGCGAAACAACAACCTTGATTTTGTTGAGATAGGTTTTGCACCGCACTTCACCCTGCTGTTCGCTAACGGGTTGCGATTTGATGTCGATGCAATTGACTTTCTTCCATACCTTCAGGAGAACCAGGCTAAAATCACCAACAAAGGTAACTTCCTGGGCAGCCGATGCAGGCGCCGAAGGCAACTGTGGCCAGCTTGTAATCCACGATTTCGGAATGTAATACAGCTCCGGATAGATACCCGGTACTGATACACTGCCATCCACCCAATCAAGATTTTCAAAATTTTGTGACATAATCCTGATTAATTAGAGGTTGACTGAGGTGCTAACTTACCTACCAGCAACCTTTCGGGGCTGATAGTTTCAAACTGCGTTCCGAAGAACATGGTGGTAACAAACTGAAGTTTGAAAGGATTGTCTCCCCTGCGGACTTCAATCTTTTCTTCTTCACCAGTCTGGTTCACTCCAACCAACATGTTGTCTTTTGTCGATATCTCGAGATACGACGCATTCTTCTTTCCAATCAGAGGAACAAGCTCACACCTGCGGTCCGATCCTTCCAAAAAGCTTTTTTTGAACTCGGTGTTATATGGGATTCCCCCGACAACAATCTGGTAATCGTCGCAATACGCATCGTACACCGTTTGAGGGATGTACATCTTCGATACTTCATCTTTCAGCTCATCTGAGCACGAACGGTAATATGCCTTCAGCAATTCAACTGCATTCACATTTGTAATTGCATCGGTGAACTCATACAGGTTCTTGGCCGAAACGCTGATTTTGTTGGCTACAATCTCGGTAGCAACAATTGTATCAAACCCGTTATAGAGGGTCGCGGTTGTTTTTCCGGAAGAGTTCCGCACTGCATTGAAAATCGATTTTGCCAGCCCACCTGATATCTTCCGCATCATCAGGGTGAGAACTGCCTGGTTTATATCAACATTTTTCAATGCTTCGCCTTTTGTTACAGCCGATCCGTACAGTGACGACACCAGCGTATTCGGATCAAAAAGTTTGATTGACTGTCCCAAAAAGGTTGAAAGGTCGCGGCCATCGATGGTGATGCCATCGTCTGCATCGTCCGTGTCACCGGTGTAAGGCATCAGTTCAACAGGTCCGCTCAATTCACCAACGGTTTCTTTGTAACGAATCCCTGTACGCAAGGTCATGTGCTGGAGGGTCGGGCCCAATCCAATCACAGCCATAATAAGCAGCTCTTTTCTGAATTTCTGAGCAGCTTTGTTCAGTTCTACATGATTTACAGTAGGCATATGATCATTTTGTTAAATTAATCAACCAATGCTGATACAGAATCCCACATCTTTTTTGCATTTGAGTAAACCTCAAACTGTGCCGATCCAGACGTTTTGTTTGAATCAGTCGACTTTCTTACCTGACGGTCTTTCGGAGGGAGTTTTTTGAGTGCCTCGTTTTCAGCTTTTAACCGGGCAATTTCCTGATCTTTTACATCAGTTCCTTTGCCCTTATCATCATTGTCGCCTGAATCGTCTGCATCATCTGCATCACCATCGTCTCCGGCATCGTCATCAGCGGCATCGTCAGCATCATCGGCAGCATCATCCGCTGAATCATCAGCATCAGGCTGCCCGTGGTCCTTGATCCAGTCAAGAACATCCTGCTCGGTTGCATCCTCGGGCAACCCGCAGGCCTTTGCAAGAGTTTTTAAATTCATATCAATATCATTAGGTGAAAAAAAATCGTGAGCCTGTGAAAAAAAACGGTCAAAAAGGCTCCTCCCTTTTACCAGCGAATCAAACTGCTCGATCACTTTGTTATATGGGAGCCCGGTAACTTTGTTGTCAACCTTCTTTGCGCCCTTTTCAATCACATCGATGAATTTTTCGTCCGATGCTTCATCTGCATTCAGCCAGTGATCCTTATTATCAAAGTATGAAGCTTTGATCTGTTCCTGTGTCTTCGACGTGTCGCGCTGGGCGATGCAGATAATAAGGCTATCCTGCACCTTATCGAGCATCTCAAGTACCTGGTGAATGTCTCCAGCGTTTCCGTAACAACCGGTAATGGGCGAGTGGAGCATCATCAGTGCATTGTCGGCGGCATGTACGGTTTTACCGGCCATCAGTATCACGGCGGCCATGCTTGCGCAAAGCCCGTCGTTGTAAGTATGCACATCGGATTTACATGCCCTGATTGCGTTAAAAATCGGCAACCCATCGAAAAAACTTCCCCCGGGTGAGTTAATCTTAACGTTAATCCTGTTGTAGTCTTTTTCAAGCGCTTTCAAATCGGCTACAAATTGACGGGCGTTTACCGATTCTTTGAACCATGAATCACCAATAACACCATAAATTTGGATGTCAACCGATCCGGAAGCCTTGTTTTGAATTGAATAATACTTTTTAGGCATGTTGCAACACATTAAGTCACGTTGCAACATTACCACACAAAGCAGGTTAAATAAAGGACTTCAATTATTGAATAGTACAGCCTTCAGGCGAAATTTGTGTGATTACACACAAATAACCGTTGAACGATCCGGGTGTTCCATCTGCCGACCGGTTATATAGCAAGCGGGCAGGATAATTAACCGATCCAACCAGGTACACCGTATCATTTGCATCGGTTATCCTGAACTCCGCTTTACGGTTGTTGATAGCGTTTAATACAGAGTCATTGTCTTCTGAAAGCATTGCAACTTTAAAGTCAATGGTTGTTAAAAAAGAAAGACCTGCAGGTTCACGACGGGGTTCTTCTTTCATTTTTGCCGATTCCGGAATAAAATCAATTTCCGAAAATGTTGAGCCTCCCACCATGCGAACTTCAATTTTTATGATCACTCCACTGTTCATCTCTTATTTTATTAAGTGTAATTACCGGTTTTTGTTACATTTTCTCGTCAAAATATTGTTATATGTCTGACTGTTCGGTATTTAAAAGTCTCATAAATTGAATTTCCTCCTGTTTTCGCCGTTCACGGTAGTCAATTTTTTTGATTGCGTCGAAATTAACAGCATTGTTCCTCACATTCAGTCCGCGCAATATTGCATTAACGATGGTTTTTTGCTCGTACTTTTCGCTATCATATCCAATCCGAAACCGCTCCTTCACCCACGACCTGAATTCGTATTCAATCGCATCGGTAATTTTCTCCTCGGCCCACTTCGGTAGATAAATATGCCGGTAACGGAGCCAATATCCATGTTCGTTTGACGGCATGGGTAAAATAAATGTAACCGGATGCGTCATCACAGGACGCTTCAGCGAAAAATCGGCACTCATAATATGCCCGAAAATGAGTTTCCCGATATCGTGCCTGCGGGTAAGTACAATCTGACGTTGTTCAGCTGGGGTACGGAAAACAAACCGGCAATATGCTTCGAGTATTGGAGGTAACTCAAAAATTATTTTCGGTTTTGTCTCAAAATTTATCTTAACAGAAGGCTTCATTGCAATTGCTTTTTTGTACAAAAAAAACAACAGCAACCCGCTCAACTACAAATATAAAAAATAGAAACACAACCACTAACAATGATTTTGTACAAAAAAAACGTAACCATGTAATTTTGTATTTTCCGACTTGTAATGTTGTGATATTTAATTATTTGAGAAGTTACATTTTTTTTATTTAAAATGTAACCAGGGCAAAAAACAAAATGTAACCGTAACCAGCGCTGAACCAGGTTACATTTTTTTTGTAACGGTTACGTTTTTGTTTTTAAAAATGTAACCGTATAACAAACTGATTTATTGCCCCTTTGAGTATTGGTTACAAAGTTACATTTTTTTAATAGTAATCAATTAAAGGAAAGGAAAAACAAACAAGGGCACCCATGGCAAAACGCTTGCATTATGAACATATGTAAAAAAGCCCCGGGGAAGACTCCCGGGGCTTTTTTGTTGGCACTATTGCATCCTGAAAGTAGTTACGCTTCAGGAAACTGTATACGCAATTGGTTTTTGTCTTTTTTAATCAAAAATATCATTTCAGCCATTTTTGTTTCAATGTCCCGTTTTAGGTCGTTGACTTTCTTTTGATACTCATCCTTATCATCCTTCAGCTTTTGAATTTCATCGGCGATTGAGCGCAGCTTTAATTCATGCTCTTTATCCTGTTCGGTGGTGTACTTTCCAGCTTTTCTGATGGCTGGAAGTACATCGTGAGTAATCCATCTTTTAAATGCTTTTGCCTCTGGTTTTGAACTACATAAAGCCAAAGAGTATAAACCGGACTCATTGATAGTCCAGGTCTTTCTGCGCTGACCTGAACTATCTGTGAGATAGTCCAGCTTTTTCTCGTCTTCATCAAGTTTTTTCTCAATAATGTCCGTAGCGTTTTGATATTCAAGAATATTACATACATCAATACCAGCGAACCATGTTTCTTCGTTTTCGTCAGTGACTGTACGCACCGGCAAACTGTTATAATCAAAGTTCTGTTCCATAATTAAATTCTTTATGTTTTAAGTGAGGCTTCAAATGTTTCAAAAAATGCGTATATAGACCGGAGATCATAAACCATATTGGCCAGTTCAATGTCCGGATCGGGATCATTTTTGGAATCAGTGCAGAGCAACTGTAATATCCAAACGTTTGTTAGGTAAAGAGACTGTCTCATGTGTGCGCAAGTATCGTCGTCTCCATGAAATTTAGCAAGGTTTTCCCATGCTTTGAACAGGGCATTTTTAACCCGTTCAATCTTTTGTTCTTCTGTGTAATGCATAACAGATTTATTAAAGTTATTATAGGCAGAAATGAAAAACGGCCCTGCCTTTCCCGTTGCATTACACCTCAAGGGCAGCATATCCATTATAGATATACACGGGGGTACAGAGCCGAGTATTTGAATCAAACAGGTATAAAAAATACCCGCAGCGATTAATCGGCGAGTTTGAATCCCGCCCCTGAGTTTGTAATGCACTGCGAATATATGATATTTTTTTATGAGAATCAAAATCATTAAGTTTTTAAATTAAAAGAGCAACGTGGAAATTCTCCGCTAACGGTATATATGCTGCATTGAAATGCAGCATATATTCTCGTTAGCGCTTCAAAAACATCTCGACAGCATGTTGTCGCCGGCGCCTGGTTGTTTCAGACCGGATCTTAAAAAGCAACTCGGTGGCAGTTGTTATAAGCCCGGGGTCGTTGGAGGTGGCATGTTCCAGTTTATTCTCACAGTAGTTCATGAGCTCCTCAAGCTCGGCGTCGGGCAATGTACAAACTGCATATACCTATCCGTATTGTTTAATCGTATCGCAACCAACGGTGTCCATGGGGCGGCCTTATTTCCATATTCCATTTATAAACAAAAAATCCCTCCCGGCCCCGGGTGAAAAAATTTCGAATATTCTTTCTTCGGCAATCCTGAAAACAGCCTGGTAATAAAATGAGGTACGGAACAGATCGGAGATTTCACCGATTTTAAAGATCATCTCGTTTTCACCGATTAATCCAAGGTACTCGAGCCCGCGGCAGAAATGACCCGACAAATCAGTAAAATCACCAGGATGTATTGTTTTGTTACAAATACTTACATGAATGGATTTCAACTCACTTTTAATAACATCACGATCGAAATGAATATACCCGCTCCCCTGGAGTTTTGAAAAAATGGTGAATCCTTCCATCCAACATTACCTGTCGGTATCACAATGCGGCATACAATGCCTGCACCCGTTGAATCCTTCGCTCAGGAGACGGCGCAAACCTTTCTCAGAAACAAACCGCTGGTTGTGCTTCATAAAATCTTTGAAGCATTTGCAGTCCGATGCTACCCGGTGGATCTCTTTCGTGCGGATGTTGGCTACATATTCGAGCCCCAGCAGGTTTTGCCACCAGTTCCTGCGTACACCTTTCTTGTTTTTGTTCATTTCAATTTGCTTTTTTTTTGTTATTAAACAACCGGTGATCTATACGGTACAATTTTTCGTATTTGTCGGTGAAACTTATAAAGCCCTGGTGTGGGAGCGAATCCATATACTCCTTCACTGCTGCGATAAAAGCATCGTAGTTCTCAGGTTTCACAAGTTTTGCCACTGTGTACTTTACATCCACTTGCATATGGTCGAGGAACATCCATACTTTTCTTTTATATTCAATCGTAGGCGTATTCATATTGTTAAACTAAAATGGTCGGTCGTCTTCTTCAACTTCTTCAATGTTTTCGTCGTGCAATTCTTCGGGGCTTAATTTTTTTGTGAGAATGTATACCATGTCTTTTGTTATACTGTCGACTTTTCTCGATATGCGCCCCTGTGAGTTTTGAAATTGCTTCGGGTTGAACTTATATCCGTAAAACCGGCAGTATGCTCTTAGCGCCTTAGTGAACTTATTGGTTGTCCATCCTTTGTTGTTCGTGGTTTTCATAAAATTGTTCAGGGCATCTTCTTTCACAATAAGCCGGTTTATGTTCGATCCTTCGCCTTTGTCATCGTGCGAAAAATAGGCATCGGCCCAGTCCTTGAATGTTTGCCCCATTTCGGCAAGCAGGTTACGCAAAGTTACGTTTCCCATGGGTGGGTTTATTTTTCGGGGTGAGGGGACCGAAAGGTAAAACCTGACACATTGTGCAAAAAAATTCAGGTCGGCATTCCATTCTTCCTCGGTGTACCCGTCGCCAAACAAATCTTTCCCGAAGTCGTCCCTGATCTTACGGACCTCCTGGTAATCGTTCACGTCGGTTTTTTCGTGGTAGTAATCCGAAAA
>Ga0172381_10005643_pt1 | contig 12648 bp, 21 predicted proteins | sample Leawel6488metaG_FD_119754 | JGI IMG/M metagenome (GOLD analysis project Ga0172381, IMG submission 119754) | Leachate microbial communities from a municipal landfill in Southern Ontario, Canada - Leachate well 64-88 metaG | ecosystem: Engineered > Solid waste > Landfill > Unclassified | place...
TACAATATACAGCAAAACAATAAACGCTGGTTTCTTGTATGGGGCGCATTCCCGCTCAATGATGGAGGTTTGATAACTCTTGATGAACTTTCTGGACTTAGCGAAGATGACTTTGCCCAGATGTCAGATGTACGTTCAAGCGGCCTTGCAAAGGCAACAGGAGTTATTACAGCTGAAACTACAAGCAGAACAAGAGCTATATACATTTCAAACCCTAGGAATGGACGACAACTCAATTCAGAAACTTATGGAGTTAATGCAGTCCTTAAGCTTATGGGAAAGGCAGAGGATGTTAGGCGTCTTGACATCGCTTTGTCAGTTGCATCAGGAGACGTTGACCCAGCTCTCGTCAATAAATCACTCAAGGACTTGCCGACCATACCGCATGTCTATACCTCAGATGCATGTAATGCGAGAGTACTATGGGCATGGAGTCGCCGGCCAGAGAATATCAAAATCACAGATGAAGCAACGCAACGCATCCTTGAGAAAGCGACGGAAATGGGTATTGCGTATTCATCAAAGGTACCAATTGTAGAGGCTGCTGACCAGCGTATTAAGATTGCTCGTTTAGCTATAGCTACTGCGGCTTGCGTATTTTCTTCAGATGAATCCGGCGAAAACATTATTGTAAAGCCAGAGCATGTTGACTTTGTAGTTGACTTCATGAACTCGCTCTATTGTGCTAAAAGCTTTGGCTACGATAAGCTAAGCGAACAAGAGCGAGCTGCATCAGATAGCTCTGATGATAACCTTGCTAAGCTGCGTATGATGTTCTTGACATTGCCAATGGTTGATGTCAATGAAATGGCAAAGACACTATATCAACTACCGTACTTCAGTAGAGCTACACTTGAGGACTACACTGGCTTATCTAAAGATGACCTCAAGATGTTACTAAAGTTCATGACCACACAGCACCTTGTAGAAAAGTCTCGCGGTGATTACAGGCGACTTCCGCTTGGTACACAGCTGTTTGAAGACTTAACTACTAGGAAAGTAACGAAAACTGAAATAGAACAAGCGCGTAAAGATTATTACGCACCAACTGATTTTTAGGAGGTTTCTTTTATGGAAAACGAAATCCGTTATTATCTGCGCTTAACGCAGAAAGCAATGCAGCCGCTTTCAACTGATGAAGAGCACGATGCTGCTACGAATGCTATTTGTGCCAATGGCGACCAAGTACCAGTACGTAAGGTATTTGAGCCTCAGTACATTATCACTGCTACGAAGCTTCCGACAGGCGCCATAGAAGTAGCAGTCAACAATTCTGCAATTGCAGAAAAGATTGAGTATATTCTCGGCGCATACGATGAGAACATGTGCCTCAAGACAAATACAGAGATTCAGATGATGAATCTTATGATTGTATAGGAGGCGCTATGGAATATCTAAAACAGTTAACTAACTGCAAAGTCTTCTCAACCGTCTCGCAAGATGAAGATGAAGAAGCTTGGAAAGCTGCTCGCGGCAAGGGTATAGGAGGTTCTGATGTAGGGCCAATCTGTGGCGTAAGTCCGTTCTCCTCAGCTCGCCAGATATACTTAGCTAAAACTGGCCAGTATCCGGAAGGCCTCAACGTAAATGAAGGTTCCTGGGAGCGGATGCACTGGGGTCATATGTTAGAGCCTGTTGTAGCCGATGAGTATGCTAAACGCATGAACGCTAAACTCGTCACCGCCGCGGCGACTCTACAGCATAAAGACTTTCCCTGGGCGCTTGCCAATGTTGATAGGCTCATTGTAGATGATGACGGCAAAGTCATCGGTATCCTTGAGTGTAAAACAACGGGCGAATACAACAATGAAGAGTGGGAGTCTGGCGAAATTCTGCTTACGTATATCTACCAGCTTAACTGGTACCTCTGGGTAACAGGCCTTACATACGGTGCCTTTGCGTGTCTTGTAGGTGGTAATAAGTTTTATTCCTACGAAGTCTACAGGAATGATGAACTACTGAATGAGACCATACTGCCTGCTGTGCAAAGCTTCTGGCAGAATAATGTCTTGGCACTTAAAGAACCTGAAATGCAGTCTGCTGACACAGACTTTGCTAACAGTGTGTATAGCACTGTAGTTAAAAACTCAGAGGCTGTATTCGAAGATGACGCAGCTAATGACTTAGCTAGGACTATCTTTGATTGCAAAGCACAGATTAAAGAGCTTACAGCAATTATGGAAGAAGCGCAAAACCGCATCAAAGACCGCTTGAAGGATACTGAGATTGGTTATACCAAGGACTTCACAATCAAGTGGTCGCCAAGAGCACAAAATCGTGTAGACACCGATAAGCTCAAAACCAACTTCCCTGAAATATACCAACAGGTACTCAAGCGTATAGAGTTCCGTGCTATGTCTGTGAAAGGAGTGGGCTAATGGAAAAGCTTTACATTTGTGACCCTACCAAGGCTACTAGCTGCAATAAGCGAAACTGCTACATAAACGGCGGCGAGTGCTACCAGACAAAAGATAGCTCATTAGCAGTAGTGCCTACTACTGATAGGCTGTCAGGCTTGATTGAGCAGCAGCGTTCACTACAGCAAGCGCTTGGCTATGACATTCCTGCAATGACTACGGAGCAGCGGGTAGAGTATATCAAGGAATATGCTCAGCACCTAGATGGTGAAATGTTTGAAATGATGCGCGAGCTGCCTTATTTCAAATCATGGAAGAAGTATTCTGAATCAGAAGAGGCTCAGGCCTGGATGCTTGCAAAAGCTCGTTCTGAATGGATTGATGTCTTGCACTTCTTCTTAAACATTACTATTGCTCTGGGCTTTACGCCTGAAGAGCTTTATGTAATGTTCTTCATGAAGAATCATGTGAACTATGAACGCCAGGAAGATACCGCAAACTATAAGAAATGTATGGAGGAATAGCCCATGTCAAATATCATTAATATGCCTGATACCTGCTCAGTACGTATGGACGGGGAAATCCATGAGTCTGACGACTTTGTGGCAGTCCTGGCCAGGAAAAACGGCGACGCATCAATCTACTACAATACTGACGCTTTGACACTTGGCATGGCTGTTAAGATGGTAGCAAAGCAGTTTGTAGAGCGCGTCTCTGAGTGTACGCCCTCTGAGCAGCAAGAAATCCAAGCTATCCTGGGTGATGCGTTCGTTTTAGAAAGGTTGCGTGAAGACATTGAATAAAATCGAAGTTAAGATTCTTAATCCAAGCGTTGTAACAGACGCTGAACAGATGATGGTAGCAATGGCCAGGATGACGCAGAAAGGTCATGCTATCCATGATATGTCAGACTTTATGGACTTGCTTAACAAGCCCTACTCTGACACTACTGTAGAGACTATGTCTGACCTGCCACATCCTACTATTCAAAAGTTCGGTATGGTAAGCATCGCTGTCATCGGTGCGTCGCGGCGCTTCCTCGCACAAATTACACGGCATCAGAATGAGGTCAAGTTTATGTCTGGGTCGTTGCAGTACAGCGACTATAGCGGTGTAGCTCAGTTCTGTGTTCCCTACGAAGTCATTCAGTATGACGCTGAACACTGCGAAGAAATTACAATGCGTGATGTATACCTCGGCTCCTGCGCTAATGCTTTAGGTGACTATGAGACATTAGCCAGCACTGTAGGGCGCGACGCTGCCGGTTACGCAATGCCTCAAGGCTTACGTAATGTCCTGGTTATAAGCGCTACGCCATACCAATGGAAGCACATGATTTCACAGCGTATCTGTAACCGTAATACTTTGGAAACAAAGTACGTTATGCTGCGCTGCTGGGAAGAACTTAACGCCTTAAGCGTGATGTTTAGCAATGCCGGACCATCGTGTATACAGCTTGGCCACTGTGCTGAGGGTAAAATGTCCTGTGGACACTTCCTACATGATGTGCCTGTAGATGACTACATGCAGACTTATGACAAGTCTTTGCCATCAGCAATTCTTGACGTCCACTTCAAGTATATAAGAGGTGATAATAATGTTTGAGATGCCCGCTCCGCAGGGTTGGCAATGCCCAGTATGTGGTCGCGTTTATTCGCCTGCCACAATGATGTGCCCCTTCTGTGGTGGAAACCAGCAGACGTACGTTTCAACGGATAGTATTGGCAATCCTCCGCCGCAGCACCCGAGTAGTGTTACAACAACGTACTCAACAACCACCATCTATGAAGAAACGGAGGAAGCCGAATGATTATCATTGTAGAAGGACCAGATGGCGCCGGTAAAAGCACTTTAATCAATAAGTTGCTTGCCAGTCATCCAGGCAGCGTGTACAAACACTTTGGCAAGCCAGAGAATGAAGATGAAGCAAATAACTACTGGAAGGTCTACGCTAAAGCCGTAAAAGACGCTCCAGTAACCGGTGTTACTATTTTTGACAGAAGTTGGTATTCAGACTTAGTTTATGGTCCTGTTTTACGTAACCGCACCGAAATGGACCAAATGCATGTTGAGATGCTTGAATCAATGGTTATTACCAATGGAGGTGGCTTTGTAGTTTACTGCACGGCACCTACACGATTGCTGTGGGCAAGATGCAAACAGCGCGGTGAAACCTTGATTAAAGACATCGAAACACTCACGGCGCTGTCTAATACCTACAAGACTGTAATGAGCATGAACTGTTCATTACCAGTTATACGGTATGATACCAGCTACTAAGACCTGCGAAAAATGTGGTTGGGTTTATCCAGCTACGTACCCAAAACGGAGTTGCCGCTTCTGCGGCACTCCGTTCAAGTACGGCTTCTGTAATAGGTGCGGTAAATATGCAGAGTATGCTAAGGGTACTCCATGGTGTAAGAAGTGTGAGTCTATACGGTCTAACAGCTGGGAGTACAGCGATAGGATATGGAAAACACCAACCAGAAAAGCGCAGGCAACATTCGATGCTTGGCTGACTCTTATAAACCAAGTACCAAAACCATTTAAGCCATTAACAAATGAAGACTGGATAAAAGCCTGTATACATTTCGGAAAATGTGCGCTATGCACAGAAGATGCTATCTCTGCTCGTGCATTCTTTATTCCGTTTAGATATGGCGGCAGATATGCTGCCTGGAATGTAATTCCAGTTTGTGAAAAATGTGCGTTAGAGTTTAGACAGAACCAGAACCCATTCATTAGGTACAACTCCAGGTTACATTATGATTTGAAGCGCGGCTTAGGAACTACTAACTTAAACGGTATTGTAGATTACCTCAAGCCAATATTAGAGGAGGCAGCGAAGCATGGAAATAACACATGAGCAAAGTTTACTCGCCAGGCGTAAAGTGTTTAAGGACTTCACGTTGAACTTAGCCACATTATCAAAGTGCCAAGAACGTAAGGTGGCTGCAATTATCACAGACAAAGCAATGACCCAGGTTCACAGCATTGGTATCAACGGTGGTCCAAAAGGTCTTGCCGACTGCCTCTGCGTTATAGACGGTAAGTATGGCTGCATACATGCCGAAATAAACGCCTTGGTAAAGTGCAAGGAAGATTCTCCTGATAAAGTTATGTTTGTAACACTTTCGCCATGCAAACAATGCGCGGCGTCTATCATCAATGCACCCGGAGGGTTCTCTGCAGTGTACTACTTTGAGGACTGGAAAGAAGACTCTGGCATCAAATTATTAAGAGCAGCGGGTATACATGTAGAGCTTATTTAATAACAAGCAACGCGTTTTAATCACTTATAATAAGCTCGTAATGGTTGCCGCTTATATTTATAAAGGTTTTATTACGGACGTGCAACGAGTCACCAAATAAAGGAGGCATGAGCAGTGGCACAGATTAACATTGTTACCACAGCAGAAGAGCAAGACAAGGTTTTAGCTGTTTTGAGAAAGCTTAACGGCGCCACCACGCCGGTCTCGCAAATAGCTAAACATGCTAAGTTAAACCCAAATAGGGTGCGCTATATTATAGCAGACTTGTGTGATGCTGGTAAGGTAGCAAAAGTACCTACAAAAGCAATCAACAAGCATTACATCAGGTACAGCTATGAGGTGAGAGTATGAACAGAAAGCAGCGCAGACATGTTGTTAAAAGTAACCCGTCACCCAAAGAGCTGACAGGCATTCTAAAGAGAGAAGAAAAAGCAAACATTGAGAAGACTGTTGACCTATACTCAGTGGCGGTAGCCTATGTACTTTTCAGTAAGCAGGGCTTTGAGAAAGACCGCTTAGCAGAAGCTATGAACCAGATTGTAGATGTCTTTGATTCATTCAACCAAGACTATCTCACATTTGTAGATATGCGCCAGGTCTTGGAAGAAGAGGCAGACTTTGTTGTGTCTCGAACTAAGCAGCCATAGAATAAATTATCATAACCTATTTACGGCTGCGCTTCCATATGGTATAATATTATAAAGGAGCGTGATGACCTTGGCTACAATACAGCGCAAGAATACACCAATAATTCAGAAGGGCAATGGGTATGTGTATAATCCAGCTACCTTTGCCAAAGAGCATAAAGTCAGTAATTTCTATACTATCGAAGACCCAAGAGAAATACTTGATAGAGTCCAACCGTTTGAACTACACGGCCGCCGTTTTATTACGTTTGACACTGAAACACATCCCTTCTATCAGGCAAGTCATTTAGTACCACCTAGCGTAGTGCGACGTTGGGTAGGTACCGGTAAAAAAGCAGTGCCTCAAGATTTTCCCTTTGTTATGTCTATCTGTGATGGCATCAACTCATATTCAGTGTTTGATTCTATCGATAATGGCTTTGAAAAGTTTCAACAGCTTGCCCCATTATTCGAAGACCCAAGCATTGAAAAGATTGCGCATAATACTAAGTTTGATATGCACATGTTTGCTAATGCCAATATGCGTATCATAGGTAGACTACATGATACCGTCGTACTATCGAAGCTTGCAAATGAAAACCGTAACTCTTTTCAGTTACGTGACTTAGCTGCTAGGAAAAAGGGCGGCATAGTAAAGTTCGAGTTTATGGTCGACGCATACAAACAAATGAACAAAGTCGCTGACTATCGCTTTATTCCGCGTGAGCTTCTTGCTGAGTATGCTAATGCTGACGTATGGAACTGCTACCTAACCTTTTTAGACGAGTATGCAAAACTTGAGGAAGATGAGTTAGTAGAGCTGTATGACAAAGAATGTGAACTCATGATTGCCTTATACTCAATGGAGCGTCACGGTATGCCTACAGACCCAGAGTATGAAGCACCGTTGAAGAAAGACCTACAGGAGCTTACAGATACTGCCGAACGTTCGGTATATGAAGAAGCCGGTCGCATGTTTAACATAAACTCTGGCAAGCAACTTTATGATGTGCTGATGAGTCTAGGCGTTAACAATGCTTGGATTCCGCGGACAGACAAAGGTAATGCTAAGTTAGACAAAGATGTACTAAACACTCTTGCTGAAAAATATGATGTATCAATTGTCAAGAAGATACTTGATTTCCGCAAGAATGAGAAGCTACTTAATACGTATGCTATTGGTATTTACGACCAGAAAGACAGTGAAACCAAGGTTCACGGTAACATAAACCAGACTGAGGCAACTACAGGGCGCATGTCTATTACTAAGCCTGCTCTACAGACTTTACCTAAGAAAGACAAGCGTATACGTCGTGCCTTTGTTCCAATGAAAGGATACTCACTATGGTTTATGGACCTTGACCAGATTGAGTACAGACTATTCGCTCACTATGCTAAAATACCGAGTTTACTGCAGGCGATTGAAAAAGGGTACGATGTACATGCTGCTACTGCGGCAATGATTTTCCATGTTGAACTTGATGACTTGCTGCATAAGATGCATGAGCATGAACTCTTGGATGTTCAGCTAAAAGACTTAACTAAACGACGCAATGCCGGTGAAGAGGGCCTTGAAGAGGAAATCACAAAGCTGGCAGAGTTAGTTGATGCTTTAGCTAGATATGTTGATATGCGCAGCAAAGGTAAGACCATTAACTTTGCACTTATTTATGGCGTAGGTATTGACCATCTAAGCGAGCTGCTTAAGTGTTCTACTACAGAAGCAACAGAGCTTAAAGCACACTACTTTGCACAGATGCCTGAAGCGCGTACATTTATCTCAACAGTTTATCAGGTTATTAAGCTACGCGGCTTTGTTAAAAACTTCTATGGAAGACGCCGTCGTCTTGACCCAGATGATTGTTACAAGGCACCTAATGCACTGATTCAAGGCTGCGCTGCCGACTATATCAAGGCTAAGCTTGTAGACATTTACAAGTACCTCATGTACCATCGTCTTAAGTCTCATCTTGTACTGATTGTGCATGACGAACTTGTTGAGATGATATATGACTCTGAGCAAGAACACCTACCGGTACTTCGCTGGTTACTTTCCGACTTCTCAACATTTAGATGCCCAATTACTGCTGGTTGTGAAGCAGGTGGACCTTCTTGGGGTCAGAAGATTGCGCCAGAAGGTATCGACTTCAAAGAACCCGATAATTTTGACTACCTTAACTACAATGTCTATGATGGAGCAGTGTTTGACATTGGAAAAGGAGAGTAGCTATGGGAAAGGTCAAGGTACAAGCTAACTTTGATAAAGACGGATACTTAGTAGCAAAAGTAATACCTCCACCATTGCCAAAAGCTACTGCAGCCATAATCAAAGAAACGACTCCTGCCCCGCCGCCTCCGCCAATACCTGTTAAGAAACCGAAGCGTATCTGGGATAACTACCGGGTTATTGGTGAAGTAATGAAAGCTAATCGATTAAAGTTGGTAATAGGAGCAGGTATACGAGACGGTGTGCGCTATGTGAATATCAGAGAGTTCTATTATCGTAAGCGAGACAATACCTGGTGCCCTGGCAGAGATGGCGTAACTGTGCCACTCATATATCCAACTAAGAACGGTATGGAACGAATAGCCCCATACAACGATTTCATGAAGCTCTTGCAGCTTACAGCTGAGACAGTTACAAGTATGCCATTAGCTGATGAAAATAATGCAATTTATAAGAAATGAGGTATAAGCATGCTAAAATTAAGCGAAACTGAAGTGGGTAAAATCTACACACTGCCTCTTGTAGTTATGTCTACAACTGCGAGAGAGACCAAAGCAAAGAAGCCATATCTATCTATGGAGCTTTACGATGGCGTAGACAAAATCCAGGGTAACTTCTGGGACTGGGGCGGCAAGAATATTCCGGACAAAAACTCTATCCTTGATGTTACGGCTCAGGTAACTGAGTGGCAAGGAAATAAGCAGCTAAGCATTAAAAGCCTGGCGACAAACTCTGAGCTGCATATTAGCGAGTTCACACCTTCCTCTGGCACAGACATTGCTACTGTTTACAAAGCAGCTTATGTTCTAGCCACGGAAATTCCGGACGACTTTTTTAGGATGTTATGTCTAGCAGCCCTGGAGGAGCTGCAGTCTGCTTGGATTTCTGCACCAGGCGCCAAAACTATACATCATGCCTATACAGCCGGTACACTTATACATAGCTTCTCTGTAGCTAAGTTGGCTAAAGCAATGGCGCAGCTTATACCAGGTGCTGATGAGTCTATCGCTACTGCTGGAGGTTTGCTGCATGACATAGGTAAACTGTTCGGCTACAAGATAGACGGTGTTGTCTGTGAGATGACTGAAGAAGGTATCTTATACGACCACTTGTTTATAGGCGCTGAGTTCATAGGCAACTTTGCCAACAATATCGGCTTAATCAACACTGAGCTTGACGAACGTAAACTTGAGATACTGCGCCACATCATCCTCTCACATCACGGGTCTAGGGAAGCCGGCGCAGTAACATTGCCGGCGTGCCTTGAAGCGCACATTGTATTTCATGCAGACTCTGTAGATGCTGCGGCAGAAATCATACGAGATGCAAGCAGTAAGGTCAGCAAAACCAAGTTAACTGACCGTGTGTGGGCGCTTGGTAATCAGCCGCAAATTACAACTGACTATGTCGCAGCCATAATGCAGGCTGGGAAGTAACTACACAAATCTTAAGAACATGTTTACGGCTGCAACCTTATATGGTATAATTAATGTAGAGTTAAGGTTGCAGCCGAAACTCAAATCATCCCAGCAAGGCGACTTGCTGGGTTAAAAAAGAGGTGAAGTTCGTGGAGCTTGGCAACATGTTTATAGCATCAAATGATACTGAGACACATCGTGTCTGCGGAACCTGTAACGAACTCAAGCCACTGAGTGAGTTCTACAAGGATGGCAAGGATAGCTCAGGTAACGTACGTTATCGTCGAGACTGCAAGCAGTGTTACAAAAAGACTCGCTTGCAAGAAGCTAAAATGAAAGGAGGTAAGAAACCATGAGCATTAGACAAGTAAACGAGCACAGTACAGACATGTGTGCCGCTTGTGATACAGACTTAGCTTACTGTGACACTATCCAAGCTGCAGAGGGCGTGTTGTATTGCTCCAAAGAATGTGCTGTGCATGATTTGCGGGTTAAGTACGGCGACAAAGCTGAAGAGGTCTTTAACGATGTTGCTGAAGAACTCATACCACGAGATATTGGTATCTTGCCGCACACCTGTGAATGGTGTGAAGAAGAGTACGAAGAGCTAGTCAAAACTGATTTGGGCTGGCTGTGTGAACGCTGCATCTGCGCCATTCGTAGCCGCGGCGAAACAGTAAAGGAGGAAAGATAATGGCCAGGAAAACACTTGAACAACTTTTGAGCACCACGAATGATGGCGAACTACTGGATGTAGTTAATGAACTTAATGATGCTGTGGTACCGGCAACTGGCGCAGCACATGCTTTCTGTCGTAAGGTTAATAAGATGATTGACCGCGGCGACCTGTGTATCAACCCGACTACATATCGCAAAGTATATTTGCCGACTCTGGCTAAGGCTGTTCATAAAGAACTGTCAAAGCGATATGCGACAGCGCTGATTACAGGGAGGCTGCAAAGTGAAAACTATCAAGACAACAGTGAAGTTTAAGGTGCCTTGCGGCCTGTACTGTAATTATAACCCAAATAAAAAATCCACTCTAACGACGCGTTGTCGCTTTTGCACAGAAGTTACCAAGAATGTCTTTGTGTGCGTACTGCATAATGAACCGTTGTTGACTGAAGGTGGCATACAAATCTACAAGACTTTCAACTGCCTTGCAGCAGTGAAGGAGGTATCCGATGAGTAACACAAGCGTGACAGTAGCCGTTCTGCCAAAGTGTGATTTTTGCGACAACCAAGCTCACTACGATGCAAAGATTCCAATGTATGGTTCTTGGGCAAATGTTTGCGAAAGACACTTCAAACGGTTCGGTTGTTCTGTAGGTCTTGGCAAGGGTCAAAGACTTGTTTTGAAAGTGGACAAGCCTAATACATGATACAAAGGCACGCTATATACAAAGGCATGTTAGCGTATAATATAAGTAGGAGGTGCTAATATGCAGAAGATATGTAAAGTGTGCAATACACTAAAAGATTTTGGTAATAATGCTAGGTCAGTGACTTGCTCTGATTGCTTGGCGTCTGGTTACAAGTACTGTTCAACATGCGACACAGTTAAGCCTACGACAGAATTTAGACAAAGCGGATTTAGTTTAAAGTCTAAGTGCGTACCATGTGAGCGTATATACAATGCTTATAAATCCAAAGAGTTGTATGATAAAAGTCCCACACGACGCCAAGCAATAAAAGATGCTTGTAAAGCATCACGTAGTACTGATGAAGGCAGACTAAAAGCCAATAGTTATGCTACAAAATACTATAGTACACCAGAAGGCAAACAGCAGAATAGAGAAGCTAGTCAGAGATGGTACTCTACACCAGAAGGTCGCTTGTATGCTAAAAACAAAAGCCATAATAGACGCTCGATTGTTGAAGCAGGCGAGCTTACGTTAGAACAATGGCAACAAGCACTAGAATTCTTTGGTTATGCGTGTGCGTATTGTGCCGAAGAAACTGAACTGACATTAGACCATATTGTAGCTCTAAGCAAAGGTGGTCAACACACAATCTCAAATATAGTACCAGCATGCAAGCATTGTAATAGCAGTAAGCATGCAAATGAATTAGAAACCTGGTACAACTCTAAAACATACTTTAGCGCAATTAATTTGCAGCGTATTATAGAATGGAGGAGGCTATATGAATAACTACAAGCCGTGCAAACAGTGCGGCGAAATAAAACCACAAGCCCAATACCGCAAATACTACGGTGGTCGTAAGGGCAGTTACAACACCTGCAAGCTATGTGAGAAGATAAACTCGCGTGAGAAGTATCTGTCAGGTAAAGCTGCAAACGGCGACCTCTCAGCAGCAGAAACCACAGAGCTGCAGAAAATCCATACGCTGTGGGATTACCAAAGTTCTCTTGGACTTTGCCCGCCAAGAAAAATATCTGGTAAGGCTACGCCCATTGATTTGGATGTAATGTTGGAAACATACCATGACAAAGCACAGAAAGCAAAAAGCGTGCTTCCTGTGAATGCTCCAGCAGAAACACCAGCTGAGCTTATTAAATGGCTTACTGAAGAGCTCGTTGAAGAGCCTGAGTTCTATCAAGATGAAGTATACTATAAGCTCAAAGAAACCTACCGCCCTCAGCTCTTCATTGATACCGTTACACATCTGCCTATCTATGACGATACCTACAAGACCGTCCTAGATGAGATTGCTAAACGGTTTGATGAGTATGAGGATACATACTATGACAAGGAGGACTGATAATGAAGGCCATAGTTGATTTGA
>Ga0172381_10005646_pt1 | contig 12646 bp, 7 predicted proteins | sample Leawel6488metaG_FD_119754 | JGI IMG/M metagenome (GOLD analysis project Ga0172381, IMG submission 119754) | Leachate microbial communities from a municipal landfill in Southern Ontario, Canada - Leachate well 64-88 metaG | ecosystem: Engineered > Solid waste > Landfill > Unclassified | place...
ATCGGTTCAAAAATTTCTTTTTTCCGGGAGAGGGTGTTATATATATACAGCTGATTTTCCATACGATGAACAGTTCCTTTTGCAAAGGTAGAAAAATATGGTTTCAGGCGATAATGCCTTATTCAGATCTTCGCATCCGTTAAGTCCAAGTTCAAACTTTGCAATCCCACGTAAATAGTAAGATGTAAAAAGTAAACAGGTTCTCTTTGTCGATGGCAATTGCCGTATTAAAATATTCGAGAGATTTGACATACACTCCCGAATCTGTTGCAATACTTCCAATAATATTATTTATGTACGGTTAATGGTAATGAAGCTGGCAATAAAATTGAGGATCTTCTGATTAATTTTCTATTTTTGAAATTGGAAAGATGGATTACAACATACTTTGATCTTATTTTAATATGTAAATATGAAAAAACTTCTACTTATTGCCGCCACACTCATTGTGTTTTCGGCAAATGCACAAACTACCGTTTATCATCCTTTTCCCGACAGCAACGCAGTGTGGAATATCCACTACTGGATGTATTCCTGGATGTATGGAACGGAGGATTGTTTTTATTCCATCACATTTTCGGGCGACACGGTGATTGGCACCCAATCTTATCACAAACTCAACACGCCCTTTATTCAATCAAATTTTACCGAAACCCGCAACGGTGAAGCAACTGGTTATAAAGGAGCCATCAGACACGATGCTATGAATAAAAAAGTATATTTCGTTCCACCAACTACCAATACCGAGCAATTACTGTATGATTTTACAATGCAGGTGGGCGATACGGTCCAGGGATATCTTGAAACCTTTGCCTCTCCACCCGATATTGTTCAGTCTATCGATTCTGTTCAGGTCGGAAATTCCTTTCGTAAAAGATGGATTATCAATACCTGCTATAACATTAGTTTGATAGAGGGGATTGGATCAACTTATGGACTGATCGAAGCTACTCCCGGGTGCATAACCGATCTCCCCGACATGACCATCACCTGCTTTCAGCAAAACGGCCAATCGCTATATCCCGACACCACAACCAATTGCCAGCTCATTACTTCGGTAAACCCCATAAGCAAAAATTCCGGCGAAATAATTATATCTCCTAACCCATCCCATGGTTCCTTCACTATTTCTTTTGAGCCAAACATGAATATTAATGAATTCCGGATAACCGATCTGAGCGGAAAAACCATGGTTCATCAACAAATGGATAATCAATCATCCATCAAAATCAACAATTTTCAAAATGGCGTTTATATATTCTCTACCATTAATAATGATAACATACAGATAACCAAAAAAATAATCATCTGCCCATAGGCTGATCTTTATACAAGATCCCCAGTGTATGATCAAAACACCAATACACCTCAATTAAACGAAAGAGACACCATCCGGAAATTAGTTTTTCTTCAATAATCGCTTGCTCAAGCCTAAGCGAAAAAGTAATTTCTGTTACCTTCGCATTGTACATCCCGGATGACCATGATACATGATCTTATTCCGATAGATTTTAGAACGATCGGAAGTATATTTTCATCACTCCGTTCACGAAATTACCGGCTTTATTTCACCGGTCAGGGGATTTCTTTGATTGGTACCTGGATGCAAAATATTGCATTAAGCTGGCTTATTTACCGGATCACGGGATCAGTATTTCTTTTGGGACTGATTGGTTTTACGAGTCAGATTCCGACTTTTATTCTTGCTCCTTTTTCAGGGGTGTTAACCGACCGGTTCAACCGGCTCAGGATCATGATCATCACCCAGGTGTGTTTTATGATTCAGGCTGGGATCATGGCGTTTTTGGTACTGTTCAACCTGATAGATGTATGGCATATCATCGTTTTAAGCATTGTTTTCGGGATCATCAGCGCTTTCGATGCCCCTGCCAGGCAATCCCTGGTCATCGATCTGATTGATAAGCCTGAGAACCTTGGCAATGCAATCGCCTTGAATTCCGCCATTTTCAACGCGGCTCGATTGGTAGGTCCCGCCGTTGCAGGGATTATAATTGCAGTGGTTGGAGAAGGAATTTGTTTTTCATTGAATGCTCTCAGTTTTATTGCTGTTCTTGCAGCTTTGCTACAGATAAAAATAACGCGGAAACAAGTACCTCCAAAGACAACCAACTTTAAAAAGAGCTTTTTCGAAGGTTTTCATTATACCTTCCAATCCATGCCTATCCGTACTTTAATCCTGATGCTGGCCACCTTGAGTCTTGTCGGGCTTCCATTTATCGTTCTCCTTCCTGCTTATGCCAAAGATATTTTACTCGGCGGTTCCGACACCCTGGGATTCCTGATGTCGGCGCTGGGAGCAGGAGCGCTGACAGGAGCGCTGTATATGGCAACCCGAAAAACGGTTCTCGGATTGAGCAAGATCATAGCAGTAAACACCATTTTATTGGGATTGGCGATCGTACTGGCATCCTTCTCGGATAAGCTGTGTTTTTCATTGATTATTTTCTTTTTCGGAGGACTTTCCATGGTACTGTTTCTCTCTTCGGTAAACACCATGCTACAATCCATCACCGATGAAGACAAGCGTGGCCGGGTGATGAGCTTTTATGCCATGGCACTCATGGGAACCAGTCCGATTGGAAACCTTCTTGCCGGCACCATTGCATCCGGAATCGGTATCTCCCATACGTTTTTAATCGGCGGCACGGTTACTGTGCTTATTGGAATCTGGTTTGCAATAAACCGTAAATCCATGCGAAAAGATGTGCACAATATCTATATAAATAAAGGAATTTTACCCAGATACCCAGATGATTTACTCTGATGGATGTAAATATTTTCTTGTTTTTTCTTCAGCTTGCTTTCTGGCATTCAAAAAACGCTCTTTTTTTAGGATCGTTTTGCAGCGAAATTTTTAAGCTGTTCTTTCAACGATGCCTGATGTACCCAAACAATTTCTAAACAGAGCGTATCCTCAAAGAATTCTCTGATTAGTAAAGTCTTCCCAACCCTGCGGCGGCCGTATACCGCAATAAACGCTGGATCTGGCAATTAAATGGCTTTCGTCAATATTACTTTTTTTTCTACCGATAATCTTCTCCTTTGCCATAATATTGATTTTGGCTGCACATAAAATTTTAAAGTAAGCCAAAAGCACACAAATATTTTTATTTTGGCTGAGTAAAAAAGTATTATTGACCAAAATGCAGAAATTAAACCATAGAATGATCCTTTTTGATGCACCTCATATTCCGGGCAAGTCGTTACATCGCCCATTGGGGTTTCCCGGTTTTCCGAAAATCGGACAATATTTTTGAGGATTTATTACCCTAAAAATTAAAAATAATATCTTATGTTTGGCGCTTGAATGTTTCAGCCTAATAAAAACAAATCATGAGCACCTTTAAAAAACCATCGATCCTTGCGGTATTTTGTATTATCATTATTACCTTTCAATCTGTACAAGCCTGGAATAATGTCGACGACCCACCGGTTATTCCATATAAAACAAGCCCCTCGATATTGTTTGGGAAAGATATCGTGATTAACGACATCCCCAATCAAAATCAGAAAAATCTTTCAATTTGTTCGGCACCGAATGGTTGGCTATACGCTATCTATAGTATCGATAGTTTAAATAATCCCTGGTTTAAAGTGTTGCGATCGAAAGACAATGGCTATTCATGGAATTTTTTAGGAGAGCATACGATTGAAGCACCTGACGTTCGCAGTATTAGATTAGAAGCCGTAGCCGTAGGAATTGACTCATCAGATCAGAAATTGTTTGTTGCAGAGATTTTACATTATGTGCCAACAGGTGAGAAGTGTATGCAACTGTATCGTTTTAACTGTGACCCGTTTACATTTGAAAAAACACTCATTTCAAGTAGTATTTTCTTCGGTTTTCATGATATGGCTATTGCAGTTGATTATACCTTTCCTGCTCTACTTTCAAGTCCATTTAGTATGGGTGTGTTACTCTCAGAAGGCACCTTGACAACGGAGGAACTCGTTTTATTTTTATCTGGGGATGGTAGGCAGAATATTACGCAGCATCGACAGATAGCTGTATCAAACAAGAAAATTCGCAATGTTGCCCTTGCGTATGGCCGGTCTTCATATCAAAATTACGGCAGATATTTTGCAACCTGGGAAGAAGATGCCGATACCTCGGCAGCCCATGGGCATATATACACCTCGCATTCCGATCCTGATTTCAATAGCCCGTTCACTACTCCGATTCAATTGGATGGTCTCGATCCATCATTAACAAATCTTTGCAGAAATCCCGTTATTGCCTGTCAGGTAAACGATATTGATAATGACAGCGCAAACCTGAGCGAAGTTGTATTGTTCGAAAAATTCAATCCGGGTTCGGGCGATTATGATATTGCAGGATTTTATAATAAAAAAGGGGCCACAGGAAAAACCTTTACCAGGTTGAATGTAGCCTCCACCTCAAACAATGAACTTCAGCCTGATATTGTATTCAACCCATTCGATTCCACTTTTATAGTAACGTATTACGATTCGACCAACCAGAAGCTGCCATTACTGAAAAACAATTTGAATCTGGTTAACCCCGGATCGTGGGATGTTGTTTCGCCTGGTTACAATGAAAGTTTTAAACTCTCCAACCCAAATCCAAAAGTAAGGTTGAACATGGCTCTTCAAAAACCCATTAATGGCTGGATCGGAACCCGTCCTTCAGGCAATGGGGTAGCCCTCTTTGATGCCTCCTATTTTCCTCCCACAGGCATTGGGGAGCAAAATCAACCGGACCTTGTTCATCTGTATGGCGCGTATCCGAATCCTTGCAACACCCCCGTAACGATATCGTTTGACCTGAAAAAAACGGAAAAAGTAGTTATTTCGCTCCATAATCTGGTCGGACAATCAGTTGCAACCATTACAAACCAAATCTATCAACCAGGAAAGAATAGTGTAACGTATGATGTATCAGGACTTCCGGCAGGTTCCTATTACTATACCTTAAAAGCAGGATCATATTCAAAATCTGGGAAGATTTGTGTGGTGAGGTAATTGGTTTTTGTAACTAATTAAAAAGTAGAATACCAAGAATTCATTCCCAAATAAATTAACAATTAAGTATTGATGAAAATGATAGAAAAAATAACAACTACTTTTCTTTTTTTGTTTTATATAACTACTTCTGTTTTTTCTCAAAGTGGCTATCTTATTAAAAACAAAGCCAATCCAGTTCTAAGCCATATTTATGAATTCGGTAACGGAAATTTATCAAAAATTGGGATCGGTACAGTTACCCCACAAGCAAAATTACATGTTCTTTGGAATGCCAAAAATGACACCTCAATTGTACGATTTGAAACGACTACTATGTTTGGCCGTTTTGTTGGTTCACTCGAAAGTTGGAGATTTGAGGGCGGTGTATATTATGGAATTTACCAATCTCAAGCTGATACAATAATAGTTCCAAAAAATTATTTGAAGAACAATCTTGGTCTCGATGTATTGAATCCTTCGTACAAACTGGATATTAATGGTATAATAGGATGCTCCGGGAATAAGGCAACAGGTTTCCATATCAGCAACACGAACCAACCTTTTGTTTTTCAATATTACTCGTCTAACGGCGGAGGGCTTCCGGATGAATTATCCGACGGTGAATCTGAACCCATTGAAGGTGCTGATATCACTTTATCCCCTTTAACACTCTATTCATGGGGTGCCAAGGTGCAAAATTATCTGGAATGTACTTCAGTACTCACAACTTATAGCTTGAAAATCAGAAACACCCCCCATGTTGGATCATTGTTTATATGTAATGATCTGGTTGGAAATGGCAGTTGGACAGATCCTTCTGTTTTCTCCATCACCAGTGGAAACGTTCGTATCGGAACAGCTAATGAATATCCCGATTATAAGCTGGCGGTCAACGGGAAGATACTTTGCACTGAAATGAAGGTGAAACTTTATGAGCAATGGCCCGATTATGTTTTTAAACCCGATTATAAATTGCGTACACTCCAGGAAGTGGATCAGTATATCCAGATCAATAAACACCTTCCTGAACTGCCTTCCGCTAAAGAGGTAACCGAAACCGGAATAAATGTGGGGGAGATGAATGCAAAACTGGTTAAAAAAGTGGAAGAACTTACCTTATATATTATCGCGTTGCAAAAGGAGATGGACCAATTGAAAACAAAAGTTTCTTCCAGATAAATTCTATTTGCCAGCTATGAATAAAAAATTTCTGATCAAGTGGGGAGCCATTCCGGTTTTGGCGCTTCTTCTGAACTTTTCCGGTAATACTCAGGTTGTATTCTCTGAATGGCTTTCCGGTACCGGAACCCGCGGATGGGACCTGGTTAACGACATGACCTGCGATGTGGCAGGGAATATCTATATAACAGGAAGTTTTACCGATACTATTGTTAAATCCGGGCCGGCAGGCAGAGCCACCAATTCAGGCCGATTGATGTATGTCGCCAAATTTGACACCTCCGGAAAATTGATCTGGAATAAAAACATTCTGAATGTCGGAGCGGGTTTTGGCAGTTTAATCGCACAAGGGAGCAACAGTCAATTGATACTTGCCGGTGGAGTTGAAATTTCCAATCAAAGAACAGGAATTCAAACCGGAAAATCGGGTTTCTTTCTTAGTTCATTGAATGACCAGGGAATGGTGAATTGGACTCAAAACTTCACTGGCTCAAAACTCGATTATCTTACCTCTCTTATTGTAGATACTTTACGATCGGAAATCCTGATTACCGGGTATTTTCACGACACCCTCAGGATCGGGGAAAAGAAATTGATTTCAAGCGGGGCAACCGACGGCGTTTTCTTATGGTTCGATATCACGGGAACATTAAAAGATGCCTGGGTCATCGGAGGAAAAGCAGAAGATAAGCTTTCTTGTGTTGCCATAGATAGCCTTGGAAACAGAATCCTTGCTGGGATCTTCCAACAAAAAATCCAGTTCGGAAAAACCAGCGTACTGGAGTTGAATAACCACCGTGACCAGGGGCTGTTTGCTGCCAGACAAAATCATGATGGAGTTTTTAATTCATTAAAACTTCTGGCGACCGGGAAAAAAATCAAGGTCAGCTCGATCATGACCTTTGGCGAGGGTTGTATTGTTGCCGGTAGTTTCAGCGATAATATGAGCCTTGGAAATCAGATGTTACACGCTGTGGGAGGGGATGATGTTTTTATTCTGTGTCTCGATCAGAAACTGCAGATTGCATGGGTTAAACAAATCGGGGGAGAAAAAAAAGATCGTATTTCGGAGATTCTCAACATCGGAAAGGAAGTGATTCTCACCGGATCCTTCAACTCCTCCATTACCATTGATCATCAAAAGCTGACTGCCACCGGCAACAGCAGCGATGTATTTATCATAGCCCTGGATTTTTCCGGAAACCTTAAATGGATGCGAAAAGCAGGAGGGAAGGCCAACGACTATCCAACTTGTATGGTCCCCGGACCAAAAGGATATATTTATCTGGCGGGATCATACCGTCAAACATTTAACCTTAACGAAAAATCCCTTGAATCGGTTGGGGAAGAGGATGTTTTCATCGGCCGGTTGGAAAATTGCAAGGTATTGGCCCCCGATATCAAACGCCCAGTATATTTCTGTGAAGATAACCGGGTAGATCTTGATGCCGGAGATGGGTTCATATCCTACGATTGGAACAATGGGTTCAGCCATGAACAAACGATTACGGTTGATCAGGGAGGTATTGTTACACTGGAACTCATTGCTGCCAATGGTTGCATTCTTTATGATACCATCGGAGTTTCGGAGGTTTTAAAACCTGTTGTAAACCTTGGAAACGACACTACCATTGCCGACACATCCCGCATCCTGTTGCATACCGGTGGAAAATATTCACACTATCTGTGGAATAATGGCAACATAAAATCTGATAACCTGATCAAAGGGATTGAACTGCATGAAGGACCAAACCTGGTAAAGGTTTCCGTTACCAATGATCAGGGATGTATAGGGGGATGACGATATTGTGATCACCATGAAAAGAACCCTGGCCAATCAATTGTCGGAAGTGATTTCGGAAAGTTGTTCAATCTCTCCGAACCCCACCAAAGACTTTGTAACCGTTTGTTTCACCCGTTCTTTTGAATCTGTTGTGCTGTCGCTTCATGATCAGATGGGGCAAGTTTTAATGACCCATGCTGTTTCAGGTTATGAAAAAAACAGTTCCCTTTCCCTGAGCCTTGGTGCCCTTCCAAAAGGGCTCTATATCCTGAATGTTGAAACGGAACAAGGCAAAACAACGAAAAAAATCATTCTTCAATAACGATGCTATTTTGATGATACCCCAGTTACGAAACATACAAACCGGAAATTATCTAGCTATCAAACGGACCCTGTGTCTCCTGCTAACAGGATGTTTTATCTTCTTTTCCGGTAAGGAGCTTCAGGCTCAGTACCCCTATATCATTGAAATGTCGCATCTGATGATTGGTGATGCGACGATCGTTGCCAAACAGGAGGTGGTTCACAAACCTGGTTTCTGGGCAAAAACCGGGTTGGAGTATCGTGCCTGCATCGATCCGAATTTTGCAGGGAACGGAACAGCTTACGAACCTCCCGCCATTCCCGGCACACTGGTAGTTAGTCCCTCCTTCGATCTGAATTACATCATTACCACTACTCCTCAAATTGAGAGTTTTGATCCAACAATTAATTCCTATACTTGTAAACAGGTCAACACCGATATTACCTATTTTGACGGTCTTGGGCGTCAGTTGCAGGATGTTCAGGTCATGGCCAGTCCCGGGCAAAAGGACATAATAAAACCTTATTCCTACGATTTTGCAGGGCGACCCGATTCCTCATTTCTTTCGTATGAATCGGATGGACAAAATGGACAATATGACGTAAACTATGCTTCAAATCAGAAGAATTTTATCGGCAGCGTGTTTGGCAATTCCAATAAGGATTATGGTTTTTCCCTACCCTTATATGAATACTCACCCCTTAACAGAATACTGAAACAATCGGCTCCCGGATTTGACTGGTCTTTCAAACCACAGACTCCTGATCAGGAACATGTGCTGGAAATGGATTATTCTATCAATGAATCCGACGTTTCCGGTTGGAAAGTTGATAATAATTCTTTTACTTCAATTACTTACAGCGCTGGTCAGTTGTTTGTAAACATTACTAAAAATGAGAATAAAGGTTTGAACCAATCCATTACAAAAGAGTATAAAGACAAAACCGGTAAAGTGGTTCTCATAGAAAACCAGCATGAAAATGGGTGGTACCAAACCCGTTACATATATGACGACTTCGGGTTGCTTCGGTGTGTTGTCCCGCCAAAAGCGTCCGGCCCTGTTGATAATCCGCCGGTATGGGATCTTTGCTACTATTATCGGTATGATGCCCGGCATCGTTTGGTAAGTAAAAAAATGCCCGGGGCCGATTCCGTTTTAATGATCTATGATAAGCGCGACAGGATGGTCATGAGCCAGGATGGTAAGATGCGGGCAACAGATGCACGGCAATGGATATTAAACTGTTTTGATCAATTCAATCGCCAGGTTATGAGTGGGATTTATAAGCACTCTTCCTCCCTTTCCCGGGTTCAGATGCAAGATCATTATGATAACGTGGTAACCACCTTGAATGAGAGTATAAGTGGGAATTATAACAATACCGATCACGGATACACCCGCTATGTGTCACAGAATCTTTGTATTTCAGGGTGTACCTTCGATGTATTGAATGTTAACTATTATGATAACTATGATTTTGCCCCTGCGGAATTTCATTTTTATTCCAATAACGGCATTGTCCCGGTTGCGGAAAAACTGACAAATGTTAAAAATTTATCCACGGGAAGTAAAGTGAAAGTAATTAGCGGCGAATCAATTATGAAGGAATGGATGTTGAGTGTTAACTATTTTAATAATAAATACCGTATTATACAAACCATTGCCGATAACCCGGGCATCAATGGCCGTGATACGATTACCAGTAAATATTCGTTCGACGGGAAGCTGGAAATTCAACAAACAAAACATACTGCTTTTGGGAAAAGCATTGAATATACCGAAAATTTTATTTATGACCACCGTGGAAGAATGCTGGAACACACCATGGAAGGTCTCCCCAACCAGCCCAAGGTAATGATGGCTTCCATGCATTATGATCCCTTGGGCCAACTTGAAAAAAAACAAACCTACTCGGAATTTTCCGGTGGAAATTACAATCCTTTCTTGCAAAAAACCGATTTTCTTTACAACATCCGGGGATGGCTTACCGCGATCAACAATCCGGATAATATGGCTGTTGAAAATGATATCTTTGCTATGAAATTGCATTATTATGATGCAGTAAGCATGGTAACGGGTCAAACTCAATATAATGGGAATATCTCTGTAACGGAATGGGCCACCAACCGGTTGAATGAAAAATTTGCCTATCGTTTTGTTTACGACAAAATGAACCGGCTGAATAGTTCGGAATTTTATCAGGATGAAAACGGCGGATATATGCAAGGATCGTATGAAGAGAAAAATATTACGTATGATGCCAATGGAAACATACAAACCCTTGACCGGTATGTCGGCGGAGAAATTAAAATCGATCAGTTAACATACAACTATCTTCATGATGGGAACCAACTGAATTATGTTCAGGATGCCATGGGGGATGTGCCTGATGTGATCGATTATCCCGGAGGAACTGCTACAACCCAGGGCTTTCAGTATGACCTGAATGGGAATATGACCCAATCGGTTGACAAAGGAATTGCCGATATTCAATACAGCTACCTGAACAAACCCGAATTGTTCGATTTCAACAACAATGAAAAGATCAGGTATATTTACGATGGCGCAGGGAACAAATTAGCCAAAATGGTAATAGATGGCGATGCTCTTCCTGAAAGTTCATTGATCTATGCCGGTAATTTTGTTTATGATTGGAATGGAAGCCTGAAATATATCCAGACCAGTGAAGGGAGGCTGGTTCCGGATAATGATACCTACCGTTTTGAATATTTCATGAAAGACCACCTGGGCAACACCCGGGCCACATACGCCCAGGCAGTCCCCGGCCTGGCCCAGGTAGCCGAATACAACCACTACTATCCCTTCGGCATGCAAATCGAAGGCCTTTGCCACAATCCAGGCATCGACCTCCCCAACAACTACTTATACAATGGAAAGGAGTTGCAGCCCGACTATGATTTGCAGTGGTATGATTACGGGGCGAGGTTCTATGATCCGGAGATGGGGAGGTGGCATAGTGTGGATCCGTTAACTGCTAAATACCCTGGGTGGTCGCCTTACACTTATTGTCTGAATAATCCGATATTGTTGATGGACCCAGACGGTTTAGAAGGGTGGCCCGTTACACGTCAATGGTCACGGTCTGATATTAGTGGGTTTGGTGCATATGCCAAAACGAAGATTCAGGAATATAAAGATCAAAAAATAAAAGACGACTGTGCGAACTTTGCAGTGAGATTGATTGTAGGTTATACTTCTGAAAATGGATTACCCCTTACATTAACAAATTCTGCCGGGCAGACTTTTGATGCAAGTTCAGATAAGTACACAAATACAACGCAGTATTTGAATGATGCTCGGGCAGGAATACAAGCACAGGACATTCCTTTAAATACATACGGTGTTAACCAATCTGAAACTCAAGCCGGAGATATGGAGGTTATCCAATATGATTTACATAAGGGAAAAGAAGTTGATTTTCAACATGTCGTGCTTTTTGAAAATATTGATCCTACAAATGTGAACAAAAGTGATGTTGTATCGGGTAATCAACCTCCTGCGGAATTATCTGGATCTTCTGTTAATTGGCCAAGATACAGTCCAAAATATCCTGATCAAGAGCAGTGGAGCATCATGTCTGGAAGCCAAAATAGTCGTTGGAATGTTTTAAACCCGACTAATATGAGAGATAATTCCCCAATTCAAAAAATGCCTGTTCTTAAACCTAAAGAAATACAAGTTAATTAAAATGAAAAAAGAAATTAAAGCATTGATTATCTTGTTATTTTTTGTAGTGAGCATAACTTCTTGTTCTTGCCAAAGTTTTTTAAAGTACATTCCATCTTACATTGATATTGGTGTAACATCAAAAATGATGGACAGTTTAAAAAATAGGGGAACAAATACTTTTTTACTTTACATTACTACTATTAGCAAAAGGCAAATAAACGAGGCATTTCTTAGTACGGATAGTGTTGAAGCAACTTATTTTACATGGCAGCATGATGGGGAAGTACATGTGTCTTTGATCACGGATAGTGTCATTTACAAAGACCTAATTTTATCAACAGATACTTTTTTGAATTATCCCCATCTTAATAAGACATGGCTTCAGGAGGATGAAGATAAATATCAATTTGTGTGTCCCATTAATTTGCCTGATGATAAGGATATCGTGATTTATGTTACTCCTAAATCAAAAATGTTTTTCGAAGTAGGTCGAAATGTGTCGTATAAATTGAACCCGGAAAGAAACAAATATCGATATGAGCTTATAGTGTTACTCAAGAAAGCGCTTACACTCACAAATAATAAATGGGTCAAGGCCTCTGATTATAATAGATGGATAGATTTCCCTGAAAAAAAAGAGTAACTGGTAGTGCTGTCATGTTGTTTTTCGAATTAGTTTTGTGATAAAAGTATATGAGCATGA
>Ga0172381_10005647_pt1 | contig 12642 bp, 6 predicted proteins | sample Leawel6488metaG_FD_119754 | JGI IMG/M metagenome (GOLD analysis project Ga0172381, IMG submission 119754) | Leachate microbial communities from a municipal landfill in Southern Ontario, Canada - Leachate well 64-88 metaG | ecosystem: Engineered > Solid waste > Landfill > Unclassified | place...
AAGATGATGTCTTTTATTTTTCAAATTCCTCCATTTGCATTATTCAGATTCTCATGCTAAAATCTCCCCACGGTAAATCTAACAAAGGGTATTTTTAGTCACGATGACCAACGACAAAATCATCATAAAGGGAGCCAGACTTCACAATTTAAAAAATTTAAATTGCGAAATTCCACGCGATAAATTTACTGTAATTACAGGTTTATCAGGCTCGGGAAAGTCTTCCCTCGCCTTTGACACAATCTATGCGGAAGGCCAAAGACGGTATGTAGAAAGCCTTTCTACCTATGCTAGAAATTTTTTGCAGTTAATGGAAAAACCGGATGTTGATTCTATCGAAGGTCTTTCTCCTGCAATTTCAATTGATCAAAAATCTGCTCCCCGCAATCCTCGTTCTACTGTTGGAACCGTTACTGAGGTTTATGATTTTCTGCGTCTTTTATTTGCAAAAGTAGGGTCTCCTCATTGTCCAAAATGTGGCAAGCCTATCGAAAGACAGACGGCTCAGCAAATTTTAGAAAGCATCGTGAAAATGCCTGAGAATACGAAGATTTTGGTTCTCTCTCCAATGATTCGCGATCATAAAGGTCAGCATTTGAAAATTTTTGAAAAGGCTAGAAAAGAAGGATTCGTCAGGGTAAGAATTGATGGAGAAATCTATCCGATTACGGATGTTCCCGAATTGGATGAGAACAAAAAACATAATATTGAAATTGTTGTTGATCGTTTAGTTGTAAAAGATCTTGAGAAAAAAGTTCAGAAACTTTCTTCCGGACAAGAGATTGATTTGCCAAATCCAAATCGTACCAGACTAGCCGATTCTATTGAAACAGCTTTGAAATTTGGAGAAGGATTATTGATGATTGTTGATAACGATACCGGGAAATCGAAAACATATTCCGAGCATTTTGCCTGTAATAAATGCCATATTAACGTTCCTGAAATTGCTCCGAGAAGCTTTTCTTTCAATAGTCCCCATGGTGCTTGCCCAGAATGTCATGGGCTTGGAACAAAACTTGAAATTGATCCTGATTTAGTTATTCCAAATAAAAATTTAACGCTTGCAGAAGGCGCGATTATGCCTTGGTCTACAACAACTTCGCATTTAGGTTGGTACAATAAAATTCTAGAAAGTGTTGCCAAAGCCCATAAATTTTCCATGAATATTCCGGTTAAAAAACTTTCCCAGGAAGCGATGGATTTGATTTTGTATGGAGATAAAGAAAGAGAATATACAGTGCAATTTGGCGTAAATAACCATCATAGTGAAACAGAGGACGAGGAAGAGCCATCCATGTTTTCCAACGGATATTCCACCACTTTCGAAGGTATTATAAATAATTTACAAAGACGTTATTTAGAAACGGATTCTGATTATGTGCGCAAAAAAATCGAAGGCTACATGCGTATTTTAGAGTGTCCTTCCTGTCATGGAAAAAGATTAAAGCCGGAAATTTTAGCGGTAAAGATTAATGATCTTTCAATCATTGACGTTACCTCTCTTTCCGTAAGCAAAGCTGTAAATTACTTCCAAAACCTTAAACTTAGCCCTGAAAAGACTGAAATTGCAAAACTTATTCTTCATGAAGTCAAAAATAGATTACAATTTTTGGAGAACGTAGGGTTGTCATATCTTACAATGGATCGTACAGCGAACACTCTTTCTGGAGGAGAAGCTCAAAGAATCAGACTCGCAACACAAATTGGGTCTCGTCTATCAGGAGTGATTTACGTCTTAGATGAGCCAAGTATTGGACTTCATCAGAATGATAATGAGAAATTAATTAAAACTTTAATTTCATTACGTGATATCGGAAATACTGTAATTGTTGTTGAACATGATGTCGATACAATGATGGCGGCAGATTATATTCTTGATATCGGACCTGGTGCAGGAAAAAATGGTGGCTACATTGTAGCGGAAGGAACTCCTGCGGAAATTATCAAAAATCCAAATTCCATTACAGGAAAATATCTTTCTGGAAAAGTACAAGTTCCGGTTCCAAAAGTTCGTCGCAAAGGAAACGGAAAATATCTCGAAATAGTTGAGGCAACCGAACATAATTTAAAAAATATTAATGCCAAATTTCCACTGGGAACTTTTATCGGAGTTACTGGAGTTTCAGGTTCAGGGAAATCTACTTTAATTAACGATATCCTCGTAAAAAAGCTTGCAAAAGAGCTTTATGGCTCTAAGACAGATCCCGGAGATCACAAAGAAATCAAAGGATTAGAGCATCTCGACAAGATTATTAATATCGATCAGTCTCCAATTGGTAGAACTCCCCGCAGTAATCCTGCGACATACACAGGAGTATTTACTGATATTCGTGAGCTTTTTGCTCAGACTCCAGACGCTAAACTTCGCGGTTATAAAGCCGGAAGATTTAGTTTTAATGTTAAAGGAGGACGTTGTGAGGCTTGTAGGGGAGACGGAATAAAGCGTATAGAAATGCACTTTTTGCCTGATATTTACGTGCCATGCGAGGTGTGTAAAGGAAAGAGATATAATGAAGAAGCTCTCGAAATTAGATACAGAAGTAAGAACATTCATGAAGTATTGGAAATGACGGTAGAAGAGGCTTTAGAATTTTTTAAGGCAATTCCAAATGTAAAAGAAAAATTTCATACTTTGACCGAAGTAGGTTTGGGATACATTCACCTTGGGCAATCAGCCACAACTCTTTCGGGAGGTGAGGCGCAAAGAATCAAGCTTGCAACCGAGCTCTCAAAACGTGCCACAGGAAAGACTTTGTACGTCCTAGATGAACCAACTACCGGTTTACACTTCGACGACGTCAAAAGGCTTCTAACTGTCTTACAGAAATTAGTCGATAAAGGCAATACAGTGCTTGTCATAGAGCATAATCTCGATGTCATCAAGTCTGTAGACCACGTTTTAGACCTAGGACCGGAAGGAGGGGATAAGGGTGGCGAAATTATTGCCGAAGGAACTCCCGAAAATATAGTCAAAGTAGCTAAGTCTTACACAGGGAAATGGCTCAAGCCTCTTTTGAAATAGCCTTAATTAGATAAATTAAGCTCTTTTTGTAAATAAGAAGCTTGTTTTGGTTATACCTTATAGGAATCACGTTTTGTTAAATTCTATTTGATAGAATTTAACAAAGTTTAATAAACTTTAATATAATTAAATGAAATATATAATAAATTGATAATAAGTATGTAAAATTTAATAAAAACACTTAAAATTAGATTAACTTGTCAAAAGTATTGCAAAGTGGTGGATAGTATGATAAAGTTGGCGCACTTCAAGAGGGTTTAATGTTATTTGAAAAATATAGGAGAGTATTGAAAAACGCGGTAAAGTTTGCTATAATTTAATGGAGTTAAGTAAATTTTAATTCTATTAAATAAAATAATGATCGAAAGATTCTTTACCACGGAACAGGTTGCAAATATTCTCCAGGTACACCCATTCACTATCTTGAAGTTTATTAAAGAGGGAAAGTTGAAGGGTATTAAAATCGGGCGCGTTTACAGAATCAAGGAAAGCGACGTTAGGAAGTTCCTCGGAGAGGATATCAATGTCGAAGAGCCTAAGGATTCAACAGTTACCGCCAAAGATGAAGAATCAAGCGACGAGAGTGGAGACACAGGAGACCATTATTATATTATCTAATAGAGTTAAAATAACCCATGATCATTCAATGTCTATCATGTGGAAAGTCGGTCTCAAGTAACGCTCACAAATGCCCGTATTGCATGACCCATATCAATGAAATGACGTTTGAAATGAATGGAATCAAAGAAGAGACAAAGCTAAGAGAAAGAGTACTGGATATGATGTTAGGATTCGTACACAAATAAATTTCCTTAAAAATTTATTAAAAATCTTCAATGCCCTTTAGTTCGTTGCCCACGAACTAACAAACAATCCCTTAAGCCGGCCTCATTCCGGCTTAAAGGAGGACGCCCTAGAAAAGCCCTAAAAACCCCTTAATTCTATACAAACTAAGGGGTTTTTATAATCTGCAATTAATTTACTAGTTACATTGTCTCCTGTTCATCGTCTTGGAGCATTCTTTGATATCATTCAAAGGTTTAAAACTCGCAGTGATCTCAGCATCCAGATTTTTAGCTTCATTCATAAATTCCTTCAAGATTGAGTCAGATGCGGTCCCATAAAGCATCTGAAATCGTGTAGTCATTTCATTCTTTAAAGTGGCCTGTCTTAAAGCGAAATCAGACCACTTTCTAGTTTCATAAGCCTCTTGAGTTGTGGAAGAGGAATTTGATTTTGCGAATGGGTCATTTTTATTAAATTCTCCAGTGAATTGATTCCAGAAATCTCCACAACCACTCTTGTCAGTAGCACTGCAGGCTTGACCATTTAAATTCACCTGGGCAAGTCCCTTTGCCCAGTCTTCCCAGCTTTTGGCATTTCCTACCGCTTGTTCTACTTTTTGAGCTTTTCTTGCTAGTTCTACGCCGGCTTCTTTTATGAATTCTCCATCAATAACATTCTTTTTAAACTCTATCCATTTACTTTCAACTTCAGCCCAAGATCCTTTATTACATTCATCTACATAAGCTGCTCTGCGATCAAGATAACGTAGTTTCAATTCATTTTTGAATACAGCAAATTCATTAGCAAGAAACCAATGATATTTATTTACATACTTGGCCTCCAAAGAACTAAGTAATAAATCCATATCAGCAAGCTGGCCTTTTTCCACAGGACCTCCAAAAACTACATTTCTGGCAAATCCAATTTCTACAACAGTTTTATAATAAGCCTTTTTTAATTGAGGAATCTTATCATTTCTACAGGTCAAAAAAGCATCTCTGATTTGTTTTCTCAATTTATCTCTTTGTTGTACCAATCCCAAAATATCATAACCTTGGCAGGAATTGTGAACAAGTACGTCATTCCACGGTTCAACAATGCTTTCCACAAAACTATCACTCCATAGGTTAGCTTGTAAGAAAGTAACGAAATCAATCCCACCTTTTTTTATACATTTCCCAACATTTAAATTTCCATTTTGATCATAAACTCCACTTGTATCAGAAGCTGTAGGAGCTGCATAAACCAAGCTTCCCAAGGTATTAAGGCTCAACAATCCCACGAAAAACATTATTGCTATGAATCCATTACCTAATTTTCTATTTGATTGAATCATCGATATTTATTAAATACCTGGTTTATTTTGAATCCCTTTACATACATCTACTGTCTGAAGATACATTCCCCTATAAACTTTGAAATATCCTGCCATTTCCTTCATTTGAGCAAGTACTGGAGTTGAAAAAAGCATCATATTAGTTCCTTCATCGGCAATTTCCATCGCTGCTATATCAGTTTTAGCTTGGGCTAAATTAGCGGCTTTTGTAGCCTCCATACTCAAAAACAATTCATCACTACTTGTATCTGGTGGTAAATAATTCAAAGCATAATCATCAGTTGTATCTCTATCCCATTTTCCATATCCATAAGGCTTATATCTCTCCACAAATTTATTCCACTCATCAATAATATTCTTGCCTAAGATCAAGTCATCTTCAGGTTTGGCAGGCATAGGATTTGGGACTAGGTGTACTTTAAAATCAAGCAATGTCCCATAAGATTCTTTGCAAGTTGCAGACTCCATTATATTACCAGTGGCTTTATTTGGAATCAGACTATGGCTCAAGGTTTTATTGAAGGCTTCGTTTATTTTATTAATTTCACATTGTATGCAGCTAGTTTCACTGGTTGCCACAGCCTTTTCTTTAATTAGTTCAACTTTAATACATAAAGCCACTTTTACAGAAAACCCTAGATCGCTGGCTCCAGCCACCAGTCCACCCCCATCACCTAAACTCATAAAGGCCGGAGCATCAGGATTATCAGGAGCTTCACCACAGAATCCTCCTCCAAAATCGGAAGGAGTAGCTGCTTTAACACCTTGTCCCTCACCATTAGGATTTTGTCCGTTTTGATTATTGTTTCCACCATTTGCTCCAGCAGCATTCCCGTTAGGGTCTCCATTTCCATTATTCGCTCCTCCCGCCGGATTATTTTTGGAACCCGGAGGATTTTGTTCATCAAATTTACCCAAAGAGTCGGCTAAAGTATTATTGGATGGGCATACATCTTCAACAACATCAGCTTCTAGCACTTTATCCGCAATTTTTATTTCAGCTTTTTTCGCAGGGTTTCCACCAGCATCAAGGGTATCTTTTACAGTTACCACATTTGTTCCAGATTCAGGAATTGTTGATTTCTGATTGTCTTTCGGGGTTGGTGGCATCGCATCCAAGAACGATTTTATGTTCCCTTCATCTTCCGTCAAAGGTTTGCCAATAGTGACCTCTGTAACATTATTGAAAAGGATTTTTTCCATTACATTCAGGTCGTATATCAAATCAAATCCTGAATCTTGTAAATCACCATTCGCAAACATCTCAGTAGGCGCTACGGAGGTGTCTATCTCTTGTTGAATATCAAACAATTCCTTATAAGATTCATAATCATCTTTGATATCACGCTGCATTTTATACGCCTGTTCTGTGGTCATATGTTTAGGCGTAGCCGTATTATTGAAAAGAACAGTAATACTTCCTTTTACAGCGGCATCAGCTTCTTGTTCAGTCAGATGATAAATATTTGCAATTACTTTCACTGCTTCGATATCAGGTTTTAAAATCAGGTTAGAGCCTACGAATTCATATAAGTCTTTTCCTGGAGTAGCGTTATTACTGAAGATGCTTTTCCAACTTAAATTTTCTCCATTCCAAGCTTGATAATCTTCCCATCCACTTACAGGGTCTTCACCAAAAGCCACCGGATTTTTATCCAAATATATCATCATTCCGGATGAAACCATCCCTGCAAAAAATCCTATAATAATTGGTAAAAATTTCTTCATAAATTAGCTACATTTTGTTGATGTAGTATCGATAAAAGTTGACGGGAATTGAATTGCATATTCCCTAATATCCTTCAATTTATTTTTATATTTAATGAGATTTCTAATCACGTCTTGATATTGCCTATGAACAGGATAAGCAATCATAAATTCATTATAAGCGCCTAGAGTGGCTTCAAGCACTCGTCTTGATTTCTCAATATCATCATTGATTAGAGTGTCTCTCGCTAATATTTGTCTGTAAACCAAATCGGTTGCTGGATTTAGTCTCATTTCAGAAAACCATAGATTCTCAAAATTTACCGATCCTAAAATTGTCCCGAGATGGACAACATATTTCAGATACATATCCATTGATCTTACTGAAACGCAATAAGTGCTGACGTTCCCAGGATCATCTATGCATTTCTTTTCGCATTTCGCAGTTCCATCAGGCTCTTGAAAATTGGCAGCGCCACAAGGAGAATTTAACTTAGAAAGATCCCCATTTGGGTCAACCAAAATTGATACGACTGAAGCTAAACTCTCATTAAACAAGTCATTCATTCCATCATGGTAAAACATCATAGTGGAGATATCGACTGTCTCTTCAAAGTCATATTTATCAGCTGCATAAATAGTATATCCGCCATATACCACTACCGTCGTAATGATCGCGGTTATAAAGGTGACCAATATTTTTTTAAAAAATTTCATATTAAGATTTCATACAATTTTTTGTCGCGTATCCAGGGAATTTATTTTTAAACGTTGTATATAGTGCAAACAGCTCAGCAATTTTCATATTTAAGGCACGTAGTTTGGTATTTAGAACTTTATACTTCTCAAGAAGCATTACGGTTTTTTTCTGAACAGCACTTTTTTTAATATGTTTGATCATTTCTTGTCTCCCAAGAGAAATATAGGTATTTACCATCTCTTCACAAAGAGCATAAGAACTTACTGAGTCTTGAAAAGGGGATAAATAATAAGGAATTATGGACATATCGCTATCTGCTTGAGCTCTAGCATCAACTTCAGCTTGTCTGGATCCCGATATTTGGACATGTTTAAATTGTTTTCTTAAAGCATCTCGATATTCTCTATATCTAGCAATTGCCAATGAAGTAAGAGAACTTGTAGAACTTTTGTTCTTAAAATTTGCATCCAAAAATTCCATAAAAGATTTTAACTCGGCCTCGAATCCCTGAATACCTCTATCAGGATTACCTTTTATTAAATCCGTTTTACAATCACCTGGATAAATCATTTTATTTGGATCTGTAACAATATAATCTTGCACACTTTGTTCCGCAGCACTAAGGGCATAAGAAGGTATCGGACTGACCGTGAAAATCATTCCAAAAACGCATATCCCCGCAATGATTTTATCTAATTTTATTGTTTTATTTCTCATAGATTATTCGGAAATAGTTACTGATTCTACTGTTACTTCATCGCTTTTTGAGAAGAAGTAAGTCTCATCAAAATTTGAAATTACAGAGAAGAATGTATCGGTTGGAACTATATCTGCTTTATGATCAAATGTAGAGACACAAGGACAAGTATCACATTCTGCAGGCACAATATAAAGTCCAATATCTCCCTCTTTTGCTGTTTCTCCACTAGCACCACCTGCGTCACAATTTACGCCATCATCATTTGAATCCAAAGGATTTGTATTTTTTCCTACTTCGATCCCATCTTTAGCACATCCACCATCGGTATCTGGATTTTTTGGATCTGTACTATAAACAAGTTTTTCAGCCATATTAGTTAATCCATCTCCATCATCATCAAGAGGATCATCCACCGGATCGAGAGGATTCGTACCCCATTTATGTTCATCCCCATCTTTAGCTCCACCTTGATCTGTATCAGCATCCACGGGACTACTTCCAAATTCAAATTCTTGTAAGTTTGTTAAACCATCTTTATCCGGATCATCGTTGGGATTATCAATGCCATGTTTTGCTTCATAGAAGTCTGACATCCCATCTTTATCCGAATCAGTTGCCCAGCAATCATAAAGATCAATTACTCTGAGAGCCATCAATATAATATCTTTAAAGGTTAATTTTTTATTTGGGAATTGAGCTTCTTCAGTCGTTAAGATGAAATTATTTTTAACCGGAACATCTTGTTTTATATAAGCTGTTAAATCCAAAGAAGCATTTATATAAGGCTTATACCAAGGACTAATGTTATCCTCAACTACAAACTTAGTTCCATCGATTACTCCTTCCATGATCAATGCATCGATTAGGATATTGGCAGTCTCAGCACGAGTGATGTTGTTATTTGGCCTAAATGGAGGAAGCCCAGTTACCGGATCAAGATCGGATTTTCCAGTATAACCATCAATCAATTGACGATCACTCATTGCCGCTTCTTTGACGTATGGGAAGAACCAAGGGAATTGACCATCCGCATATTTCATATCTGAGAATCCCTCATTTACTTGGTACGCAGTATAGGCTTCCGGTTGGCGAGGAATAATGCACAACATATTCAAAAGTACATTTACAAATTCAGCTCTAGTAACGGCTTGATCCAATTCAAGTTTGAAACCTGAATGGGAAAGCAGATCATCAATCAGACCTCTCTTGTAAAGGTCATCAAGCATATCTTCGATATTTTTTCCGTCTTCATCGTTATTCTGATCTGTGATTCCTGGAATAGGCCCTATAAATTGATTTGCCCCAATATTGCCAACATTGCCTGGCATAGCCTCTCCCTTTCCATAAGCTGGTCCATAAAGATCCAGATTAGAAGGAGATCTTGGAGTGGTATAAGGAACATCATTTGGTCCAACAATAATTCCAGAGGCACCTTTTCTTAAGCTAGCAATATAAATTTCAACAACAGGTTTTTCATTAAATCGTAATTCAAAAATCAAAGGATCAACTTCATGATTATTTTTCTTTTGAGTTAAAGTAACTCTAGGATCAGTCACTAAAATATTTCCACTGGTATCAACAAACGCTAAATATTTATTTTCTTTCAAATAAACTAATGCAGCTCCACCAGGATAATCTGGATCACTGGCAGGGAATTTTTTCATTACAAAGTCATCCTTACTGCTCAGATCATCTGCGTGCACCCCAGTCAGTGAGGCGAAATCAACAGTCTCAAAGCCATAATTCTGATGTAATGTCACATCCACATTGGCATCTGAAATTACATACACACTACCTAAAATATTTCCGGTTTTATCAATAACATCGATACTTGTTGGCGTTTTTGGAGGGACTGCTTCGTTTACTCTCGTAGAATATCCTGGCTTTAGTGCGCCAATGTCTCCTGTTGCTGGATTAATTTCCGCTATCACTACTCCATCTTTATTTTCAACTGTAATGATATCTTTAGTTTTTAAATCGTCGATTCTATATGCTCCTGTTGAGTCAGTATAATATTTTTGTTGAGGAGAAATTGAAGGAGTCGCCACTTTTTTTAATCTTGAAATCAACTTCAATTCGCCATCATAAACTCTGTAAATAAAGCGTTTTCTCATTAGCGAGAAAGGCATGTCTGCGACAGCAGGATCAGTTTTTCCAGTAGCCACAGGTTCTCTGGAAATTGTTCCATCTAAAGTGATATTGGGAACAAATACTTCCATACTGAATTTTTGAGCAGAACTGTTTCTCGATTGGTCAACGATATGCAAAGTAGCTTCATGAACTCCCACATCTCCTTCATTCGTGAAAGGGCCAATTTTAAAAGTAGGGTTAGTTTTATCATTCCAAGGTAATCCGTCTCCGCTTGAATCAAACATTACATTTATGTCACTCCAAATAGAGAGAGGTAAAGGAGTAACTTTCTTTTCGCCATTTTCATAGGGGAGAGGATCAACAGAGTACTCGATGATCTTTCCATTGGTATCGAAAGAATTACTAGAGTCTAATTCAAATTCCTTCATGATTGGAATTTTATAAGCAGGATCAATTGCAGGGAATGGCGCTTCTTTATCGGCACAATCTTGAGGAGCGGTAATCGCAAATCCTGATTCCAAAGATTTATTCAGATCTTTATCTAAAGCAAAAACATTAGAATAATAATTGCCATTCACTATTTTTACAGAAATAGCAGTAGCGTCCGGACTGGACATTTCAAACACTCTTGGATCTTCTTCCCCATCTTTCGGAGGTTCCATGTCGAGTTTATCCAAAATATCGACTGAGGCAGGAGTATCAGCCTTGCTAGTCAAAACAATATATCGATAAGTGGGATTATCAATTTCATCATAAATTGAATTTCTCAAAGTTACCTCATACGCGACAGTATTTGGATTTTTATTAGGTATCCAAGTAATATCGGCACTTTCATTATTATCGGAAGGGGCCGTAACGCCTTGAATAGCATTACCTCCTTCATTTACATAGCTATCAATAGAATTATTATTACCAAATAGAGGAAGAACATCTCCATGTGGCTGATTAATTGCATTTTTATAATTTTCTTTCAAGTAGACATCGCCTCCAAGAGTATAAATAAGATCTTCATCTCCATCATGATCTACGTCTAAAAATATCATATTAGTTTTGCCACTAAGTTCCGCGGTATAGTTCAAAACATTTTCATTTTTCCCGTCTTTAATTACAAACAATCCTTTCGGAGCGGGGAGCGGGCCACTGGATTTACTAGCTTTAGATGCTTCTACCTGTGCATTCAAGTTTGCTGCGATCAATCTGTTATTAGTATCTTTAGATTCCAGTTTTAATTGACTGGTTACGTCCTCGCCAAAGAAAGGCATCTTAATATAAGAATCATTTCCACTAATATCTTTAGCCCCATTTGAAGCAATATAAGTATTTTGATCATCATTAAACCACGTTGGTTTTGAAAGTTCGGCAATCCGTTTTAGACTTTGATCATTTTTAACTAAAACATTCCCGAATTTTTCAATATCATTAATGTTATTAAAAAGCTCAGTATTGGATTTTTCCAGATTTTCAGTATAAGCAATCATCGAATCTCGAAGCTGTGCCAGCCGGTCCATTTCTAGGTTATCGGGCAAATCTTGTTTCTTGATATCAGTTTTTATCTGAGCAAGATTTCTATTTAAAATTGGATCATTTTTATCCAAATATTCCTGAGTGGCCGTCAAATAATATACGGATGGAGTGTCATCCACTTGAACGGTTTTCACAAAGTCTTCAATTTTTTTATTGAAATCCTCAACATTCTCTTTGATGGCAAGAGCAGGCGCATAACTTAGTAGCACATTTGAAGTTGTTTTAATCTCTTCTGATTCGGGAAGAGGAAGAGTTTTTACTGGCGTTTTTTCTTCCACGGGGGCTGGGCTTGTTGGGCTTGTACCTGTATCTGTATTTCCAGGAGTAGTCATATTATTTTCAGCATCAAGAGTTTCCATTAATTGGTTAAACTTTTCTTCACCCATAGATTCCTTCAGCTTTTGTTTCTCTTCTGGAGTTAAATCTTTAGCGTTTTTAGGCTGTTCTTCCCCGGAGTCTGCGCTAGTGCTTTCTTCAGATCCAAAAGCATCATTAATTGCTTCACCTAGAGTCAAAGCAGCCTTATCCATTGCGTCTTCTACGGCTTCATCAATAATCTCCTGAAGAGGGATAGGGAATTGAAGTGCTTGATTGAGTTTGGTAACTACATTCTTTAATGAATTATTCCAAACATCGGCGGCAGATTTAACTACATTGTAAATTGGATCAACATTAATTGAGACATCGGTTTGCACAGTAACTCGAATCTCTTTTACATAGTCATAACTAATTGCTGGTAACTGAACTGCCAATGAAGCAATCAATGGTAAAACAAT
>Ga0172381_10005648_pt1 | contig 12641 bp, 12 predicted proteins | sample Leawel6488metaG_FD_119754 | JGI IMG/M metagenome (GOLD analysis project Ga0172381, IMG submission 119754) | Leachate microbial communities from a municipal landfill in Southern Ontario, Canada - Leachate well 64-88 metaG | ecosystem: Engineered > Solid waste > Landfill > Unclassified | place...
CTATTCAGTAACATTGAATGAAATAATATGAAAATGTATGACACTATCACAATAGGTGATTGTTTCGAGGATATTTTTATATTTCCAAAAAATGCAAAAATTATTGATGACAGAAGTTTTTTAGGTGGTAGAGGATTGTGTTTTGACTATGGCGATAAAGTTCCAATTGAGAATATTATCTATCAAGTCGGCGGTTGTGCTGCAAATACAGCAGTTAATTTTTCTAAACTAGGTTTAGATGTGGGTATAATTTCTGTCGTTGGAAAAGATAGCCAAGGAGAAAAAACAGTTCAATATTTGGAAGATTTTGGTGTTGATACCAAAATGGTAAAACAAAAAAAAGAATCTAATAGCAATATCTCTGTTATCTTAAGTTTTAAGGGCGATCGAACTATATTTACTTATCATGGAGTTAGTGAATTGTCGGATTATCTCCCAGCAAAAAATCTGAAAACCAGATGGATATATTTAGGGCCACTTGGTGAAAAATCAGAGGTTGTTGAAAATAGGATTATTGAATTGATTGCAAAGAAAACAAGCGGACTGATGTGGAATCCTGGTAATCAACAAATTAGTAAACCGGTCAAGGATCTAGCCCCGTTACTAAAATTATGCAATGTTTTGTTTGTTAATAGAGAGGAAGCATATGGACTCTCTGATATGTCAAAAAGATCAACCATAGAAGACGTTATGAAATATGTCTACTCATTGGGCACAAAGATAATTGTTGTAACCGATGGTTCAAAAGGTGCAAAGTGCTATGACGGCCAAAGGTTTTATAACATAGGATCGTCTGGCGACAAAAGAATTGAGGCAACTGGTGCCGGCGATGCTTTTGCCAGCACTTTTGCCGCCAACATTATTAAAAATTCACTTGATGATAAGAACCAGGGTTTTATACCCAGCAGGGATCTAATTGAAAAATCCCTTAAATACGGGGTGATAGTTTCTGGTTCGGTCGTAGGTAGTGTGGGAGCTCAAGGTGGACTATTAAGTTTTTCACAGATCATTGAAAGAGATAAAAAATTGGTAAAAGTTGAAGCATCAATATATACTAAATAGTAAACAAAAACAAAAAGAGTAGATATTAAACTCTTTTTATTTTATGAAAAAACATTTAGCTATTTTTGTCGGGTCAGCTATAGATGATATTATTTCTGGACGAAAGACCATTGAAAGTCGTTTTAGCCTTGGCCGAGTTTTACCTTATGGTCAAGTTGCCAAGGATGATGAAATTTTGTTAAAGAAATCCGGGGGTGACGTAATCGGCAGGGTGATAGTTGATAATGTTCTTTATTATGATAATTTGACCCCGGAATCAATCGCAATTTTGCGTAAAGAGTACAACAAAGAATTATGTTCTGGCGATGGTTTTTGGCTTGCAAAATCTAAAAGTCATTTTGGAACTTTAATATTTTTAAAAAGCCCCGAAAGATTTTTGGTGCCGATAAAAATTCATAAAAAGGATCGCCGTCCGTGGATGATTTTGGAGGAATGAAAAAGCCGTGAACTGGTCGTTCACGGCCGAGGCCGGTAGCCGTAGACCCGTGGGTCGCGGCTGAAGTGTACGTTGGTGATGTCACTGATGTCAAGCTGTTCAGAGTTGCCGTCACCGTCGATTATGACAACCTTGTGGCCGCCGTTGTAGCTGTCAATCCAGCAAGGAATCCGTCGACCGTCTTTGGTAAACACCACCATCTGCTCATTGCCAGCTGTCTCCAGTTGTGAGCGGATGAACTTTTCTGATGCTCGTGACTTCATGGTTTTCACCCCCAAGGAAATCTTCATCGTATATTATCGTATATCGTATAAAATTGTATGTCAATATTGACAGGCGATTAATAAATTTGGTTTAATATTTTTGTTAGCCCTGAATTATAAAAATTAGGAGTTTTATGGCTCAAGAGAGAGAAAAATTAACTGTTACGATAAAGAAAGAATTGTTTAAAAAAATTGATGAAGTTGTTGATGGTAAAAAAATCAGAAATCGATCCCACGCGGCAGAATATTTGATTGAAGCGGGGTTAGGAATTGGAAAAATTAAAAAAGCGATACTCCTTGTTGGTGGCGAAGGTACTCGACTTCGACCCTTCACTTTGGAATTACCAAAAGCGATGTTGCCAATTCATGACAAGCCAATGGTTTTACATGTTCTGGAACAATTAAAATCGCATGGCGTAACCGACATCGTTATGGCAATCGGTTATAAGGGAGATAAAATAAAAAATTACTTTGGTGATGGCCACAATTTTGGTTTATCAATTAAATATGTCGAAGAGAAAAAACCGCTTGGTACTGCCGGGCCCCTACGGCTAGCGAAGAAATATTTGCGCGAACCTTTCTTTATAGTTTGGGGTGATATATTATCTCATCTTGATTTAACCGATTTTATGAATTTTCATAAAGAACACGGAGGATTAGCTACAGTTGCCCTAACAACAGTTTCTGACCCTTCACGTTATGGAGTTGCAATGCTCAATGGGAATAAAATAATTGGTTTTATGGAAAAACCGGCCAAGAATGAAGCTCCAAGTAATCTGATTAACTCTGGTATGGCAATAATGGAGCCGGAGGTAATTGACCTTTATGTACAAAAAAAAGGCAAAGCGATGGTAGAATATGACATTTATCCTAAATTAGCAGCCGAAGGAAAACTTTTCGGTTACCCTTTTCAAGGTCAGTGGTTTGATACCGGAACTCATGAGGCTTATGAAAAAGCAATCAAGGAGTGGACGAGCACGGATTAAACCCACTGATCAACACTGATAAAAAAATATACTATTACAAAAAACAGCCCACAAATTTGGCGGGCGTTTTTTATTGGACAAATTTATTAGAGTGTGATATAAAAAGTTTGATGACAGCAAATCATGGAGGTGCAATCAGTTATGAAAGAACAGCCGGTCAGCCAAGTCAGAGAGAAAAAGGAGCCTGTACCGGGTGCCTCGATTGATCAGCGAATAGGGGTTTTTCCTCGGCTGGGATTTGCCCCTGATGATCAGTCATTCATGATCATCGCAGGTGGTTAATACCACACCGCCCGTCCACCCGACGCCCTCTCATGGAGGCGTCCTTTTCTTTTAAAAAAGGCAAATTTCTGTTAGAGTAGCTAGTGTCAAAACAATTATTTGGAGAGTTATGAAAGTTAAAAAAGAAGATTTTAAAAAGGGTAAAGTTAAATTATTGATTGAGTTGGGTCCAGAAAAGCTACTGGAGTATTTTAAAAAGCAATATGAAAAATTAGCTCCTGAAGTAAAGATATCTGGTTTTCGCCCGGGAAAAGCACCGAGAAAACTAATTGAGGAGGCCATTGGTCAAGGAAGACTTTTGTCGGAATCTCTCGACATCGCAATCCAAGATTCTTATGTTGAAGCGATAAAAAAAGAAAAATTAGTCCCGGTTTGCGCCCCCAAAATTGCGATTTCAAGTTATCCAACTTGGGGTCTAGAGGAATCAGAGATCAAAGATTCTCTGGAATATGAAGCGGAATTTGAAGTCATGCCGAAAGTTGATCTTGGGGATTATTCGAAGATCAAAATCAATAAAAGAGAAATTAAAAAAGTGGAGGATGAAGATATTGAAAAGGTTTTAACTCATCTTCGGCGACAAAAAGCAACTTTTGCCGACATTAAAAGAAGCGCAAAAAAAGGCGACAGAATAGAGATCTCCTACGAAGGTTCAATTAAAGGTGTGAAAAAAGATGCGATGACAGCTAAAAATCACCCGCTGGTTTTGGGTGATGAAACATTAATTCCCGGTTTTGAAGACCAAATTGTTGGCATGAAAAAAGGTGAAAAAAAGAAATTTGACATTACTTTTCCGGCTGACTATCGTGCCAAGGATTTTGCCGGTAAAAAAGCGGATTTTGAGGTTGAGCTGATTGACATTAAAGAAATGAATCTGCCAGAGCTTGATGAAAAATTTGCCGAGAGTTTTGGCCATAATAAAATTACCGAGCTAAAAGAAGCGATAAAAAAGAGCCTTCACACTGAACTGGAACAAAAAATAAATTCTGAAATTGAAAATGAGTTGATTGAAAAAATGCTTCCTTTGCTAAAAGTTGAGGTTCCCGAAATCCTGATAGATCAGGAGGTTGATAGAACGATTACTGGAATGGGGGAACAGATAAAATCGCGTGGCTTATCTTTTGATAAATATTTGGAGAGTATAAAGAAGACCAATGAAGATTTTCGCAAAGAGATTAGGCCAACTGCGGAGAGAAATGTCTGCATCGGTTTTTTACTTGGTAAGATTATTGAAGAGCAAAAAATTGATCATACAAATCCACAGGCTGGCCGGATCGCCATTGATTATTTGAAAAATAAATTAATTAAATAAACGGAGTTACGGTGGGGAATACTCTTCTCTGGTTTTTTAAACATAAAGATTTCTCAAGGTTGTGGTTGTCGCAGATTTTCTCTCAAGTTGCAGCGAATATGCTAACCTTTGCTCTGATTTTGCATATTTATGACTTGACAAAAAGTTTAACGACAATTTCTCTCGTCATGATCGCTTCTGCTATTCCATCAGTGATCTTAGGACCCTTTTCGGGTGTTGTTACAGATAAATTTCGTTACAAAAATGTCTTGATCTATACTTTAATTTTAAGGTTTTTTGTCGTACTGCTTTTAATACCGGCAGCTCAAAATACTTTGGCAATTTTAGAGATAATTTTTATTATGTCAGCAATTGGTCAATTTTTTGCGCCGGCTGAATTATCAACTATTCCCTTAATTATTCCAAAAGAACGCTTGGTTGGTGCGAATTCGATATACATGACAACGATGTATGGCGCACTGATTGTTGGCTATGGACTTGCTGGCCCTTTGCAAGTAATTCTTGGTTCGAAAGTGCTTTTTTTGACTATTGCCTTTCTCTTCGCTTTAGCGGCAATTTCCGTTTTCTCGATGTCAAATTTCGATAAAAAAATTGTTTTCCAAATAGATATATTGAAAGTTGCCAGTGGAATAAAGAATGTTTGGGCGGCGACCAAAATTGGTATTAACTATATCGGTAAAACCAAAGATGTTATTTTGCCAATGATAAAATTAGCTGCCGGCTGGGCGATGCTTGGAGCATTTATAGTTGTAATGCCCGGTTTTGCCGAAGATTCTCTCGAGGTTTCAGCAAAATTGGCCGGTCCTTTGCTTATTGTCCCATCGGGTTTTGGGATGTTGATTTCAGCTTATTATTTAAACAAATATAAAAATATCAATAAAAACGCAGTAATAAATAGCAGTTTTGTGATTTCCGGTGTTTCTCTTTTGGTTTTATCAATTTACTCCTATATCGGTTTTTCGACTACTCTGTTATTGGTTGCAGTGTCTTTGATGATTATTATGGGTTTTGCTGCTGCTAATGTTTACATTTCTTCGCAAACGATACTCCATATTAATACCGAAAGTGGGATGCGTGGTCGAGTTTTTGGAGTTTCCTCGATGTTAATTAATTTAGCGCTCTCACTGCCAGCTCTTTTTGTCGGCGGAATAGCCGATCTTACTTCTCCGGTCTTTACGATGATTTTGGTTTCAATGATAGTGATAATTTACGGTTCATCTTTATTTTTTGAATAGTAACTGCTCACCCATTGCTGTCATTTCGACTCCTCAAACTTGTTTGAGGGTGGAGAAATCCTATAAATATAATGAATTCACTATCATAAGATCCCTCCACCTAAGTTCACAACGAGTCCATGGCGAGTTGGTCGGGATGACAATACCGAGTGAGCAGTTACTTTGAATGGGGTTTACAAAATTTAGAAAAAATGTTATTTTTGGCTTGCGTTACAGAACGGATGTTCCCTCTCTCTCGTTCGTCTGTAGCGTGACGACCGGTGGCGGAGCCACCCAACTATTTTTTAACTTATGGAGTTTAGATGACATATTTAATACCAACAGTAATCGAAAAATCTGATTTTGGTGAGCGGGTTTATGACATTTATTCTAGATTGCTAAAAGATCGGATAATTTTTCTCGGTGGCCCGATTGATGATGCGGTTGCTAATACGGTGGTTGCCCAACTTCTTTTTTTGGAGTCAGAAAATAGAGACAAGGACATTGAAATGTATATAAATTCACCTGGTGGTTCGGTAACGGCAACATTGGCAATAATCGACACAATGAACTATATAAAGCCTGATGTTTCAACGCTTTGTGTCGGTCTCGCAGCTTCTGGGGGCGCATGGGTGCTTTCTTCTGGCGCAAAAGGTAAAAGATTCGCTTTGCCAAATTCCGATATGATGATTCACCAACCACTCGGTGGCACCGAAGGTCAAGCCTCTGATATTGTGATAACTGCCGAACATATAATTAAAACCAAGAAAAATTTAATTAAAATAATGGCGAAAAATACCGGGCAGCCGGAAAGTCGAATCGAAAAAGATTTGGATCGAGATTTCTATATGTCGGCTGATGAAGCGAAAAAATATGGGGTGATCGATAAAGTGGTCAATAGACGCTAATTTATATTTGCTGCTTGAGGTGCTAAAATATAGATAATGAAAAACCGAGGGGAGCTAAACAAAACAAGAGGATCTTTTACTTTAATCGAATTGCTGATTGTTATTTCGATTATCGCGATTGTCTCGGCATTTATTTTTGTTGGTGTTCGCTCCAGTCAATCGAGGGCAAGGGATACGCAGAGGGTTACTGATCTGGGGATATTAAACAGTGCGATACAGACGTACTACCGCGAGACCGGTCATTTTCCGCAGTTGCCGGAGGGCTGTGGTAGAGAACATCCTGATTACGGTTGGATTGATGGGGCAAGCACCAGCGATGTTGATTATTTTGTTCTGAACAACTCCGCTTGTTATACCGACAAAAACCGCGATTATATTACTGGTTTAACTCCGAGCTATATTGTTAGTTTACCAATAGACCCCGGCCCAAGTTTGAAAGTTTTTAATCGTAATACCCGAGGATATATTTATTATCGCTATTTTGAAGAAGATAAACATAGAGAATGTTACAAAATTCTTTCAATGTTTCCGGAAAACGGGTCATCAATTAGATATCAAAATATTTGGGACCCAAGTTTGGATCAAGGGTCAAATTTGAATGATGTTGACGGGACTAAAATTGGTGGCTGGTCTTATTATTCCCAAGGGTGTGCCACAAAGAATCCCGTTTACTAATCGTTAAAAATAGAGTATATACTATATATATACTGAATATTTTTTATGGCAAAAGATCCTCGAACAACAAAATTGGCGAAATTAGTTGTCGATTACTTTCTAAAAGTAAAAGATGATTCAAATGTGATAATTTCTGCTTCAACTGAAGCAGCTGATTTTGTTACAGCGCTTTATAAAGCCGTTTTGGAAGCCGGTGCACATCCGACACTTCGCTTAACACTACCCGGTCTTGGCCCGATATTTTATAGATATGCTAAAGAACATCATATTAAGAAATTCCCGGATATTTTTCAGTACACGGTAAAACATACTGATTATTTTATCGGTGTTGATACTGAAAGTAATACTAGAGAAATGACTAATGTTGATGCGAAAAAAATTACTGATCGGCATATTGTGACTAGACCAATTACTGATTACATTGTTAACGAAAGAGAAAAAATTCATCGTTCTACTGTCGGTTACCCCTGTATTGCTTTGGCACAGGAAGCGGAGATGTCCCTTGACGAATATGAGGATTTTGTTTTTGGTGCCTGCTTACAGGATTGGGATAAATTAGGGAGAGAGATTAAAAAAGTTTTGCGGAAATTTCAAAAAGGCACCAAGGTACACCTCGTAGGTGTCGGGGTGGATTTAAAGTTTGGTATTCATGGCGAAAAAGCCAAAGATGATTTGGATGGCGACAATATTCCTTGTGGCGAGATTTTTATGGCACCAGTTCGAGAAAGTTTAGAGGGCTGGATTAAATTTGATTATCCAGCGATTGAATCGGGAAAAGAGGTTTCTGATATTAGATTGGAATTCAAAAAAGGCAGGGTGGTAAAATTTAATGCTTCAAAAAATAGAAATTTTTTGAAGCAGATGCTTTCAACTGATAAAAATGCCTCCTATGTCGGTGAGTTTGGTATTGGTATGAATCCAAAAATTAAGAAATTTACTAAGAATTTACTCTTTGATGAAAAAATTGTTGGTTCAATCCACCTAGCTCTTGGTATGGCTTATAAGGAGAATGGTGGAGGCAACAACTCGGCGATTCATTGGGATATCGTAAAGGATATGCGTCGGGCAAAGATTATTCTTGATGGAAAAGTGGTACAAGAAAAAGGAAAGTGGTTGGTCTAATTTACTGATTTGTTCCAGGTATTTTGCTTGGCATTTTTTTTTGATATATTAGTAGTAATACTAACAGGCAATTAGCAATTTTTGTTGTAGTTGTTCAAGAATTTTTACTAACGGAGGGGAATGACTATATGCGAGATGGGGAAAAAGGGAATAAGTTTCACAAAGAGTAAGAGAAATTTTTTGGTGTTTTTTTTGGTTTTATTTGCTCTTGTATTGGTTAATTTTATTTATCCTTTTATCGCGCTTTATAAAATTCGCGCTGCTACCTCAACATGGGATATGTCAACAGCCGGTGATTATACCTATGACTCTGACTACATTGAGTTTGATTCCGGGGTGGCACAGTTGAAAAATGCTATTGTTCCAGGAGTTGATTGGATTGCTGATTCTGGAGGAGCTAGTTTTTCATACCGAAAACAAATTAGCTTCACTAATACTCTTGCCAATCTGGGCGTTGCCCCGGAAAACCTAGTAGATTTTACCGTCTCAATTCAGCTTTCAGCCTCAAATATTGATTACTCAAAAACTCAAGATAACGGCGAAGATATTCGCTTTACCGATTCAGACGGGATAACCGCACTTTCTTATGAAATTGAAAAATGGGATGAAGCCGGTACCAGTTATGTTTGGGTCAAGGTGCCACAGATTGATATTGGGAGCGCCGATTATATCTATATTTACTACGGGAATGCAAGTGCCACAGATGGGCAAGGTGTCGCGGGGACATGGAATAGCGCCTACGCTGGTGTCTGGCACATGAGTGAAAATCCAGCCGGTGTGGCTCCGCAAATGCAGGATTCAACCATAAACAATAATGACGGTACTAGCTATGGCAGTATGACGGTTGGCGACTTGGTTACCGGTCAAGTTTATAAAGGAGTGGATATAGATGCAACAGACGATCATATTGGAGTAGATCACAATGCTTCACTGTTAATGAATAATCTGGTTACTTTCGAGGCTTGGGTTAAAGTTACAGCTTTTAATAATTATCAGGGTATATTAACAAAAGGATATGGATCGTCAAACAGCTGGGGAATGCATATCAGGAACGATCTAAGTTTATGGCTTGATATTGGTGGCTCAGCTTGCAATAAAACTGAAGTGAAATTACAAACAGGAATATGGCAACATATTGCAGGTATTTATAATGGCTCCAGTGCTCAAGTTATTTTGCAGGGCGCTCAAGTTGGCACAACTTGTAGTATCACAAAAACCATAAACAATACAGAGCAATTGCGAATTGGTCGGATGCCCTCATATGGAACTTTGAATGGTGTAATCGATGAAGTCAGAGTATCTAATGTAGCTCGTTCAGTCGCCTGGATTGCCGCATCATATAAATCGGAATCTAATACTTTTAATACTTTTGAAGAAGAGATTTCAGCTTTTTATTCCACCTCCTCTCCCACCTTAACCCCCGACACCGGTCAGGGGTACTCTACTGTCTCTGCCTTTAGTGAAACCCTAGGTTCCGGTTCATCTGGTAATATTAAGTATCAGATATCTCCTAACAACGGCTCCACATGGTATTGGTACACAGGAGGAACATGGAGTGAAACATTGGGAGGATACGATAACTCCAATACCGCAACCGATATTAACTCCAATATCGCCAGTTTCTCATCTCTAGGCTCCAACCCCAAAACCTTCCTCTGGAGAGCTTACTTAAACTCTGATGGTAGCCAACAACCAAAGTTAGATAACATTGGGTTAACCTATGTCTGGGATACCGGTGATCCGGACAACCCCACTTCTGGTACCACTACTGTTAAATCACAAGAAGGGGGAAATACCTTAACCACAGAAACTTGGTATAACTATGCTACCCCTTACATCTCTTGGACTGCCCCAGATGATAATTGCAATGAAGGTGAAACAGTCTCCGGAATAGCCGGATACTATGTCTACTTTGGTACAGATGACACAGCCGATCCTTCAGCAGTCGGTGACTATCAGACAGGAATCAATTACACTGCTTCTGGTCTCTCCTCTGGTAATACCTATTACCTAAGAATAGAAACCAAAGATAATGCTGGCAATGTTGCTGACATCATGGCTGAAGACCCATCTCTCTTTATCTATTACTATGACGGAGATGATCCTACCTCTCCGGTCTATGTTTCTGTTTCTCCTTCAGGCTACACCAAAACCAACTCCTTTACCTTCTCTTGGCCAACAACCGGTCCTAATGCTGCCACCGATACCGGTGGTTCAAACCTTGCCGGATACCAGTACAAGATCAACTCCGGTAGCTGGTCAGGGACAATCACCGGTTCTGAGATAGCTATCAATGATCAAGCGACCCAAGGAGTCAATGTATTTTACTTTAGAGCGGTAGATAACGCCGGTGGTTATGACCATACTCCGGTTCAAACCAACTTTTACTTCAACGATACAGCCCCAACCTGCCCGACTAGTTTAACAGTTGATCCTATTTCATCTTTAGAAAACTCCTTTCTCTTCTCTTGAGATCAACCACTCGGTGGTTCAGAGATTGCCGGTTATTACTACTCAATCAATCAACTCCCAACATTAGCTAACGTCTCCTTTACTGAAGAAGAATCAGTCGGCCCCGGTCCATATGCTACTCAACAGGGAGAAAACACCTTCTACATTGTGGCCAAAGATATGGCCGGTAACTATGACCTCGGTTCCTGTAACTCAATCCAAAACAACCCCACCATTGATTCCTGTGTTAAGACCACCTTCTCTGCTTCTACCTCTGCCCCGGGAGCGCCGACCTCAATATCCGCCGTAGACGGATCAAATAGAGAACAACAACTTTACAAGGTATTTTTATCTTGGACTGCCCCCGTAAACCAGGGTACCGGCTTTGCCGGTTATGAAATCTACCGTTCTCTTGATGGAGCATCTTTTGCTTCTGTCGGTACCACATCCGGTACTACCTACGCTGACACCGGTCTCTCTTCGACTCTCTATTACTATTATGTCAAATCCAAAGACAATGCCGGACAATACTCCGCACCATCTTCCACTGTAGACATTACTCCCACCGGTAGGTATACCACTCCGCCGGGATTGGTAGTTGATCCTGCACATTCTCTAACCACCTATACCGCATCAATATCATGGGAAACCGATAGGGAGTCGTCATCATTTATCGATTATGGAACAGATCAAAGTCACGTTGGAAATTTATCGGGTGGAGATACTAAGGGTCAGCTTGATGATGTTACCCATCATAGTGTAAACCTATCCGGTCTTGAAGCTGAAACCGTTTACTACTACAAAGCAGTTTGGGTTGATACTGATGGCAATAGGGGAGAGAGTAACATCTATTCATTCACCACTAATCCGGCTCCCAAAGTATCCGAAGTTGATTCAACCCAAAATATTAGATTAGATTCAATCTTAATTAATTGGAAGACGACATCAACAGCTAATTGTTCTATCTATTACGGTAAAAATTCCGCTTATGGTGGTTTGATTAATGAGGATAGTAATAGCATAGCTTCTTCTCACAGTCTAAATATTAGTGCTCTTGATGATTCTACGGAATATCATTTTCAAATTAGATGTAGGGATCAGTTTAGCAATCTCTTTACTTCCGATGACTATATCCAAACCACCCTCACCCGCCCCAAGATCTCCAATCTTCGTTTCGAATCAGTTAAAGACTCTCCGACCACAACATTAAAGTTTGTTTGGGAGACCAATGTTCCTACTACCTCCATTGTTACCTACCAAGGACAGGGTGAAAGCCTAAAGACCCAATCTAGTGCTGATTATGAACTTTCTCATGAGATAGTAGTAGATAATCTTAAAGACAGAACTACCTATCTGCTTCAAGCCAAAGGTGTAGATGAACATGGTAACGAAGCGATCTCTGATGTTAATACTTTCATCACCCCTGACGATACCAGACCACCCAAAGTAGACAATTTAAATGTTGAGATCAAGTCTTCCGGTTTTGGTCAAACACAAAAAGCCCAGATAGTTGTTTCTTGGGATACTGATGAACCATCAACCTCTCAAGTAGAATATGACCAAGGCATATCAGGTCAAGAGTACAACTCCAGATCAAAAGAAGATACTATTCTCACCAATTCACATGTAGTAATTGTCAATGAGCTTGATCCGGCAAAGATATATCATCTTCGAGCAGTCTCCAGAGATTCTTCCGGTAACTTAGGCTACTCTCAAGACACCACTACTATTACCGGCAAATCTCAAGACTCAATTGTTGATATTATTCTTAATTCTTTAGAGAAGAGTCTTGGCTGGTTAGCTAATATTTTGGAATTTTGAAAAAATAGTTTATAATTTATATATTACATCATATTTAGAGGGGAATAATGATAAATAGTGCAAAAGAGACAATCATTAAAATTGAAAATTTACATAAGTACTATGATTTAGA
>Ga0172381_10005649_pt1 | contig 12641 bp, 9 predicted proteins | sample Leawel6488metaG_FD_119754 | JGI IMG/M metagenome (GOLD analysis project Ga0172381, IMG submission 119754) | Leachate microbial communities from a municipal landfill in Southern Ontario, Canada - Leachate well 64-88 metaG | ecosystem: Engineered > Solid waste > Landfill > Unclassified | place...
AAAATTCATGACAGTATTTGATCAGTCCAATGATCCTGTTAAGGTCATAGGACAGTTCACAGATATAAACTCAGAGACAACCGAACTGCTGGAAATAAAGGATAAGGCAGTATCGGATTCACTTACAAAATTAAACAACCGCATGCATATAAAGGAAATAGTGACAAAATATATAGAAGGTGACGGACATGACCTTATGCATGCTTTCCTCATAATAGATATAGACGATTTCAAGAAAATAAACGATACGCTGGGGCATTTTCAGGGTGACAGCACTCTTACGACTTTTGCTGATATGCTTAAAAGAGTCTTCCCTACCTGCACATATATAAGCAGGACGGGCGGAGATGAATTTGCTGCATTTGTAAAAAACATACCTTCACAGGAATATGCGGTCAGAAAAGCACAGGAGATTGTTGAGTCTACAAGGTCTTTGGATTTTGATCAGTGCGGTGATCTTAGATTTTCATGCAGCGTTGGAATAGCGATATACCCGAATGACGGAGATAATTTCGACGACCTGTTCAAAAAATCGGATATTGCCCTTTATGTTGCAAAAATGCAGGGTAAAAACAGATACTCCCTTTATGACATGACTACTTTCCCTGCATGATATCTTTCAATACTGCCGCACACTTATCCATATCACTTTTTTTCGTTGCCCATGATGTTACAAAACGTACGGTTTCATGGTCATGATCGCTAGGGCCCATCTCTTCAAATATGATATCTTTTTTAAGTTTTTCAATATCAGCATGGCAAAACACAGGGAACAGCTGATTCGTGACCGACTGATATGCAACAGGGATACCATTTTCAATAAAAGCCTGTCTCAATATATCGGCCATTGCGTTCGCATGTGAAGCGAGCCTTGTATACCTTCCGTGTGTGAACAGTTCAGTAAACTCGATACCGGCTACGAACCCTTTTGCATACATTGAACCATTTGCTTTTATACTGTATCTGAAATCATGTTTCAACGATTCATTGCATATGACCACCGCTTCTCCCATGAGAGCACCGTTTTTTGTCCCGCCTATACAAAAAACATCAAGGTAACGCGTGAGATCTCTCCATTTGATATCATTCTGCCTGCAAGTGAGAGCCACGCCCAAACGCGCTCCGTCCATATACAGATACAGGCCCAGCCTCTGGCATGCTTCGTGAAGGCTTTTCAATTCATCAAGCGTGTATATGGTACCTATCTCTGTCGCATCTGATATGTATACTGCTTTTGGCATGACCATGTGCTCATTGTTGTGCTCTTTAACTATTGCTTCTATTTCACTTACTGTCACTTTACCGTCCACGCCTTCGCATGTCAGGACTTTATGCCCGGTCGATTCTATTGCTCCTGTCTCATGCACGCTGACATGCCCCGACCTGCATGCTATAACAGCCTGATAAGGCAGCAATATGTGCGCCAGCACTGTTTTGTTCGTTCCGGTGCCGTTTATGAGGAAATGCACGTCGCAGTCCTTATCGCATAAACGTTCTTTTATGATATTCGCGGCTTTTATGCTGTGACTGTCGTTTCCGTACCCATCATTGGGTTCATATGCATATCTTTTAAGCGCATCCAGTATGCTCGGATCGCATATCTCGCTGTAATCATTTCTAAGATTTATCATACCAAATACCTCATAACAGTGATTTTACTGCAAGGGAGGAAATAAATAAAGCATATGTCTTGATGATGTCGGATGTAAATTATATAATTCATATATCCACAACACCAGACATGAAAGGAAAGCATTATTATGAAAGATATAAATATCGGACTCATAGGCTATAAATTCATGGGTAAAGCACACGCGAATGCATTTTCACAGTTGCCTATGTTCTTTGATCTTACTGATAGGATCAACCGTAAGGTCATATGTGGCAGAGATGAAGCTGCGGTTGCTGATGCTGCCAGACAGTTTGGATTCAAGGAATATTGTACATCATGGAAGGACCTCATAAAACGCGATGACATATCAGTCATAGATATAGCCGCTCCAAGTGATATGCACAAGGAACCGGCTATAGCGGCTGCTGAAGCGGGAAAACATGTTTTCTGCGAAAAGCCGCTTGCACTGAATCTTAAAGATGCCAAAGAGATCTATGCGTATGTTAAAAAGGCAGGAGTGAAGAATCAGATAGGATTCAATTTCAGATTCTGTCCCGCTGTCGCTCTGGCAAAGAAAATGATAGATGAGGGGAAGCTCGGAAAGATATATCATTTCAGGGGTTTTTACCTTCAGGATTTCATAATGGATCCGAATTTTCCATATATCTGGAGACTGGACAAGAAGATAGCAGGTTCAGGTTCCCTGGGTGATCTTGGAGCGCATGTGATCGACTGCGCAAGATATCTTGTAGGTGATTTTGCCAAGGTAATGGGGATGAGTGAAACATTCATAAAAGAAAGACCGCTTGCAGGATCCATGACCGGTCTGTCAGCATCTGCCGACAGCTTAGCCGTTAAAAAAGGGATCGTTGATGTTGATGATGCTACCGTATTCATGATCCGATTCAAAAACGGCGCTCTTGGCACGATAGAAGCGACCCGTTTTGCCATGGGTCATAAAAATGACATGTGGTTTGAGATAAACGGTGAAAAAGGAGCTATACGTTTCTACTGGGAAAGAATGAATGAGCTACAGTACTACAATGCCGAGGATCCAGAAGGATATCAGGGTTTCAGGCTCATACAGGCTACTGAAAGCATACACCCGTATATGAAAGCATGGTGGCCGGTAGGGCATGTGATAGGATATGAAAATACATTCGTGAATGAATTCTATGATTTCTTTGAATCCATATCAAATGACAGACCCTGCTCCCCTGATTTCTATGACGGCATGAAATGCAGCCAGATCATAGAAGCAGTGGATCTTTCCATTTCCGAGAATTCATGGGTGGAAGTGGACAGCCTTTGATACGGGTATATCTGATTTAGGTTGAAAATCCGCTTTTGGCATATTAATATATACTGATATAAATATGCAGATATAAGAAAGACGGTCTTATGATAATAGATTTTCACACACACGTTTTCCCGGACCAGCTTGCTCCAAGGGCACTGGCATCAATGACAAAGAATATAGACAACATTTACCCTCCGGTCACGGATATGACGGTAAAAAGCCTGCTGGCCAATATGGATAAGTGGAATATAGACATATCAGTGGTGCAGCCGGTCATTACAAAGGCAACACAGGTACAAAACGCGAATAAATTCGCGCAAAGCATCTGCTCTTCAAGGGTGATTTCTTTTGGAGGGATATATCCTAATACCGATGACTATAAGCAGGACATTGACTATGTTACATCCCTTGGTCTTAAGGGACTAAAATTCCATGCCGAATATCAGGACTTTGTTCTGGATGATCCGTACATGCTTAAGATATATGACTATGCCTTCAGTAAAGGCCTCATCATACTCCATCATGCAGGATTTGATCCTGCGATGCCGCCCCCATTCAAAAGCAGCCCAAAACAGTTTGCGCATGTGGTCGATGAATTGAAAGGCGGCATAATGATCGCCGCCCATTTAGGCGGTCATGCCCAGTGGGATGACGTTGAAAGATATCTTGTGGGTAAAAACATATACCTCGATACCGCAATGGGTTCGCAGTATTATTCCAAAGACCAGTTTTTACGTATCGTAAAAGCCCATGGAGCGGATAAGATACTGTTTGCTTCAGATTCTCCCTGGAGCGATGCAGGACATGAGATAGAGTATATGGATTCGCTGCCGCTGCCAAAGGAAGACATACGGAAGATACTCGGAGAGAATGCAAAACGGATACTTGGCATTTAGGAGAAGATCATATGGACCATTTACTGGATAAACTTATTGAGTCAGCAAAACAGCAGAAACTGAACATATTGAATATAGCAGTGAGGAAAGATGGCAAGATCATCGCCCGTCATGATTTTGTACCTGAAAAACCGCAGATGTTATGGTCAGTGAGCAAGACTTTCACTTCAATGGCAGTAGGAATAGCAGAAAGCGAAGGATATCTTAAACTTGACGATAGAGTAACGGATTTCTTTGACAGTAGAAGATACGCTATCCCGGATGATTTTAAACGCATATCGATACATGACCTTCTCTGCATGGGTTCAGGACAGGGCGTGTGCCCTGTAACCAAAGCGCTTGACAGCGGCTTTGTGATAAATGATATATGCGACCTGTTTTTCAATGAGCCTCTGGTTTACGAACCGGGTACTCATTTTGTTTACAGCAATGCAAATCCGTACATGCTTTCAAGGATCATACTGGCAACGACAGGGTATGATCTTCTGGATTATCTCAATGAACGTATATTTGAACCGTTGGGAATATCCAGGCCGCATTGGGATAAATGCCCTCTTGGCATCACTTTGGGATTTTCGGGCCTTATGCTGTGTGCGACCGATCTGTCCAAATTCGGGCAGCTCATACTGGACAAAGGTGTATTCAACGGATCCGAGCTTATACCGTCTTCATACATAGAAAAAGCATCACACCCTCAGATCAGTACAGAAGATTTTCGTCCGGTTTTTGCTACCAATGACAGCCAGGCGGGATACGGTTACTATATGTGGATGAATTCATATCCCGGATCCTTCAGGATGGATGGCCTTAACGGGCAGTATGTCGTTATTCTCCCGGATAAAAATGCCGTTGTCACATATCTTTCTTATCAGCCCGAAAACACGCTGGATATATTGAAGCTCACATGGGATACCCTGGTTAATAAGCTGTAATCATAAAAAACCCGTCTCGTTCTGATATGATACCTCCAAAGTAGACAGTCTGATTAATTAAAGACAACTACTTTGGAGGTTTTACTATGGGAAGAAACCCAAAATTCAGTAAGGAATTTTTTATAATTATCCTTTCAAGGCTCATTGATAATTTGGTAATTATGTTATATCATATGTTAAAGACTATGACGGAGAAAGTAAGTAAAGTTTGAACGATACAGAGAACTGGGGATAGTGCGAACTCAGTACTATTAATGCTTTACCGAAACTCACTCCTGAGTTGCATATCGAAAAGATTATTTCTTAGTAGGTTATGACGGATTCTCACCGTAGTAAGGGAACGCATATTTTTGTATTGCGTTAAGGGTGGTATAGCGAAAGTGTAAAACTTTCGTCCCAAATGCGCATTGTCATCTTTGATGACAGGTGTCGCTGTTATGGCATTACTTGTTTGGGGCGGAAGTTTTTTAATACCCAAGTTTAATTGGGTTCGCCTTAAAAAATATAGGGAGGTGGTCAGGTTATGGTCATAGCCAATGTACTCGTAGTTATATCCGTTTCAACCTAAAATTATTTGAAAGGGGTATAACCTATGGAAAGTATTATTTATTCAAAAGAAATAGATGAAAAATGGCAAAAGAAATGGCAGGTTTCAAAGCTTTATCAATTTGATGAATCAAAAATTGACAACAAGCTATATTTGCTTGAAATGTTTTCATACCCGTCGGGTAAAAATCTGCACATTGGTCATTGGTGGAATTATGGATTGACCGACAGTTACGGACGTTTAAAGCGTATGCAGGGTTATCAAGTGTTTCATCCTCCGGGCTTTGATGCGTTTGGTTTACCCGCTGAAAATTACGCAATTAAAACGGGCATACATCCCGACATCTCAACGAAAAACAATATTGCTACAATGGAGGAACAATTCTGCATGATGGGAACAACCTACGATTGGAATTATGAGGTTGTTACCTGTAATCCTGAATATTATAAGTGGACACAGTGGTTGTTTTTAAAGCTTTTAGAAAAGGGTTTGGCGTACCGGAAAGAAGCACCTGTTAATTGGTGCCCATCCTGTATGACGGTTTTGGCAAACGAGCAGGTAATTGACAACAAATGCGAACGCTGTGAAACCGATGTCGTACGCAGAAATATGACACAGTGGTTTTTCAAAATTACCGACTATTCCGATGAGCTTCTGACAGGTCTTAAAAAGCTTGACTGGCCTGAAAAAACTAAAAAAATACAGGAAAATTGGATCGGCAAAAGTCACGGTGCAGAAATTGACTTCAAAACAGCGGACGATAACATCAAGGTGTTTACAACAAGAGCCGATACGGTCATGGGTGTTACCTATATTGTTATAGCTCCCGAGCATCCATTGACAGATAAACTCACAACGCCGGAACATAAGACGGCAGTTGAAGCCTATCGTGAGTTTGCTGCAAAGCAGTCTGAAATTGAGCGTATGTCAACCGTTAAAGAAAAGACAGGTGTGTTTACAGGCGCATATGCTGTTCATCCTATTACAAAAAAGCACATCCCCGTATGGGTTTCGGATTATGTTTTAATCGGTTACGGCACAGGCGCAGTTATGGCTGTTCCCGCACACGACGAGCGAGATTTTGAATTTGCGAGCAAATACCATCTGCCTATTATTACCGTTGTCAATTCCGCAAAAACAGATAGCTGTATTTTGCCGTTTTGTGAAGATGGTATTTTAGTAAACAGTAATAAATATGATGGAATGCCCTCTGAAGATGCAAGAATAAAAATATCTGCTGATTTAGAAAAGGCACAGCGTGGAAAAGCAACCGTAAAATACAGACTCCGTGACTGGCTTGTTTCGCGTCAGCGTTATTGGGGTGCACCAATTCCGATTATATATTGTGATGATTGTGGCATAGTTCCAGTTCCCGAAAGTGAACTGCCTGTAAAGCTGCCATATAATGTGGAGTTTTTGCCAAACGGTAAGTCCCCACTTGCAGCCTGTCCTGAATTTGTAAATACCATTTGCCCGATTTGTGGAAAACCCGCAAAGAGAGAAACCGATACACTCGATACCTTCGTTTGTTCTTCCTGGTATTATCTGCGGTTCTTTGATAACAAAAATAGTGCGGAAGCGTTTAGCAAAGAAAAAGTAAATAGGATTATGTCTGTCGATAAATATGTCGGGGGTATTGAGCATGCATCCATGCACTTGTTGTATGCTCGTTTTATTACAAAGGCATTGCGAGATATGGGTTATCTGAATTTTGACGAGCCGTTCACCTCACTTGTTCACCAAGGAGTTATTCTCGGCTCTGATGGGCAAAAGATGAGCAAACGAAACGGAGCAGTTTCTCCGGATGTATATATCAACCAATACGGCTCTGATGTATTTCGGTTATATCTTGGTTTTGGTTTTTCCTATCGTGACGGTGGACCATGGAATGATGAAGGCATCAAATCAATGGCTCGGTTTGTTGCTAAGGTCAGCAGAGTAGTTGAGAACTTCTTGAATTTTAAAGAAGGGTTAAGCGATACACCATTACATCCCGACAGCGACCTTGAATACATCCGTAACTTTACCATACAGCAAGTTACAAATGACATTAATGATTTTGAATTTAATACTGCCACCGCAAGAATAATGGAATTTGTAAACGGCATTACGAAATATCAGACAAGTAATAAACGAAGTGCTCAATACGAAGAATCACTTGTGCGTGACTTGATATTGTTTTTAGCTCCAATGGCACCGCATTATACAGAAGAGTTGTGGGAGAACATGGGTTACGACTACTCAGTGCATGATCAACCTTTTCCTGTATGTGATGATTCAAAGCTTATAAAAGATATGAATCAAATTGCTGTACAGGTAAACGGTACATTGCGAGATGTCATATCAGTATCATGTTCAATCGATGATGAATCATTGAAAATAAAAGCTATTAGTACTGCAAAAGTTAAAGCAATTATCGGTGAACGCCATATAAAAAATATTATTATGGTAAGAGGCAGACTCGTAAACATTGTTTGTTAGACATATGCCTCAATTAATTTAATGATAAAAAATAACCGTCAATCCAAAAGGTTGACGGCTATTTTCCATTGGTCGCATACTATTTCATTTGGTCACTCGCTTAGAGTTCTTCTGCGACACCTTGCTTTTTGCAATTTCACGGGTCAATTTTTCAAGCATTTCTTTCGCGTGTGCGTCGATTTCAGCTAAGTAGGTATCAGGCCTATCTGAGTACAGAAGAGCCCTGTAAACGCCGTATTTGTGCTTTTTAAAATACTCTCTATGAAGTTTACCATACCTGCCAATATAAGATTGCTTTTGAGGCGACAATGTTGAATTAGGTAAAATGTAATCCCCAACATCCGGATAAGTTCCGCCGTTTTATTCAAATAAAGATTTCATTGTTAAATCCTCTAGTTAAAATAATATTACTACAATACCGTATCCTAACTGTCTGAACATATAATATTATTTTGTTTTGTACCTGTTAATGCACCAAAGGGGAACCTTCCTTATAGAAAGTTCCCCTAATGAGGCGGGTCTTATTTATTCCTGTATATCCGGTCTATACGGTCTTTTCTGCGGCGTCTTCTGTAGCATCAGCTTTTTCTGGTTCTGTTGCAACAACAGGGGCTTCTTCAGCAGCTTTTGGCTGACTCACTGAAAAGACTACCTGATCCAGGCTCATATCTGCTGTAACTCCCTCTGGGAATTTGATATCAGCGATATCCATATTGTCGCCTGCCTTCATAGCTGACACATTGATCTCTATAGCATTGGGAATATTGTTAGGCAGTCCTTTGACTGCTATTGTGTTCATATGCTGAATATAACTGAGTCTTTGGGCTTCCAAAGAATCCTTGCCTTCGATCCTTAGAGAAACATCCGCTTTGGTCTCTTCTAAAAGAGATACATGCTGAAAGTCTATATGCATATATTCACCGTTTCTTGGATCTTTTTTAGTGTTTTTGACCATAGCACTGAAGGTCCTTTTATCATCCAATACCAGTTGAATGACGGCTGATCTTCCGTTTTTAGCCATAATATTTCTGAATTCATCATTTTTAACTGCTATCGATACTGAATCAGCGCCTTTTGTAGAGATCGATCCAGGCACGAATCCGGATTTTCTCAGTCTGCTGTTTTCTCTGCTGTTCATGTCTTTCCTGTTTACTGTTTTTAAAACTATAGCTGCTTTCATGTTCTATACCTCTTTCTGTTTACTGTATGACCTAAAGCCTGCCTGTATTCCATGATCCCTTTACAAACTTTTTTGTCTGATCACCATTTTGAATGGTCATATAAATAGCGACTGCCTGCAGGAGTGCTTAAGTTATCTGCTCGCTGTTTGATTTCATCCATTATTCATTATTATACCACAAATAAGTCATATCTGATAACTTTATGAGAAGCCTGTGAATTTTGGGATAATTGGTAGTATAATGTCTGAATGCATGTATCATGTATACAGGACGTGGATGAATGAAGAAAAACAGGACCGAAATATTTGAAACGATGCCGGTGCCAAAGGCCGTAATGGCCATGGCCATACCGACTATCATCAGCCAGCTGATATCTTTGGTATATAACCTTGCGGACACTTTTTTCGTCGGGCAGACCAATGATCCCGATCAGGTCGCGGCAGTATCGCTCTGTTTTCCTGCTTTCATGTCGCTTTGCATCGTATCGAATCTTTTCGGCATAGGTGGAGGAAGCCTTATGTCCCGATCATTGGGTGAGAAAGATCCCGAAAAAGCAAAACATACTTCAGCATTCAGTTTTTACATATCGATAGGCGTCATACTCATTTATTCATTAACGATCGCGATCTTCAAGAAACAGTTCCTGTATCTTCTCGGAGCTGATGAATCTACTTACAGATATGCCGTAGACTACATCGATTATGTTCTTATCCTTGGCGGTATCCCAAGCATGCTCAATATGCTGCTTGCACATCTCATACGTTCCGAAGGAGGTGCAAAATATGCAAGCATAGGCATGTCCATAGGAGGTGTGCTGAATATATTGCTGGACCCTGTATTCATACTCCCGTGGGGGCTCAACATGCAGACTAAAGGTGCCGCCATAGCAACACTGATATCGAATACCGTCGCTACCCTGTTTCTCCTGATATATATTTACAGAAACAGAAGGACCACTGTCGTATCACTTGATCCGAGGAACATCTCATTTCGCCAGGATATACCCAGATCCGTTTTTGTGATAGGTTTTCCCGCTTCGATCCAGACAGCTTTATCCACTGTATCGAACACCGTGCTCAATAACCTGGCTTCAGCATACAGTGCAAGCGCAATGGCTGCACTTGGCATAGTGAAGAAGATCGATATGCTGCCTATGAATGTGACAGGCGGCTTATCCCAGGGAGTAATGCCTTTATTAGGGTATAACTATGCATCAAAAAACCATGACAGGATGCATAAGGTCAGTAAGTACTCGCGCACTCTTGCAGTCATTTTCTCCCTTTCCTGTATAGCATTATTCGAACTGATACCCGGACCGATCGTATCTTTGTTCATTAAAGATCCGCAGACGATAGCATATGCGACAGATTTTCTTAGGATAATGCCTCTGGCTACACCATTCATGGCAATGAGCTTTATGATAACTTCAATGTTTTTAGCGACTGATCAGGGAGCAAAGGCAATGACCCTTGCCATATTCAGGAAGGGTCTCATTGACGTGCCTCTTATGTATCTCATGAACAGCCTTCTTCCTCTGTACGGACTTTTATGGGTGCAGCCTATGGTGGACGTCATGTCAGTCGGACTCGCCTTTGCCTTATATGCCAGCTTTAAAAAGCAGCTTAAGCAGCAGCTTGCCGGATCATCCCCGGTCAGTCTCGATCATTAAATTATATTTTCAGAAAGATGCCTTTGTATTTAAACCGTATCCGGACAATATGTCTTTCAGCTCATTCAGCCTGTCTTTTGATACAGGTTCAAGATCTTTTGCCTTATATTCTCTTCCAAGCCCGTCATATTTGCCTGAAGCCATTTTATGAAAAGCAAGCAGTTCGACAAGATCTATATGCTCCAGATCTTTTAAAAACTCCCCTGTTTTTACGAAATTATCTTCATTATCATTTACCATCGGTACGACAGGTATTCTTATATATATGCTTTTAGCTGTCTTTGAAAGCAGTGTAAGATTGTTAAGTATCTTCCTGTTCGTCACTCCAGTAGCCTGCTTATGGATCTGTTCATCCATTACTTTTACGTCATAAAGGAACAGATCGGTGTAAGGGACGATATCCTCATATTTATCGAATGCGACATTCCCTGCCGTATCCACTGCCGTATGTATCCCTTCTGACTTGCATGCCTTCAGCAGTGTCTTTAGAAAACCCGACTGGAGCATGGGTTCTCCGCCGGAAAACGTCACGCCTCCTCCTGAAGTCTCATAAAAAGCTTTGTCTTTGCATATTTCCGTCATGATCTCAGCCGCTGAAACGGTTTTCCCTACCATCACCCGGGCCTGCGCAAAACATCCGTCCACGCATTCACCGCATTTGATGCACAGATCTCTTGAAAACACCATATCATTGCCATTTTTCCTGATGGCATTCTGAGGGCATATCATAACGCATTTACCGCATTTGATGCACTTATTGCTGTATAGCTGTATCTCAGGCTCCAGATTTACGGATTCGGGATTGTGGCACCAGTAACATCTTAAATTGCATCCCTTGAGGAACACGGTCGTCCTTATCCCGGGACCGTCATGCAACGAGAATCTCTGTATGTCGAAAATACACCCGAACGTTTTATTCATTTATTATCCTGTCCACGACCAGTTTTCTGAAATCTTCCGAAAGCAGGGCGAAATATGCGCTGAAGCCCGTTACCCGGACTATGAGGTCAGGATATTTAGAAGGATCTTTATGGGCGTCAAGTATCATGTCTTTGTTCATTATGTTTATGTTCATGAGCGTCCCGCCCATCTGATCGCAGTATGTGGTTATAAAGGAGATCATCGTCCTGATCCCTTCCTCGCCTTTCAGTATAACCGGGTTTATTTCCAGCTGTATAGGAGCGGTATTCCCATAACCGCACTGAACAGATGCGACGGCATTGGCAAGCGCCGTAAGAGCACCTGTCTCTTTGAATCCCGGTACGGGATTTGCGCCATGCGATATAGGCGCTCCTGCAAATCTGCCGTTAGCTGTGGCCCGGACAGCTTTTCCCATCGGTATCGTGTTTGCCCATGAGAACAGCCCCGGGATCATGATATGCCCGTCCGGCGTATTTTTCTCTTTTATATATCTGACGAATGTTTCTACGATCGCTTTTGCATAGCCGTCGGATACAGATCCTCCCACTCCAAAGTGAGGTATGTTCTTCATCATCAGCCTGATGTCTTCAGCATCCTTATAGTCCGTTTCTATCACATGGTCCATCTGTTCCCATGTAAGACGTTTTTCCTTATCTATCCTCTGCTCCAGTGCGGCAAACGAATCCGCGACTGTGGCAAGACCTGCGCCGTCCACGCACAGATCGTAGTATTCCACTCCTTTATGCGTCGCATCCGATCCTTTTTCGACTGGCCCGTGGCAGAAAAGATCGTTTAAAAGCTCCGGGAACACTTCATGCATGTGCTCTATATGGAAATCTATTCCTCTGGCAGTAACTTTTACAGCCCTCTTCAGATGTTTTTTAAAGACATGCCATAGCTGTTTTGCTGATGGTGTATGCTTTTTGTCCTGCATCATGTCCTTGAACGACGTATCGTAAACAGCTGCGAAATTTATCTTTACCACATCATTAAGGGTATATTCGCGACCCGGTATGGCACACCAGTGGCATCCGCATTTGACTCTTGTCACCGCAAGATCCCTTGTGTATCCGTTTCTCATGAATCCTTCGGTCACGGCTTT
>Ga0172381_10005650_pt1 | contig 12640 bp, 10 predicted proteins | sample Leawel6488metaG_FD_119754 | JGI IMG/M metagenome (GOLD analysis project Ga0172381, IMG submission 119754) | Leachate microbial communities from a municipal landfill in Southern Ontario, Canada - Leachate well 64-88 metaG | ecosystem: Engineered > Solid waste > Landfill > Unclassified | place...
CCAGCACGGCCAGGGCGGCCACGCAGGCAATCGGGCTGCCGGCATAAGTGCCGCCCAGACCGCCTGCAGCGGGCGCATCCATGACTTCGGCGCGGCCCACCACGCCAGAAATCGGGTAGCCACCGGCCATGGACTTGGCCATGGTGATCATGTCAGGGGCGACACCGCTTTGCTCGATGGCAAACCAGGTGCCGGTGCGCCCGGCACCGGTCTGGATTTCGTCGGCAATCAGCAAAATACCGTGCTGGTCACAGAGCGCGCGCAGGCGCTGTAGAAAGTCAAACGGCGCCACATTAAAGCCGCCTTCGCCCTGCACCGGTTCCACAATGATGGCGGCCACACGGCTGGCTTCGACATCGTTTTTGAAGATGGATTCAATCGACGCAATGGAATCATCCACACGCACGCCATGCAAGGCGTTGGGAAATTGGGCATGAAAAATTTCGCCGGGGAAGGGGCCAAAGCCGATTTTGTAAGGGGCCACTTTGCCGGTCAGGCCCAGGGTCAGCAGCGTGCGACCATGGTAGCCGCTGGTAAACGCAATCACTGCGCTGCGCTGGGTATGGGCGCGGGCAATCTTGATGGCGTTTTCAACGGCTTCAGCACCGGTGCTTAAAAAAAGCGTCTTTTTGGCAAAATTGCCGGGTGCCAGGGCGTTGCAACGCTCGGCCAGTTCCACGTAGGGCTCGTAGGCCAGCACCTGAAAGCAGGTGTGGGTGTAGAGGTCGAGCTGCTGTTTGACCGCTGCCCCGATGTCCGGGTGGCAATGACCGGTGTTGAGCACGGCGATACCACCGGCAAAATCAATATAGCGTTTGCCCTCGACGTCCCAAACTTCAGCGTTGTCACCACGGGCAATGAACACTTCGTGACTTTGACCCACGCCTCTTGGAATGGCTGCTTTGCGGCGCGCCATCAGCGCGGCGTTGGTTGCTTGATCGTCTGTCATGGTGGTCCTTGGTGATGAGCGTGCGACTCTTGCGCGCACGGTAAAATTTTAGTGCGAGCCGTTGTTCAGCTGAGGGACACTTTTGTGTTGGCGCAAGGGGACACTTTCGGCGCGGCTGTCGGGGCAGGTGCCAAGCCCCCTGATCACCTAAAATCGCCTGTTTTGACACCCCAGGTCTCTTACCTTCATGAATCCAACCGCTGCTCCGGTGACTGTCGCCGACATTCGCAAGACTTTCCTCGACTTTTTCGCGTCCAAAGGCCACACCGTGGTGGCATCGAGCCCGCTGGTGCCGGGCAACGACCCGACGCTGATGTTCACCAACTCCGGCATGGTGCAGTTCAAGGACGTGTTCTTGGGGTCCGACAAACGCAGTTACGTGCGCGCCGCCTCGGTGCAGGCCTGTCTGCGTGCCGGCGGCAAGCACAACGACTTGGAGAACGTGGGCTACACCGCGCGCCACCACACCTTTTTCGAGATGCTGGGCAACTGGAGCTTTGGTGACTATTTCAAGCGTGAAAGCCTCAAGTGGGCCTGGGAACTGCTGACCGAGGTCTACAAGCTGCCCGCAGACCGCCTGCTGGCCACCGTGTACGAAGAAGACGACGAAGCCTACGACATCTGGACCCGGGAAATCGGCCTGCCGCCCGAGCGCGTGATCCGCATTGGCGACAACAAGGGTGGCCGCTACAAGTCCGACAACTTCTGGATGATGGCCGACACCGGCCCCTGCGGCCCCTGCTCGGAGATCTTTTATGACCACGGCGACCACATCCCCGGCGGCCCGCCCGGCAGCCCGGACGAAGACGGCGACCGCTTCATCGAAATCTGGAACAACGTGTTCATGCAGTTCAACATGGCGGATGACGGCTCGATCACGCCGCTGCCCGCGCCCTGCGTGGACACCGGCATGGGCCTGGAGCGTCTGGCCGCCATCCTGCAGCATGTGCACAGCAACTACGAAATCGACCTGTTCGACGCGCTGATCAAGGCCGCCGCCCGCGAAACCCATTGTGCCGACCTGGGCAACAACTCGCTCAAAGTGATTGCCGACCACATCCGCGCCACCGCGTTTTTGGTGAGCGACGGCGTCTTGCCGGGCAACGAAGGGCGTGGTTACGTGCAGCGCCGCATCATCCGCCGCGCCATTCGCCATGGTTACAAACTGGGCCAGAAAACCCCGTTTTTCCACAAGCTGGTGCCCGACCTGGTGGCCGTCATGGGCGATGCCTACCCCAGCCTGGCGGCGCAGGCGGACCGCATCATGGACGTGTTGCGGGTGGAAGAAGAACGCTTTTACGAGACCCTGGAAGTGGGCATGCAGATCCTGGACGAAGCCCTGACCCCTTCGACCCTTCGTCAAGCCCAGGACGGGCTAAGCTCAGGACAGGCGGTCAAAGTGCTGCCCGGCGACGTGGCCTTCAAGCTGCACGACACCTTTGGTTTTCCGCTGGACCTGTCGGCCGATGTTTGCCGCGAGCGCGGTTTGACGGTGGACGAGGCGGGTTTCAATGCCGCCATGGAAAGGCAAAAGGCCCAGGGCCGCGCCGCCGGCAAGTTCAAGATGGACAAGGCGCTGGACTACAGCGGGGCGGGCAACACCTTTGTCGGTTACGAGCAGTTGACGGCGGCCACCGAAGTCGTGGCGATCTATGTGGAGGGCACCAGCGCCACCGAGATCAAGGCAGGCCAGAGCGGTGTGCTCGTGCTGGCCACCACGCCGTTTTATGGCGAGAGCGGTGGCCAGGTCGGTGATGCCGGCGCCATTTTTTGTGACCACGCGCTGTTTGAGGTGCAGGACACGCAAAAGATCAAGGCCGATGTGTTTGGCCACCACGGCACGCTCAAGACCGGCACGCTCAAAGTGGGCGATGTGGTCACGGCGCACGTCAACACCTCGCTGCGCCTGGCCACCCAGCGCAACCACTCGGTCACGCACTTGATGCACAAGGCCCTGCGCGAGGTGCTGGGCGGCCATGTGCAGCAAAAGGGCAGTTTGGTGACGCCCGAGCGCACGCGCTTTGACTTTGCCCACAACGCGCCGGTCACCGACGCCGAAATCCGTGAAATCGAAGCCCGCGTGAATGCCGAAATCCTGGCCAATGCCGCGACCCAGGCGCAGGTGATGGACATCGAATCGGCACAAAAATCCGGTGCCATGATGCTGTTCGGCGAAAAATACGGCGAATCGGTGCGTGTGCTCGACATCGGCAATAGCCGCGAACTGTGCGGCGGCACCCATGTGGCGCGCACCGGTGACATCGGCCTGTTCAAGGTGGTGGCCGAGAGCGGTGTGGCCTCGGGCGTGCGCCGCATCGAGGCCGTCACGGGCGAACACGCGCTGGCCTATTTGCAGCACCTCGAAGACACGTTGGGCCAGACGGCCAGCGCCCTCAAAGCCCCGGTCGCCGAGGTCAATGAGCGCCTGGCGGCGGTGCTGGAGCACGTCAAAGTGCTTGACAAGGAATTGGCCGCGCTCAAGGGCAAGCTGGCCAGCGCCCAGGGTGACGAGCTGCTCAGCCAGGCGCAGGACATCAAGGGTGTCAAGCTGCTGGTGGCCCGACTCGATGGCGCCGATGTGAAAACCCTGCGCGACACCCTGGACAAGCTCAAGGACAAACTCAAGACCGCCGTCATCGTGCTCGGTGTGGTCGATGGGGCCAAGGTGCAGATCGCCGTGGGCGTGACCCCGGACACCACGGGCAAGGTCAAGGCCGGCGAGTTGGTCAACTTTATTGCCGGCCAGGTGGGCGGCAAGGGTGGCGGCAAGCCCGACATGGCCATGGCCGGCGGCACCGAACCCGCCAAACTGGCAGCGGCCTTGGCCAGCGTGCAGGGCTGGGTGGCGCCCAAGCTATGAAGGTTTCCACACATCAATCCACTGATCTGGACACCCATCGGTCCGAGGCGGACCTCCTGCAAGGGGCTGCCTCCTGTGGGAGCGGCGCCCCCGCCGCGATTGCATCCATTCTTTTTGGCTTTAACTGAAACAACATCCCATGAGTGCTTTTTTGAATGAAACCGTTTTGAGCGTCCACCACTGGACCGACCGGCTGTTCAGCTTTACCACCACGCGCGACGAAACGCTGCGCTTCTCCAACGGCCACTTCACCATGATCGGCCTGCGCGTGGACGGCAAGCCGTTGCTGCGCGCCTACAGCATTGTCAGCGCCAACTATGAAAACCACCTGGAGTTTTTGAGCATCAAGGTGCAGGATGGGCCGCTCACGTCCCGGCTGCAACACATCAAGGTGGGCGACAAAATTGTGGTCGGCAAAAAACCCACCGGCACCTTGTTGATTGACTACCTGTTGCCCGGCAAAAACCTGTACCTGTTTGGCACGGGCACCGGCCTGGCCCCGTTTTTGAGCATTGTGCGCGACCCGGAAACCTACGAAAAGTTTGAAAAAGTCATCCTGGTACACGGTGTGCGCCAGGTGGCCGAGCTGGCCTACCAGGATTACCTGACGCTGGATTTGCCCAAACATGAGTTTTTGGGTGAGATGGTGACAGAGCAAATGCTGTATTACCCCACGGTGACGCGTGAGCCGTTCAAAAACCGGGGACGCATCACTGACCTGATCGAGTCTGGCCAGCTGCAGGCCGATCTGGGTTTGCCCAAGTTCGACCCCGCCACCGACCGCGCCATGATGTGCGGCAGCCCTGCCTTGCTCAGGGACTTGAAACACATTCTGGAGAAGCGCGGCTTCCTGGAAGGCAACACCACCAAGCAGGGTGATTTTGTGGTCGAACGCGCCTTCGTGGAACAGTAAGCATGAGCTATCACCTCTACGCCATCGGCAACGCGCTGGTCGACACCGAATACGAAGTGACCGAGGCCCAGCTGCAGGCCGCAGGCGTTGAAAAACGCCACATGACGCTGATCGACGGTCCGCGCCGTGCGGAACTTCTCACCCATGTGCACAGCGTCAAGTCGCACCGCACCGGCGGCGGCTCGGCCGGCAACACCGTGGTCGCGCTGGCGCAACTGGGAGGCCGGGCGTTTTACTCCTGCCGGGTGGCCGACGACGAACTGGGCGACTTCTACACCAAGGACCTGATCGCCAACGGTGTCGCCACCAACCTCACCCACACCAAAGCGCCGACCGGCCAAACCGGCAGCTGCATGGTGATGGTCACGCCCGACGCCGAGCGCAGCATGAGCACGTTTCTGGGGGCCACGGCCGACATCGACGAGGCCGCGCTGCACCCGCACGACATCGTCAAGGCGCGTGTGTATTACATGGAAGGTTACCTGGCCGCCTCGCCCACCGGCCTGGCCGCAGCCATCAAGGGTCGCGCGATTGCGGCGCAGGCGGGTGTCAAGCTGGCCACCACGCTGAGCGACATGAGCATGATCAATTTCTGCCGCCCCGGCCTGGACGCCATGGTCGGCACCGACCTCGACTTTTTGTTCTGCAACGAAGAAGAAGCCCAGGTTTGGTGTGGCAGCACCGATGTGGCGCACATGTGCCAGCAGCTCGGGCAACAGGCGAAAACCGTGTGCCTGACGCGCAGCGCCAAAGGCTGCCTGGTGATCGAAGCAGGCCAGGTGACCGAGGTCCCTGCGGCGAAGGTCAAGGCCATCGACACCAACGGCGCAGGCGACATGTTTGCCGGCGCCTTTTTGTATGCCGTGACACACGGCCACAGCCACGCGCGGGCCGCCTGGTTGGCCAATCAATGCGCCGGCCGCGTCGTTTCCCAGTACGGCAACCGTCTCAGTCATGAAGCAATGAACAGCCTGAAAGCCGACTTCGCCCAGCACATGGCCACAATTTAATTGCACCATCTGCCCGTGAGAAGTCACGGCAATGCCAGGGTGGATACACCGGATTCAGCCCTGTTTTTTAGAGTTTTCGTTCAGCGTCGGTTCAGGTTTAAGCGTTAAACTCGCGCCAAAGCAGGCCCGGCTGCCAATTTTTTGTTCAACTTCAAAGGTAGTTTTCCTATGACAACACGTCGCGTATTCATGATGCAATCGGTTCTGGGTGCCAGCGCTTTGGCCTCAGGTGTGGCAATGGCTGCGGCCCCCATGGTGGCTGAGACCGATGCCAACGCCAAGGGCCTGGGTTATGTGGCCGACAGCGCCAAGGCTGATGCCAAGAAATATCCCAAGCACGCTGCCACGCAAGCTTGTGGCAACTGTGCTCTGTACCAAGGCAAGGCCGGTGCCGCTTCCGGTCCCTGCCCGCTGTTCGCTGGCAAGGAAGTGGCCGCCAAGGGCTGGTGCAGCGCCTACGCCAAGAAGGCCTAAGCGCCAGACCTGACTTGTCCAGCGCCCACAAAACCCACCCTTGCGGTGGGTTTTGTTTTTTAAAATTTCGGATAATCCAGGCATGAACACAACGATCAACGCTGACCCGGCCGAGCTGGCCAAATTTTCTGACCTGGCGCACCGCTGGTGGGACGCTGAGGGCGAATTTCGACCGCTGCATCAGATCAACCCCTTGCGTTTGGGCTGGATGAAAGAATTCTGTGACTTGCAGGGCAAGGTCGTGCTGGACGTGGGCTGTGGCGGCGGCATCCTGGCCGACTCTTTGGCACGCTCCGGCGCCCACGCCACCGGCATTGACCTGTCGACCAAAGTGCTGCGCATTGCCCAATTGCACGCCATGGATGCCGAGACCCAAAACGTGCACTACCGCGAGATCAGCGCCGAGGCCATGGCCGCCGAGCAAGCCGCCGGTTTTGATGTGGTGACCTGCATGGAAATGCTCGAACATGTGCCCGACCCGGCGTCGGTGGTGCAGGCTTGCGCCACCCTGGTCAAGCCGGGCGGCTGGGTGTTTTTCTCCACCCTCAACCGCAACCCCATGTCCTTTGTGCAAGCCATCGTGGGGGCTGAATACGTGCTCAACATGCTGCCACGCGGCACCCACGAATACGCCAAGTTCATCCGCCCCAGCGAACTGGCAGGCTTTTGCCGCCGCGCCGGCCTGAACGTCATGCAGATGCGGGGTCTGTCGTATAACCCGCTGACCCAGCGCTACTGGCTCAACAGCAACACCAGCGTCAATTACCTGCTGGCCACGCAAAAACCGGCGAGTCTGCCAGCGTGACGGCGCAACCGGCCCAGCTTGCCAATGTACAAGCGGTGCTGTTTGACCTGGACGGCACGCTGATCGACAGCGCCCCCGACCTGGCCGCTGCGGCCGACGCCATGCGCCTCGCGCGTGGCCTGCCTTCCTTGCCGCTGGCGCAGTACCGACCCATGGCGGGGGCCGGTGCCCGTGGCCTGTTGGGCGTGGCGTTTGGCATGACCCCGGAGCATGTGGATTACCACACCCTGCGCGAAGAATTTTTTTGCAACTACGAGCGCAGCCTGACCCAGCGTACCCAGATTTTCGACGGCGTGCCCGAGTTGCTGGCGCGCTTTGCCAGCCAGGGCGTGAAGTGGGGGGTGGTGACCAACAAGTCGGAGCGCTTCACCCTGCCGCTGACCGGCGCCATGCCCTTGTTTGCCACGGCCGGTGCCATTGTCAGTGGCGACACCACGCCCCACGCCAAGCCGCACCCGGCGCCCTTGCTGGAAGCCGCCCGCCGCATGGGTGTGGAGGCCAGCCGCTGTGTCTACGTGGGTGACGACGAACGCGACATCGTGGCCGGCCTGGCGGCAGGCATGGCCACCGTGGCGGTCACCTACGGCTACCTTGGGGCGCAGGCTGACACCCGCCGGTGGGGCGCTAATGCCACAATTAATTGTGTGAATGAACTGTTGCCGCTCTTGCAATTTTCCAACACGTCCTAAAATAGCGAACTCAGGGGCTGCACTGGTTTCGACGTGGATTCGGACGCGCGGCAGGGCATGTCGAGCTGAATGGGCTCGTAAAACAGATTCAAAAAAACTAACTGCAAACGACGAACGTTTCGCACTCGCTGCTTAATTGCACGTGAGCCTCACAACAGTCAGCCGATCGGCTGGGCAAGGGTAGCGCAAGCTGTCCAGGCTGTGGGGTAATTTAATTCGGCTGGGCCTGCCTTGGGTAACTTAGGGTGGGCTGAGAAAATAGGTTGCTGGCGATTTGCATAGCGTGCCACTGCGCGATGTGAAAAGCGAGATCCAAATCAGACGGCTACACATGTAGAACTGTTCGAAGAAGGTTTGCGGACGCGGGTTCAAATCCCGCCAGCTCCACCATACACAAAAAGCCCAACTGTTTTCAGTTGGGCTTTTTTTTCGGGCGTTCCCAACAGCGCAGGCATGGGTTCAGGCAAAGAGTCGACGGACGCATCCCCAATCTGGGTAAGTAATGTGAGTTGCCGCTGGAACTGGACGGCCGACATGCCGGGCGTCTGGCTGGCGATTAGGTAGGCTACCGGCAATTCAGCGGCCTGGGCAGCGCCCGGCGAATTCCGGACCGTGTAAGCATCCTGCGCTTTCGCCACCTGCTCGAAGCGCGTATTCCGGCGATCGTGACCGCCTATTCCAGTCGATCGTGACCGGTTGCGCAGCGTGCAAGAGTTGCGCTGCGCACATTGTAGGGAGTCAGTTGCGCACGGCGCCAAAGGGGGGGTGGATTTGGCTGTTCGTTAGCGCGTCAGGCCGAAGGCGAAATGCCGGGGAGCGGTGGGTAACTGATGCACCGGTGGGCACCACCGAAGACGTCGGCGGCATGTTCCAGCAGTTGGCGCTTCCACTCGGTGATCTGGTTGGCATCCAGTTCAAACTGGCTGCAAAGCTCGGCCATCGTCTTGTCCTCGCGCAATGCGGCCAGGGCCACCCGAGCTTTGAATGCCGGCGTATGTGTGCGACGGGTGCGTCGCGCTGATTTCTTGACCATCGAAAACTCCTTCTTGCCCAGCCATATTTGGCCAGGCTTTATGCCAAGAGTTCCCACTTATCGCGCTGTTCAAAATTTCGGGGCCACTTCTCAGGCGATGGCGCAGCAAAAAGCCCGCAAACTGCGGGCTTTTTGTGAGGCAAAAACTGAATTACTTCAGTTTCATTTCCTTGTAATCCACGTGCTTGCGAGCTTTGGGATCAAATTTCTTGATCAGCAATTTCTCGGGGGTGGTTTTCTTGTTTTTGTCGGTCGTGTAGAAGTGACCGGTGCCGGCTGTCGATTCCAGCTTGATTTTTTCGCGTCCGCCTTTGGTAGCCATGATATTTCCTTTTAATTAGTTGAGGACAGAGCTAAAGATCTGTCCCGCAAAGTCTCAGGCCTGACCACGGGCGCGCAGGTCTGCGAGCACAGCGTCGATGCCGTTTTTGTCGATCAAACGCAGACCGGCGTTCGAGATACGCAGGCGAACCCAGCGGTTTTCAGACTCCACCCAGAAACGGCGGTATTGCAGGTTCGGCAGGAACCGGCGCTTGGTTTTGTTGTTGGCGTGGGAAACATTGTTCCCAACCATCGGGCCTTTGCCCGTGACTTCACATACGCGTGCCATGTGGACACTCCGATACTATTAAACGGCCCTGACTGACGCCAGAAGCCTCACCTCGCCAAGAAAAGGGTGGCGGTAACCCGTCTGCAGCCCAATCCCTCACGGGGTAAGCAGCAAAGCCCGGTATTATAGCGCGGCTTCGGCGACTCTCAGCGTTCGTTCAGGCTTGTTCGAGGAAGCGTTGCGCATCCAGTGCCGCCATGCAACCGGTGCCGGCGCTGGTGATGGCCTGGCGGTACACATGGTCCTGCACATCGCCCGCCGCAAAAATGCCCGGCACGCTGGTCTGGGTGGCAAAACCCTGATTGCCGCCCTGGGTGACGAGGTAGCCACCGGCCATGTCCAGTTGACCCTGGAAAATATCGGTGTTGGGCGCGTGACCAATGGCAATGAAGCAGCCTTTGAGCGTGAGGTCTTCCGTGGCTCCGGTGTTGACGTTTTTGATGCGCACGCCCGTGACGCCGCTGGCATCACCCAGTACTTCGTCGAGGGCGTTGAAGGTTTTGAGTTCAATTTTGCCGGCAGCGACCTTGTCCATCAGTTTGTCGATCAGGATGGGTTCGGCGCGGAACTTGTCGCGGCGGTGGATCAGATAAACCTTGGCGGCGATGTTGGACAAGTACAGCGCCTCTTCCACCGCCGTGTTGCCGCCACCCACCACACAACACACTTCGTCACGATAAAAAAAGCCGTCGCAGGTGGCGCAGCCGGACACCCCCCGGCCCATGAAGGCTTCTTCCGAGGGCAGTCCCAGATACTTGGCCGAGGCACCGGTGGCCAGAATGAGCGCATCGCAGGTGTAGCTGCCGCTGTCGCCGGTCAGGGTGAAGGGGCGTTTGGAAAAATCGACCTGGCTGATGTGGTCGAACACAATTTCGGTCTTGAAGCGTTCGGCGTGCGCCAAAAAACGCTGCATCAGCTCGGGGCCCTGCACACCGTCGACATCGGCGGGCCAGTTGTCAACCTCGGTGGTGGTCATCAGCTGGCCGCCTTGGGCGATGCCGGTGATCAGCAGCGGTTGCAAATTGGCGCGTGCGGCATAAATGGCGGCGGTGTAGCCGGCCGGGCCGGAACCCAGAATCAGTACTTTGGCGTGTCGTGTGTCTGTCATGTTGAACCTTGGGAAGTGGGGCTTGCGCCGTGTATATTAAGCGTGAGTTTAAAGAAAACGGAAATGACCTACTCTCTCAATACCTTCAACGCGTCACAGGCCGATACGGCCCGTCACGGACTGATCCGGTTCGCCAAGGAAATTGGCCTGTTTTTCGGCTTTGTGGGGCTGGCCCTGTGGATCATGGCGCTGCTCACCTACACGCCCCAGGATGCCGCCTGGTCCACTTCGGGCTCGGGCGCGATGGCGCATAACCTGGTCGGGCAATTGGGCGCCTGGATCGCCGATGCCAGTTATTTTCTTCTTGGGTTTTCTGTTTGGTGGTGTGTTGCCGCCGCGGTGCGGGTCTGGTTGAGCGCCCTGGCGCACTGGCTGCGCGGCCATGCGGCGTGGGCGCTCGACGGTGCGCAGGGCACGCCAGCCGCGGGAGAGCGGCTGCGTCGGCAGGTCACTTTCTGGAGCGGTCTGGCCTTGCTGCTGGGGGGCAGCGTGATGCTGGAATGGTCCCGTTTTTACAGCCTGGAGGCCCGGTTGCCGGGTCATGTGGGCGGTGTTCTGGGGTTTTGGCTGGGACCCTTGAGCGTGCATTGGCTGGGGTTTGTCGGTTCGGCCCTGACGGCCATTGTGGCCGGCGTGGTCGGCGCGGCGCTGGTGTTCCGGTTTTCCTGGGGGCAGCTGGCCGAGCGGCTGGGCGCCTGGCTGTATTCGAAAATCGAAAACCGGCGCGAACAACTCGAGTTGCAGCAAGATTTTTCCCTGGGTCAGGAAGCGGCACGGGCGCGGGAAGAGGGGTTGGTGGAAGAGCGCCAGGAGCGTCAGGAGCATCCGGCCAAAACGGTACTGATCGAGCCGCTGGTGGTGGAACCGCCCAAGAGCGTGCGGGTGGCCAAGGAGCGCCAGAAACCCCTGTTTCAGGAGTTGCTTGATACCAAGCTGCCCCAGGTCGACCTGCTGGATGTGGCCCTGTCGCGCCAGGAAACCGTGGCGCCCGAAACGCTGGAAATGACCAGCCGCCTGATCGAGAAAAAGCTCAAGGATTTTGGTGTCGCCGTCACCGTGGTGCTGGCGCAGCCGGGCCCGGTCATCACACGCTACGAGATCGAACCCGCCACCGGCGTCAAGGGCTCGCAGATCGTCGGCCTGGCCAAGGACCTGGCGCGCAGTTTGAGCCTGGTGTCGATCCGGGTGGTGGAAACCATTCCGGGCAAGAATTACATGGCGCTCGAGCTGCCCAATGCCAAGCGGCAAACCATCAAGCTCTCGGAAATTCTGGGCTCGAACGTCTACCACGAAGCCAGGTCGATGCTGTCGATGGGGCTGGGCAAGGACATCATTGGCAACCCGGTGGTGGCCGATCTGGCCAAAATGCCGCATGTGCTGGTGGCCGGGACCACCGGTTCAGGCAAATCGGTGGGCATCAACGCCATGATCTTGAGCCTCCTGTACAAGGCCGAAGCGCATGACGTGCGCTTGCTGATGATCGACCCCAAGATGCTGGAAATGTCGGTCTATGAAGGCATTCCGCACCTGCTGTGCCCGGTGGTCACCGACATGCGGCAGGCCGCCAATGGCCTCACCTGGTGCGTGGCCGAGATGGAGCGGCGCTACAAACTGATGAGCAAGATGGGCGTGCGCAATCTGGCCGGCTTCAATACCAAGATGGACGAGGCCAAGGCGCGCGGCGAATTCATCGGCAACCCCTTCAGCCTGACGCCGCAAGAGCCCGAGCCGCTGGACCGCTTGCCGCACATCGTGGTGGTGATCGACGAGCTGGCCGACCTGATGATGGTGGTGGGCAAGAAGATCGAAGAGCTCATTGCCCGGCTGGCGCAAAAAGCCCGCGCCGCCGGCATTCACCTGATTCTGGCCACCCAGCGCCCCAGCGTGGATGTGATCACCGGCCTGATCAAGGCCAATATACCGACCCGCATCGCCTTCCAGGTCAGCAGCAAGATCGACAGCCGCACCATTCTGGACCAGATGGGCGCCGAGGCGCTGCTGGGCATGGGCGACATGCTTTACATGCCCAGCGGCACCGGGCTGCCGATTCGCGTGCACGGCGCCTTTGTCAGCGACGAGGAAGTACACCGGGTGGTCACGTATCTGAAGAGCCAGGGTGAGCCCAATTACATCGAGGGTATTCTGGAAGGTGGTACGGTCGACGGTGACGACGACGCCATGGGCGAGGG
>Ga0172381_10005651_pt1 | contig 12639 bp, 14 predicted proteins | sample Leawel6488metaG_FD_119754 | JGI IMG/M metagenome (GOLD analysis project Ga0172381, IMG submission 119754) | Leachate microbial communities from a municipal landfill in Southern Ontario, Canada - Leachate well 64-88 metaG | ecosystem: Engineered > Solid waste > Landfill > Unclassified | place...
CCGCCTGCGCGGTGACTGACCACGGTAGTATTATGGTCGCCCCCGAGTTTTACGAAGAGGCAAATAAAGCCGAAATTAAGCCAATTTTTGGAATGGAAGCCTACATTTGCGACGACGTAAACAGCAAGGAAACCCGAGACCTCCAACATTTGGTGATTTTAGCAAAGAATCTGGCGGGCTGGAAACAACTCATTAAACTTGTCAGTTTTGCAAACCGCCCCGACATATTCTATTATAAGCCACGCATAGACTTCAAAACGCTACGCGAATACTGTGGCGACGGAAATTTTATATGTATTGACGGGCACTTGGGTAGTTGTTTAAGCCACAAACTCCTTGAGAATGTCAAGGCGGCGGCTCGATGTTCTACCGAGGAAGACGCCAAGCAATTTATTCACAAAGAATGGGTTCAAAAATGTGAAGCCCACATAAACGAACTAAAGGCAATTTTTGGCGATGATAACGTATATTTAGAAGTACAATTAATCGACGCAGAAAACATACCAGTCGTAAATCTCCTAGCTAAAGGCTATAGATACCTAAGTAAGCAGGGATTAGCCCCATGTGTGGCGACAGCCGACTCTCATTATTGTACGAAGGATCAGGCTATTCTACAGAGAATAGTATTATGCACTTCCTTAAATAAAACCTTGAAGGACATTTATACGGCGATTGCAAACGGCGAAGATGTAGGCTTATCCGGCTTCTTCAAATCATCAAATTATTATATTCCGTCCTACGAGGAAATGGCGGCGATTCACACACAAGACGAAATAGAAAATACTATCAAGATAGCGGAAAAGTGTGAGGCTTACGACATCACTAATAGACCGATGTTGCCCAAATTTCCCGTGCCAGATGGGCAAACCGCCGCAGAGTATTTGCGACAACTATGCCGAGAGGGCTGGAAAAATAAAAAGGATAAGATAGATAGGGTGATTACGGAAAAGGGATTGACTCAGAAAGATTATGGGGACAGGTTTGAGGAAGAGTTCGGCGTCATAACCAAATATGGACTTGAAGATTATTTTTTGATTGTTTGGGATATTATACGTTATGTAAAAAGTAATGGGTGGTTAGTCAACTACGGAAGAGGTTCTGCTGCTGGCTCAATACTATTATACCTATTAGATATCACAAATGTTGACCCAATAGAATATAATCTGTTGTTTTCCCGCTTTCTGAACGCAGGTCGTTTAGAAAAGAAAAAGGCGGCGATGCCCGATGTGGATTTAGACCTGCCGAAAAACAGGCGAAAAGAAATAATAGAGTATATAAGAGATAAGTATGGAAGGGATAATGTATGCCAAATCGTAACAATAGGAACCATGGGTGCAAAAGCTAGTCTTAAAGACGTTCTACGAGCCTATAATACGTGTAGTCCAGACGAACAAAACATGATTACCTCATTTATTATTGATGAGGCTAAAATTAGCGATGAACTACAAGAGGAGAAGGATAAGGGGCACGAAATCGGCGTATTGGAATACTGTTTAGAAAACCGTCGTAAAGAATTAGAGGGGTGGTGTAGCCTTCAGGAAGATGGCTCTTTAGTGGGTCCACTAGCCGCAAGGTTCAAAGACGCCATAACATTGGTGGGAACGGCAAGGTCAACGGGCAAGCACGCCTCTGGTATTATTATTACGGCAGAACCAGTATCAGAAGTTGTTCCCCTAATATATGACTCTAAAAATAAGAGTGAGCAAATTTGCGGATTTGACCTTGAGGGGGCGGAAATGGTTGGCGGCGTAAAAATAGATATTTTGGGATTAAGCTGTTTGGATAAATGTGATATTTGCTTTAATATGCTTAGGGATGGAGAATGAGATATAGAACGCATTTTGTCAGCAATAGCTCTAGCAGTAGTTTCGTGGCGATTGGCAGACTTGTCGATAAGTCTGAATTTGGTGATAATTGGAGGGAAGAGGACGACTGGGCTGATCGTCGCATTTACGTAGAGGAAGACGACGGCAATTATTTAGAGGGTGAGGTATTAGCGGACGAAAATAACGGGAATTTACCAAACGTCTCATTAACATTAGAGCAGATTCAAGACAAATTTAGGATGGCGGCGGTCAAAAATCAGTGTGAAATAGAAGAAGTTAAACTTTATATTGTGGTGAGACCATGTTAAAACCACTGTCGAGAAACCACAGAATATCTGTACAATTATTAGGTTCTGGTTTTGCCGCCGTCCATTTAGCAGACTACGAAGATATGGGATGGGATACCGATGTGGTACAAACTGGTATTGGTCGGTATGAAACAAGAGAAGAGGCGGAAGTAGAGGCGGAAGAATGGGCTTTATCAGAGGGGATGAGATACGAATGACAATCGAAGAACTTTTAGACCAGTCGCATGAAACAGCCGTTGAAAAGGGATGGTGGGATAATCCCCGAGAATTTGGTGAAGTTTTGGCGAATATGCACGCAGAATTATCGGAAGCGTGGGAAGAGTATAGAAAATTCGGACTAAACAATGACGGGTTTTACTACGTCGTAGACGGTAAACCAGAAGGGATTGCTACAGAATTTGCGGACCTATTTATTAGGGTGGCGGACACATGTAAAACGTATAATATTCCTTTGGAATCCGCACTAATGAAAAAGATGGAATATAATAAGACGAGACCATATAGACATGGTGGGAAATTAGCATAAAGGATAGCCAAAATTTTAACTCATAATATTTGTGTATTTGATTTTGAGACATCGTCGGCTCGACCTAAAAAATCTTCCTGTCAAGTGCTGCAAATTGGGGCTGCAATTATAGAGCGAAACAGCCTCGAAATTATCGACAAGTTTAACTCGCTATTAAAACCAGAGGACTTTTCCACATTAGAAGAGGAAGCCCTACAGGTAAACCACCTAAAAGTGGAAGACCTTGAGAAAGCCCCGGATACCAAGATAGTTTGGGAACAGTTCACCAATTGGGTAAACAAGTACAATATTCATAAGAATAAGTCTAATTATGGGGCTTGTATTGCTGCTGGTTATAATATCAATAATTTTGACCTTATTATCGCAGATAGGTATTGCGAAAAGTATGGTCCGTGGGATGAAAAGCGTGGTCAGCAAAAGTTATTCTCTCAAATTCACAAGTATGACGTATTCGACCTGATGGACTTTTTCAACGAATCCAACAGCGAACTAAAGAGTATGAGTTTGGGCAGCGTTATGGAGTATATGGGGGTGGATGAAGAAGTCCGCAAAGGGGCACATGACGCCCTATTCGACGTTTTGGCGACCTCGGCAATCCTAATTAAACTCTTAAAGGCTCAGCGATATCTAACCGCAAGGAACAGTGAAGGAAACCGCCGCCTAACGATGAAAGGGGCATTGGCAGGATGGAAACCATAGAGGCTTACGCACCTGGGACAAAAGTATACGTCGGAGATAATATACCCGCGATTATTAGTAAAGTAACTATTGGTTTAGCTTTACGTCCGTTGTATTTTATCGTGTGGTGGAACGGCAGAGAAAAGAAAGAGGACTGGTTTTGGAGTGAAGAATTTAAGCTAGCAGACATTGCTAAAAAGATGGAAATTGGATTTCACTAATATGTCATACGTTGTTTTTCCATGTGGCTGTAAATTCAAGACCATTGATGATTTATCTGATGATATTCTCGTAGACGAAAACACTACAACACTACCAAAGATTGTAGTTAATTTTGATACTGTAAATAAAGACTGCACGGATACGTGGAACTTGTTAGCTAGCGGTAAAACGAAGGGCGTATTTCAATTAGAGACGCCGCTGGGGGCACACCATTGTAAACAAATTGCGCCTAAAAAAATTGAGGAAATGTCAGATATTATAAGTCTAATAAGACCAGGATCATTAGAGAGCTTTAGTGGAGACCCGCCAAAATCACAGACTAAACATTATATTGATAGGAAAAATGGTACGGAAGAAATAGAATATATATGTCCAGAAATTAAACAAATCTTATCTTCGACATATGGGGTGTTGTGCTACCAAGAACAAAGTATGGAGATTGCTAAAAGAATTGCTGGCTTTACACTTCAAGAGGCTGACGATTTACGCAAAAGTATTGGTAAAAAAGATACCGAACTAATGAGTAAGTTAGAAGAGACATTTATAAATGGATGTAAAAAAATAGGAATAGTTAGTGAGAAACAATCTAAAGATATATTCAATACAATTAGGGCGTCACAATCTTATAGCTTTAATCTCTGCGTTTCTGGCAATACTAAGCTTTGTAAAAAAAATAATGGTGGTCCACATAAGTTCCATCCAACAGTTAAAGAAATGTATAGTATTAGAAACGATATTAACTATGCAAAACATACAGGACATTTAGACCTATATAAGAAGTGGAAGTTTTATAAAAGCTATCGAACAGCCTTATCAATGTGTGATGATTCTCGGGTTAGACCCAACACGATCCTAGATATTAGACCGATGGGCGTCCAAAAAACCTATAGGGTTATGCTTGTTGACGGAGAATATTTAGCCTGCACACTAAATCATAAATTTCCCACATCACGAGGCGAAAAGCCATTAAAAAAACTAAAAATAGGGGATGAGATTTATGTGGTTGGACAATATGAATACAGTAATGGAAAAACGTATGGATGGAGCGATATTACTAAAAATGAACTATGGTCAAAGGAGCAGGGCGGATATCATAATTGCGGCTTTGTAAAAGGAGAACGTAATCCAGGATATACGAATGGTGAGTGGACAAAATATCAAAAAAATATCAAAAAATTAGAACAAAAATGTTATCAATGTGGTAAAAGCAAGTGTAGGCTTGAAACGCACCATATAGATGGAGATAGACTGCATAATGAATTAGATAATTTAACGAATCTATGTGTATCATGCCATAAAAAAGAGCATTATAACAGCGGCAGATGTAAAAAGGGGCAAAAGGGATATCCAACAGTATTAAAAAAAATCATCTCTATAGAATATATGGGAGAAGAAGAGGTTTTCGACGTAGAAATGCAGGGTCCGAACCATAATTTTGTGACGGATACTGGAATTATTACGTCCAATTCACACTCCGTTAGTTATGCAAAACTCGGCTATACAACCGCATACTTAAAGCAGCACTTTCCCCTACAGTTCTTTTGCTCTTATTTAACGGGCGCAAAATGGAAAATGCACCCAAATGAAGAAATTAAGGCGTTAGCACAAGACGCCAAGCAGTTCAATATCGAGGTTCTGCCGCCCACCCTAACACACAAGCAGCTAGATTTCCATATTTTAGACAACAAAATATACTTCGGTGTTGGCAACATTAAGGGTATCGGCGGCGCGGCAATCGACAAAATTAAGGACACCATCGAGGATATTCGCCAAAAAACCACGACCGAACCGGCGGACTGGACTTGGCTTACCTTTCTTATTTTGTTTTCGCCCCAGGTATCGTCATCCACGGTTGAACCACTAATCTCGACGGGCGGCTTGGACTTTCTCAATATATCTCGCCAAAAGATGCTATACGAGTATAATCTTTTTAGTCGTCTCACCACTAAAGAAATCGAATGGTGTAAAGAACAGTATTTGGAAAGCACAGACTGGCAAACAACCAAGGACGTACTGGAAGCCTTAGCGAAGCCCAAAAAAGAGGGCGGCGGCTGTTCAAATAAAAATAGGGTGGCAGCAATCAAAACCATTATTGGGTCTTTAGATAACCCTCCGCATACGCTTGAAGACCTGCCTCTATGGGTATCTTCCCAAGAAGAGAAAATGTTAGGGGTCGCATTAACAAGACACAAAACGGACGGAAGGGCAGACGCTAGCAGGGCTACAAACACTCTAAAAAATATCGAAGAGATTGGTATCGTGGCGGCGGAGATTGTGCGGGTTAAGCACGTCGTAACGAAGAAAAACCAAAAAGATATGGCGTTTTTAGACCTAGAAGATGGGTCTGGAAGATTAGAGGGTGTCGTATGCTTTAATAAAGAGTATGAAAATATAGAGGAATTGATTTTTGAAGGTAATACCGTGTTGGCACAACTAGAAAAAAATCAAAAAAAGGAAGGATATATACTACAAGGATTATGGCAGATATAGATAGTAGAATAAGCAAAATTAAAAAGAAGTTGGTTGAACTTGACTATGCGGTCAAACTCCAATATAATAATGGCGACATAAGGTTAATTGTACCTGGGCTAGATGATTCGCCAATCATAACATTACTGGAGATTGGAAACAATCTGTTAGGGTATAAACTAACCTGTGGTAATGCACTTATAGATGATCGCAGTTTTCCTGTTCCAAATTATGCTATGGGGTCAGTCATCTTCGCGGACGCTATCGTTAAGTGCCATGCCATAGGATATAATCCGGCACTTATAATCTATCAAATAAACGACGAGGAAGTTGGAATAACACAAATATTAGATGCTTTTCAGCCGAAACTGTCCAAAATAAATAACAAGAAGCGATTCATCATGGAGTATATTCTTGAACAGCTTGTTATTAATGGTAGGACTATAGAGATAGAAGGACTGGCTACGATGAATAAAGTCGTAAAGGGATATCAAATACTTTTAACCATACTCGGATTAAATAAAAATGACGGACAACAATGTAGTGATACACCACAAGAAGTTGGTTGATACTATAGTTAGAATTTTTAAGCCACACCCAAACGAAATAGATGACTATACACAGGTGGGCTATATTGGACTAATTAATGCTAATAGGACATGGCATGATAAGTCCGCCAAGTTTGAGACGTATGCCAGCAAGTGCATAAAAGACGCAATAATCAGCTATATTAGGGGAAACACCAAAAGTAGAGTGTTGAATGCACCAAAAATCCTACCTATTAAAGATGACTGGCGTATTCAAGATAAGTATATAGACACGTCTGAGTTAATGGGGCGGTGGTATAAATCTCTAAACAAAATAGACAGGCACATATTATATCTTTATTTTTGTGAAAAACGACCCCTATCTAATATTAGTGTATCGTTGGGACATCATAAGACTTGGGCACGCAAACGACTAAAAAGAACAATAACGGCGGCGGCTAATGCGTAAAAAAAGAGTTTTGTTTGTTAATGAGACGATGTTTGTTAATAGCGGCTACGCGCAGTTTAGCCAAGAGATTATCCCTAGACTTTACGACCTACAAAAATATGAGATTGCCTCTTTAGATACCTATCTCAAGCCAGACGACCCCCGTAGGCTTACTTTACCATGGAAAGTGTACGGGAACCTACCGATGACCCAGCAGGAAGAACAAGTATACAATTCCCACTCATGCAATAAATTTGGGGCTTGGCGGTTTGATGATGTCTGTTTGGACTTCCTCCCTGACGAGGTTTTGGCGATACGGGACAATTGGATGGATTCTTTCCTATTTAGCTCTCCTCTTAGATCGCACTATTCAATTATTTCCGCACCAACGGTAGACAGTCAAGAGCAATACCCAGAATGGCTCCAAGACTACGCCTCACTAGAAAAGTGCCTAACCTATACTCAGTTTAGCAAGGACGTACTAGAGAGTGAGAGCGGTGGCGCAATTCATGTTTCCGACGTTAATAGCTTCGGCGTCAATACCCAAATATTTCACACACTGAAGGATAAGGCGGCAAACAGAGAAAAATATGGTGTGCCCCAAAACTATTTTGTAGTCGGCACGGTAATGAGGAACCAGCCCCGCAAGCTGTTCTCTGAGTTGATTGAGGCTTTTGAACATTTTATTGAGCAATATCCAGAAATTGGACAAAAGACATTACTATACCTACATACTACCTATCCAGATTTTGGCTGGGACTTACCCAGAATAGTTAAACAATCAAAATACTCACACCAAATCTTATTAACGTACTTGTGTAGAGAGTGCGACAACGTATTTGCGTCCCGCTTTTTCGATGCTAAAGTATCTTGTGGGCGGTGCGGAAAGTGTTCGGCTTTACTACCAAGCGTATATGACGGCGTAAACAAACAACAATTAAATGAAATATACAATTTGTTTGATGTCTATGTCCAGTATAGTTGTTCAGAAGGTCTTGGTCTCGGTTTACTAGAAAGTGCCGCCTGCGGTATTCCATTTATGGCAACCGACTACTCTGGCATGGAAAGTGTCCTACAAGAGTTGGGCGGCTATCCAATCGAGGTTAATCAATACTTTAGGGAGTGTGCCTCACACATGAGGCGGGCATATCCAAAGAAGGAAAGTTTCGTAGAACAACTTCGCAAGATATTGAGTCTGCCAACATCCGTCCGTTTGAAAAAGGGTGCCGATTGTCAAACCTCCTGTAAAAAAACATTTGATTGGGCGTTGGTGGCAAAAAAGTGGGAAAAGGCTATTGATGAATGTCCGCAGCCGCAATTACCGTGGGATTCTCCGCCTATAATTAGACAGCCAGCAAATGACGTGCCACCGAACCTAAATAATCGAGATTTTGTCCGTTGGTGTATTCTGAACGTGATGTGCGAACCGTCTAAATTGAATACATTTTTGGAAGCTCGCCTTGTCAAAAATCTAAATTATGGGGTTAGTGTGGACGGTATAACGGGGATTAATACGGGGGAACTGGGAGACCCGACTCATATAGCTAGACCTTGTGATTTTACACATAACGATGTTTTTAACCAATTACTGGACTATAGGAAGAAGGCAAACGAACTAGAATACCGCCGGGCGAATTATGATAAGGTAGAAAAACCACTCTTTGTGAGGATTGCCAATAATGTTGAGTAAAATGCAAATCGCCGCCATTACTACACTAGGAGTGCTGCTTGGTATACTTTACTTTTTCTTTTTTCTCCTCCTACTGTGCGTAGCCCTAACCTCTATCGTTATAACGGTTTTGGTGGGCGTACCCCTTGCCCCGTTCTTTATTTTGGCTGTTTTATCGGTCGGCGGCATTATAGAGATTGGAACAAGGATTTTCCGAGGATTTGTGTAAAAAAAATGAAAATATTATACATTAATAATTATAGGGATGGCACTGGCTGGTCGCAAGCTGGCATAGGCTATATTCTCGCTTTAGACGCCGCTGGCGTCGATGTGGTGCCCCGCCATATTAAACTGAATCAAACCCAGGGAGAGGTTCCAGAACGCATTAGCGAGCTAGAGGCGAGGTCCGCCGATGGTTGCGACGTGGTTATTCAACATACATTACCCCCCATGATGAGGTATGACGGAAATTATAAACGTAATATCGGGCTATACGTCACGGAAACCTCCAATTTCCTGCAATCTGGCTGGACTCAACACCTAAACTGTATGGACTCTCTTGTGGTTCCGTGCTGGGACTGCCTAGACTGTGCGAAAAATAGCGGAGTGTACAAACCAACACATATTGTTCCCCATGCCGTGGACATAACAAAATATGATAAAAAGTATGAGCTGCTGGAAATCCCACAAATAGATGACTGCTTTATCTTTTATTTTATCGGCGAGGTGATTAAGCGTAAAAACCTGCCAGCACTCCTCAAAGCTTTTCACACCGAATTCCACAAAAACGAAAACGTTGCCCTAATTATTAAGGGAAATGTACCAGGATTAAGCCAACAAGAGGGAGAGAGGCATATCTTGGAAATGTGCAAAACCATCAAGGAAGGTCTCAAGATATATAAATCAGAAAGCGATTATCACCGAGAGATTATTGTTGGAAATTATTTAACGTCTGACCAAATGATGCAATTGCACGCAACTGCGGACTGTTTTGTAAATACGTCCTATGGAGAAGCATTCTCGCTGGTTACGCTAGACGCTATTGGTATGGGCAATACGGTCATTTCCAATAATTGCGGCGGAATGAAAGAGTTTATTCTGGATAAGAATACCGGGCTGCTATGCAGCAATGTAAAAGAACCAGTATTCGCGGCTATTGACACCTTTGAGGGGCTACATACGGGGTGCGACGATTGGCATAGCATCAACATTAGGGATTTAAGGCGTAAAATGCGGCGGGTGTTTGAGGACGAAAAACTAAGAGCAAAACTAAGCGTAAACGGCAAGGAAAAAGCAAAAGAATACTCTTATGATAAGATAGGTAAGATTTTTAAGCAAAAATTGGAAGAAATATGCCAATAACCAATATATTAAAGACAAATAAAAAGTCGGCGACGGTAAATGTTTTATCGTTTGCCTGTCATGAACGCTATCAAACTAATTTATCCGCCATTCCAAACGTCAACTGGTACTTAATCAACGGCGGCGGACACGTTAAAGAGTGGGATGATACTTACGCTAAACTACCACCGAATCATTTTATCCTACATAACAACACACTACCCCCTAGTGTGGATATTGATTTGATTTTATGTCAGAATAAAGCCGCGCACTATGGTATTTCCAGACAATTTCAGCAGAAATATCAAGCGCCCCTCTGGCATTTAGAGCACTGTCTACCTCCGCCCGGTTGCAAACCGGAATACTTCATACAATATAAGCGTGCTGATTGCCAAAAACACATTTTTATATCGGATTACAGCCGCAAAGCATGGGGTTACAATGAAGAAAACGCCGAAGTTGTGGAACATGGTGTAGATACCAATTTGTTTTCTCCACTAGATGAGATAGATAAAAAGTGGGGAGCAATTGTTGTTTGTAATGACTATATAAATCGTAGATGGTGTTGTGGCTTCGATATATTTCAACAAATAACAGGATTTCCAGAGCAAAGATTAATTGATTATAAAGTGATTGGTAATACACCCGACCTATCTTTACCAGCAAAAGATACGGACGAATTGGTACGCTGTTATAGATCGTCAAAATATTTTCTAAATACCTCAACCGTTTCTCCAATCCCTATGTCGGTTTTAGAAGGCATGTCTTGTGGTTTACCGGTTGTGAGTACCAATAATTGTATGTTACCACTAATAATTCAGCATGGGGAAAACGGCTTTTTATCTAATTCCCCAGACGAATTAAGACAATACTGCCTATTATTAGAAAAAAACGATGATATAAGAATAAAAATGGGTAAATCGGCTAGACAAACCATCATCAATAAATATAGTTTGGGTAGATTTGTAAAAAGCTGGGAAAGGGTATTAGCTAATGTCCATATTTAATGGCAGGGATTGCGTGTGTGCGGCACACGATAAAAGTGAGTGCGGATGTGGTGCGACTTTTTTGAGATATGAGGACTTTCTATTAAGACAGCGGGTAGAACAACTAGAGCTAGCATTAAAGCAAAAAGATGAATATATTACCATGTTAGAATATAGAAATCAAGAATTATTGGATATGTACGTACCAACAACAGGGGAATAAAATGTCAAGATGTAAGTGTAATAAGTGCGGTTGTAAGTCTCTAGAGACATCTTCTTTAGAGGCGAAAGAACACTTAAAGATAGTTGGACCAAGAGCTTGTTTATTAGAGGCTGTGGAAGCAATGATAGAGAACTATGTTGGAAAATTTGAAATAGAAAATGAGTTAACTTGCGAAACAGACGATTATGATCCATACGAGGCTTATAACTTTGCCGTTGAATGTTTTCGCCAATCGGTATCAAAAATCAAATTTGAAGAATAACACCAGCAAGCAAGCAGCGACATGATATTACGATACCCCGGCGGTAAAACTAAGCTAAGCGACTCCATCATTGAGGAACTGCTTAGACAATTAAAAGGCAATGTCACATATTGTGAACCGTTTTTGGGCGGCGGAGGTATCCTTCTTAAATTTCTCAAGCGGCAGCATCAAATTAAGAAACTTATCCTTAATGATAGGGATACTGGAATCGCAGCGTTGTGGACATCTATTATACATTATCCAAACGAGTTAATCCGCCGCATATTAGATGTAAAGCCGTCTACTGAATTATTCTACGACATAAAGGAAGAATTAAATAGCCACACTGACAATACCTTTTTGTGCGAACACGTCATAAACTATGGCGTAAAAAAATTGATAGTACACCAATTGTCGTACTCGGGGCTTGGAGTTAAATCGGGCGGTCCACTAGGAGGTAAAGAACAAAAATCAAAATATAAGATAGACTGTAGATGGAATCCCGACCACCTATCTCGTAAAATAGTATGGGTTAATAAACTTCTAAGCCGCTTTGAAATTGCCGAGGATTGTTGTACAAATAAAGACTTCGCTGCTATTATAGGCGAGCCCTCCCTATATTACATGGACCCCCCATATTACCAGCAAGGAAACAACCTTTATCAATATGGATTTTCGGATGACGACCACAGCCGCCTATGCGATTCGCTAAAAAATCTTCAAGATTGGGTTTTATCCTACGACGACTGCAATGAAATCCGTTCTCTTTATGACGACTGGGCGGACATGTATAAGATTTACGCCAACTATACGATAGTGTCAAAAAAAGATAAACAACCTAAGAGCGAGCTTTTAATACTACCAAATGCTAATTAAAATATTGCCACTGGAATATATAGTCTGTGAATTGGCGGCGAAAGACATGTGGTGTAGTAAAAAGGGCGGCATGTGGGGGGTTGGGCTTATTAATTCTAAGGCTGACCCATATAAAGCCGAACGGGTTGGACGCCTTGGAGAGATGGCGGTAGCTAAATATTTGGGAATGGGGGTAGATTTTGCTTATCGGCATGGCGGCGACTCCCAAGACATCCTATTGAATGGCAAAAAACTAGACATTAAGACAGCGGCGAAAAAGCCCGAGTATATGGCGGGTCTAATTAGGATTGAATCCGCAA
>Ga0172381_10005652_pt1 | contig 12638 bp, 10 predicted proteins | sample Leawel6488metaG_FD_119754 | JGI IMG/M metagenome (GOLD analysis project Ga0172381, IMG submission 119754) | Leachate microbial communities from a municipal landfill in Southern Ontario, Canada - Leachate well 64-88 metaG | ecosystem: Engineered > Solid waste > Landfill > Unclassified | place...
CTGAACCGTTTTCACCTATCAGACCTCTTATCTCGCCTTTCTTCAGCTCAAAATCGATCTGTGAGTTTGCATGAGTGGGGCCGAAATATTTATCTATTTTTTCAGCTTTGAAAATCAGATCATCCGTCATCATTTGACCACCCCCATATTCTTTCTTTGTGACAGTACGCCGAAGGATATTATGCATACGGCAAGCATTACCTCCTGCCATGTGCCGGAAGGTACTCCGGAAATAGTAAGTATATTGGATAAGGAAGATATGAATAAGGAGCTTATGAATATCCCTATAATTCTCGGGAATATCTTATCCAGTGACTGTGCAAGTAAGAGCGCCGCTAACGGCATATATATTTCTCCTATGCTGGTAAGGCCGGATGTGGGCATGACTCTTCCTATATATGATTCCTTGACAGCTGCGCCAAGACCGATAAATATACCGCCTATTATTCCTCCTATTATGAGGGCTTTGTTCACGTCGATGCCCATTATCTTTGATATTGGCTCACTACTGCCGACGGCACGGATATTCAGGCCGGCTGTGGTCCTGTAGAAAATGAAATAGGCAACAGCTATTGCAACAGCCATGATCATAACGTTGAACGGGAATGTGCCAAGATCCCTGCAGACATATCCCAGATCGATTACCTGTTTTCCTTTAGCGACCTGTGCCGATGAGTACAGCATGGCGATGGTTTCATATATCATTGCCATACCCAGGCCCAGCAGCCATGACGGTATTTTCAAAGTCATGCAGATCTTCAGATTGAATAACACCAGAAGCGTTGCTCCAAGTATCGAGCCGATTATGAGGCCGGGGTAACCTAATAAGGTCGAAGCGAGCCCGCCTGCATTTGCTGCAAGTATGACTATTGCGCCTATTGAAAGGTCTATGACTCCGGAACTGAACAGAAAACACATACCTAAAGTGATTATCGTTGGGACTACTGCATGGGATAAGATGGTCCTGATGTTCATCAAGGTAAGGAATTTACTGCCTGTTACGAAATGGAAAATCACAAAGAACGCAATTATCGATGCAATTATGATTAATCTTTTTTTTAGCACGTTTTCCTCCTGTTATGCGATATGCCTGTAAAAAAACAGCTGCAGCTTCTTAACCGTTATTTAAATGAATTAAGGAGAAACTGCAGCTGATGGTCTTAGAAACTATTTATCTTCTACTTTACGCTGATCCCGACCGCTTCAAGTTCTTCAGCAGTCACTTTGCCTTCCTCGTATCTTTGGAGAAGACGTTCAGAAATAGAATATTCATCAAGTATCTGCTGTATAGATTCTGCAGTGACATCCTTATTCCATCTGTATGCTACAGCCTGCATTTCCTCAACGGTATATGGCAGCTGCTCATTCCAGAACTTGTCATAGAGGTCAGCCTGTTCCTTTGGCAGAACGATTATCGGTACATAAAGGACAGGGGCTTTGCCGTCTTTATCAAGGAGCTGATGTCCGTCAAGGTAGTTCTGAAGCAAAGCTACTGAGAATCCTGAATTGATCCAGTGAGCTCCGTTTATAGCTTCAACTTTTCCGTCTCTTAATCCCTGAAGTCCTGTAGCGTCAAGGTCTGTTCCGACGATCTTGACAGTTGTATTTGATCTTGCGGCTAATGCCTGCATGGAAGCAGCTATAAGGTCTCCGCTTGATGCATATATGCAGTCTGCATCCGGATGAGCAGTTAAAAGGTCCTCGATCGCTGTTAGTCCGTTTGCCAATGTCGCATCCGTCCAGCCTACATCGATAACAGTACCGCCGCCTGCTGTGAACGCGTCAGTGAATCCCTGTGTTCTGGCTTCGTGACATGGATCGCCTTTGGTCCCGGTAAGTATCAGAGCTTTTTTGCAGCCTTTTTCTATAAGGAATTCTCCCTGAGGATATCCGGCTTCATAGTCCTTTTCTCCTACGATACCCACGAAATACGGGTTTTCCTTAAGATCAGCCAGCATATCTGCAGGAGGCATATGGTCATAAAGTACAAACGGCACCTTTGCTTCCAGACATTTAGCGGATATCGTCGGTATGATCGCATCGATTATTCCGAAAAGTACCAAGCCGTCAACGCCTGATGCGATCTGGTATTCAACATTCTGTACGAGCTTCTCAGGCTGTGCTTCATCATTCAGAACGATGAATTCATTGCCGTATGCATCTACTGCGGTATAGGTCGCAAACTTTTCCAGGATGTCAAGAGACGGTGCTCCCTTGAAGAAGTTGTTACTTCCTAATACGTAAGTGTCCGTCAGCGTGTTCTGTGTACATGCTGAAAAGGTGAAGCCCATGATCATGATCGCGATCATCAGTATGCTTATCCCTCTTAGTTTTCTAGATTTCATGATTTTCCTCCTAAAAATATTTATATTGCAATCATCTTTATGATGATATGTGCCAAAGTCAGTCTGCGAACATGATGGAGTTTATAAGGTTCTCCAGCATTTCCTGCCTGCCTGATGTGTTAGTCGTCACTTCACCTTTTGATAAGGCATATTCCGACAGCTTCTCCAGATCCGTTCTGCCGTTTACTATATCTGCGCCTATGCCGGAACTGTAGCTTTGATATCTTTCCTTAACGAAATCATCGAGCCGGCCATCGTCTATGACCTTGTATGCAAGCCTGAGGCCTAAGGCAAATGCATCCATTCCGGCGATATATGACAGGATCGTGTCTTCAGGTTTATATGAACCTCTTCTTTGCTTGGCATCGAAATTCAGTCCGCCTGTTGTGAATCCTCCGGCTTTAATGACCTCATACATGCAATACATCGCATTGTATACATCAGTAGGGAACTGGTCAGTATCCCATCCCAGAAGAGAGTCTCCCTGATTTGCATCGATGGATCCCAACATGCCGTTGATAGCAGCGGTCCTTAATTCATGCTGGAATGTATGGCCGGCCAGTGTTGCGTGATTGGCTTCGATATTGAATTTAAAGTCTTTGTCCAGTCCGTATTTTCTCAGGAAAGCCATCGAAGTAGATACATCGAAATCATATTGATGTTTAGTAGGTTCCTTGGGTTTAGGTTCGATATATAGTTGTACTTTGTAATTTAGCTTTTTAGTATAATCCACAGCCATATGCATCATTCTTGCAAGATTGTCGTATTCCAGTGCCATATCAGTATTCAGAAGCGTTTCATATCCTTCACGTCCGCCCCAGAACACATATCCCTGTCCGTTCAGTTTCCTGGTGATATCAATCGCTTTTTTTATCTGGGCTGCCGCATATGCAAATACATCGGCATTAGGAGCGGTTGCAGCACCGTGCATATATCTTGGATTATTGAAGAGATTGGCTGTGCCCCAAAGGCATCTGATCCCGGTCTCATCCATTTTTTCTTTAATAAAGTCTGATATCACATCAAGGTTTGCATTTGTTTCCGCCAAAGTGTTTCCTGCCGGGGCTATATCCGCATCATGGAAACAGAAAAAGCCGATCCCGAGTTTTTGCATCAACTCAAAACCAGCTTCCGCTTTAGCTTTGGCATGACTTGTCGTGCCTTTCTGTTGTGTATATGATCTGTCGATCGTTCCTGATCCGAACATATCGGTCCCGTCACCGCACAGTGTATGCCAGTAACTCATTGCGAACTTCAGGTGATCTTTCATGGATCTTCCGTGTATTATCTCATCGGCATTATAGTATTTGAATGAAAACGGATTTTTGCTGTTTCTGTCTTCGTATCTGATATATGGTACATCTTTGAAATATTCAGCCATGATAGTTCCCCCCGGCTTTTGTATATACTTTTGTAAAATACATTTAAAAAGTTATTTTTATAATACCAACTTCAAAGATACATGTCAATAGCTTTGTGAAAAAATTGTGAACAAAATATATCCGGCCTGAAATCGGATAGAAAACAGTAACTGAAAAAGGAATACTAGATCAGTGCTTTTTCCTTCAGTTTATCATGTGCTGTCTGAACTTCAGCTGTTATCCTGCCCACTGAATCACAGACAGGGACTTCCATGCCTATGTAACAGAAACCCATTTCATCCATTACAGGCAATGTATCCCTTTCAAGAGGATTTTTCCCGAACTCTTCTACCAGCCTTTGAGGGAAAGCCTGACTGTACAGTTTCATGGAAAAACCGAACATGTCAGGGCCTTTTGATGTTATATAGAATTCAAATGTGTATGGAGTGCCTTTAGCTGACAGTGTATCTATATAGCTGCTTACATCAGAAAGCTTCACTTCGCCTCTTGCCTTACGCGGCTGCCATATGAGGAAGTCACCTATCGTGTCAAGTAATCTGGCATCAACTTCATCGATGATGTGCCTGTTCCTGTGCCGCAGTTTATGTTCTTCGACTGATTCTCCCGTATCATTAGCAACTTCAACTACAGAAGTCACAGAAGAGAAGGAGAGTATCTCTTTAAGATTGTCTATCTCAGTTTCTGAAAGCTCCTTGCTCTTATCCAGATCTACCGCATCAACAAAAGCTTTCATGAACGAGCAGGTCTTGGACAGTTTTGCTTCGTCGATCTTCTTGTCCGCATCGAGAAGCCCGAGTTCTTCGGGCAGTTCGTCATAATCACGCACAAGATCCGGGTCCGTAAGTGATAGAAGCACTTTGCTTGTGAGTTCATCGCTCCTTGAGCAGGATACGATCATTGAATATAGATGATCCAAAGACATCTGCATACAGATAGTTGCAAAAAGAAGACGCTGTCTGACCGATTCGTTTATATTCGCATCATTTGTTTTTGATATTATATTCAGCAGCTGATATGTATTGAATAACCGTTTTATACTTCTCGGGTTGAAACCTATGGAGGAGCGTATGAGCCGCTGATAATCCTTGATCGTTCGGGCATCAGTGCATATATCCATTTTCTGAAGCATATCCTTTATATATTTCTTAATATCATAATGTGCCACAGGCATCTTGAAAGGAAGCTGTATGATCTTATCAAAAAAGCTCTTGCCCTTTTCATCCCCCACCATGTCTCCAAACTTCTGCCTGACTCCTGCAGTAACGACATTGTAGTCTACGGCCAGAATGAATACGCAGTTTTTACAGTCAAGGAATACCTTCAACACTTCAAGAAGTTCTACGGCTTTTGCGGGATTCAGTCTGTCAAGGTCATCAACGAATATGACGACACGGTCTTTTTTCACTTCTTTTAATTTATCGTCAACGCATTCCTGGAATGCATCCTTCAGATCGCTGACCGCTTTTGCCAGATCCGCAGCTTCCTTGTTAAATACATCCACAACAGCACCGCCATCCAGGCCGATAGCGCTTAAAGCCGTCTTTGCGCCTATTTTCAATATTTTAAGGCTGCTTTCAAGTATTTTTTCATTACGGTTTTCCGCTTTTGAATGGAGTTTGCCTATAAGATTCTCCAGAAAGGATATGCACAGTTCCTGTCCCATATTGAACTGCGAATACTGCCATGTGTTGAACCATATGGTATGTACCTGATCGTCCACCACCTTTTTTATCATGTTCATCATACTGGTCTTTCCGCTGCCCCAGTCACCCTGGATCGATATAGTCATCGGAGTGTCACAGCTTACTATGAATTCGCACAATCCGTCTATATATGTCTTTATGCCAAAAGAATCCTCGTCAAGCTGTTCCACGGGTCTGTCGGTATATCCGATCTTACTCATTTCATTTCCCCCCTTATGAATGTAAGCGATCAAAAATACGTATTCCTAAAAGAAAACAAGTTTGTCCTTCCACAACACCTGTAATACGTGATCTGCCGTTTTCTTCCTTATGATTGGATTATACAAAAAACCATATTTAAATACAAATAATATGGGGATATTGAGTAATAAATATTGAAATTTCGATTACTTTCTTCTGATCAGCCGTTTTTCAGCTTATCCATGACATACCTAAGTAAACGCTTTCTGCCTTCACAGTACATATTCAGATGAAGATCACCGTTGTTCTCTTGGTCTCTTTCCCTTCGGCAGCCTCCGCGGCAAAGATCATATACATCGCATTGCCTGCACGCATCATCAACGCGTAATGATTTTAATATAAAATCCCTGGCTGTATCAGAAGCTGAAAGCTGTTCTAAAGACATATCCGTTATGCTTCCCATCAGGTGGCTGTCGTCGCAGTAGAAGTCACAGGGATAACAGTTGCCATTTGCCTCGACTGTGAGACTGACGGCGCATCTGCCTGTCATGCCGCACATTTCAGGGGTCTGCCCATGGATCAAAGATAAAAGATTGTCGAAATAACGGACATACACCGGAATGCCTTTTTTCCGATCCTCATAATACAGATCGAACAGTGTCCTGTAAAAACAGAAATACTCATCGTTGTTCATCGCATATGAGGTTGAAAGAGGCATACTTCCGAATGGCTCAAGGCAGGTTATGAACTGCATGTATCTGATGCCGTGCCCGGCGAAAAAGCCGTATATCGCCTGTGCCTGTTTTGCCGCCTGTTTTGTCACAACGCATAATATATTAAAATCGATGTTATACTTTTTTAGAAGATCGATGCTCTGCATCACCTTATTGAAGGTGCCTTTACCGTCTTTCGTGACTCTGTTCATGTTATGCAGCCCGCTTTTCCCGTCAACGGAGACCCCGAGCAGAAAATGACTGTCTCTGAACAAAATGCAGAATGCATCATCTATGAGAGTGCTGTTCGTCTGCAGCGAGTAAGATATCAGGGATTTTTTCGTGTTCCGGGTTTTAACTTCATATATGAAATTCTCAAAATACCTTATCCCTGCGATCAAAGGCTCTCCGCCCTGAAAGACGAAACTGACAGATCCTCCGTCAGCATACGCCAATACTTTATCGATCAGAGCTGTTGTTATATCATCCGTCATAATGCCGTATGACTGCTCCTCTCTGTGACTTGATATATCACAGTAAAAGCAATACCTGCAACGCATATTGCAGATGCTTGATGCAGGTTTTATCAGTACAGTCATGTTTCTTCGCATAGCGCTTTTTATCCATCCCTATATTGCTATTATACTCCGTATCCGTCATCAGGTGCGTTTCTTCTGCCACCCGCATTTTTTCTCATAGTCTGAAATGGTGATCGAAACATTATGCTCTATAGGCTTCCACTCTGCCTTGGCAAAAAGCGAAGAAAACGAGATCGGTATATATGTGAACATAAAAAGAGGGAATGTAAAAGTGTACAGGATTTTTTTTAAGCCGGAGGTATGTATGCTTTTCCATTCGGTCACGGTGGTTATGATGCCGAGGAAGTATAGAAGAAAATATGCATTTAAAAGTGTATGCCCTACAGACTGCAGTGCGATCAGTATATCCTCTCCCTGTATGGCGCCGGATATGGCAAGAATGGTATTTACCAATATGCCCGTGACGGTAAGCATTATGGCAGGCATAACGGCCATGGTCATGTCAAAGCATGAGAAATCCGGCATCAGCATGCCTTTAAGCAATTCCTTGCCATACTTTCCGAATACCTGAAGATAACCTTTCGACCAGCGCATACGCTGATGCCATGACTGTCTGAAGGTAACGGGCTGTTCATCATACAGGACGGCGTTTTTGCAGAAACCGATCTTTCTGCCTTTAAGAACGTTGTCCACAGTAAATTCCATATCTTCCGTTAACAAATGGAAAGGCCAGCCTCCCATATCATTCAGGACATTGGTACTGAACAGAAAGCCTGTTCCCGAAACAGCGCAGCTTGTTCCAAGCAGCATCCTTGCCTGGTTCAGGTATATGGAATCACGTAAAAACCATAACGCGTATCCTGCCGATATCCAGTTATCACCATAGTTTTTGGAATTCCTGTAGCCTGCGATGATCTCATATCCGTCTGAAAATGTCCTGTTCATTTCCAGGATATAGTTCTTGTCAAGAAGGTTATCAGCATCAAAAATGAAGAATGCATCAAATCCGACCCAGTTATAGTCGCGGTATATATGGGATATGAGCGCATCAAGGGCATATCCTTTTCCGACACGGTCTTTGCTTGATCTTTCATATACGCACGCTCCTGCTTCTTTTGCAGTTGCCGCAGTATTGTCTGTGCAGTTATCAGCCATTACGAAGATGTCAATGAGGTCGCTTCTGTATGTCTGCTGCTTTATACTGTCGATAAGATGGGCAATGACCTTTTCTTCGTTTCTTGCACAGATCAGTATAGCGTATCTGTGGTTCCTGCATGCTTTATGAGGCTTTTCCTTCTTTATCCACGGGATCGGGATGTATATGAGCTGATAAGAGTAACATACAATAAATATTATTGCGATGATGTAGTTTATTAACTTTAGTGTTTCCATATTGGTTATATGATATCGAATATGAGGACAAGTTTGAAAAGATCCCCGTCAACGATAATATTCATTTTTCCTTTCTGTAATTCTGCAAGGCTCTTTGCGATAGACAGGCCCAGCCCGCTGCCTTCGGTATTTCTGGCTGAATCCCCGCGGACAAAGCGTTCCATAAGCTCATCACCCGGTACGTTCAATGCATTATGGGATATGTTTCGAAAGACTATAAATGCTTTGTGATTCTTTACCTCAAGATCAAGGTATACCCGTGTCGACGGCTGGGCGTACTTACATATATTATTCATAAGATTATCAAAGATACGCCACAGATATTTGCCGTCTGCCATTATACTGACAGGATCATCGGGTTTGTTTATGACAAGCTCCAGATCTTTGTCCTTAAGCTTTTCATCATATTCACCGACTGTCTGGGCAAGCATCACGCCAAGTTCGCATGGCGCGGCTTCTATTTTCAGGTTACCGGTGGATGCTTTGGATGCTTCTACAAGATCCTCTGTGAGTTTCTTTAAGCGTGCAGACTGGCGTTCCAGTACTTCCACATATCCCTTTAAAGTCTCATTATCAAGATCTTCTTTTTTTATCAGGTCTATATAGTTGATTATAGATGTCAGGGGAGTCTTAAGATCGTGAGATACGTTGGTTATGAGTTCGGTCTTGAAGTGCTCGCTCTTCATCCTTTCGTCGACAGCTTTTGACATGCCTTTACTTATACTGTTTAAAGCTTCGCCATGCTTTTTGAACTCAAAGAACATATTTCTTGTGTCAACGACATACGTAAGATCCCCGTATGAAATGCGTTCTCCGGCTTTTTTAAGTGATTTCATGTTCAAAGTCACGATAATGGCTATTATCGATGCACAGAACAGTGCAAAGAAGAGGAATAGGATGGCTGCCTCTGCCTGCCTGTATATCGATACGGTCAGTATTATGCTCATGATCCAGACGCCGCCGATGACAAGAAGTGTTTTCCAGATCAGCGGGATGGCTTTTACTAGACCGGTTATTGCTCTTCCTATTGCTTTTAAACATTTCCATATAAACTTCAATGTGAGGAAGATCAGAGTCTTTTTAAACAGCCCGCCTGTCTTTATCCTTGTTGCAAAGCTCATGCAATAACTGATGCAAAGAAGGAAATCGATGACAACGAACACACCTGTTATTATTATGTTCAATACCGTATCAAAATAGCCGCTGCCCGAAGCAGTCACTTGTATACATGCGATCGCTACAAGTATCAAAGTATATAGATCAAAAGGTATCTTATCTATTATATTCGGTACGATCTCATCTTTACCCTTGCGGTGGCCTGCAGCGCACATAAGGAATGCAAAGATAAGTATGTTGGATATGAGGCTTGCGATCCCCACTGCTATTATTCCATATCTCCATGCATATCCTGTGTTTATACCATAAGACATATAGTAGATAGTATCCTTGTATTTCAGATCCCTGGATATTGAGGAAGTGATCGAATACTGTATTTCGCTGTTCTGTTTTTCGTCAAGAGTCAGCCCGTATGTGTCAGTATAATACACGGAAGCGGTATATGTGTATGAAACATCCTCATCATTGTAATTGGTGGACAGTATCCTGCCTTCATCATCCTTTATCGTATAAAAGAAATTGGTATATTTGAATTCATGCTCAGGGTCGGAATATGCCGAATTGTAGTAACTGACGGCTTTCGTGCTGTTATTGACGAGTATATCAGTCATTTGCTCTTCCAAAATAGCTTCCCTTGGAGTGGTGTAGAAACCGTGATCTGCAAGTAAAGCGATCGCAACTGCAGAACCTACGGCCAGGACAAGAGTTATGAAGCACAGAAGAATTGCAATGACCTTTACCCCGGTGCTTCCCTTTAGTTTTTTCATATAACAGAACCTCCTTCTAATTTGTACCCCTGTGCCCATACCACTTTCAGGTATCTGGGTTCCGCAGGGTTTATTTCTATTTTTTCTCTTAAGTGACGTATATGTACTGCTATAGTGCTTTCAGCGGCATAAAACTCATCCTTCCAGACATTCCTGTATATTTCCTTGGGAGACAGGACTTCGCCTTTGTGCTGCATCATAAGCTTTAAGATATCGTATTCGGTCGGCGTAAGACTGACCGGTTCGCCGTCGATCGTGACCTCGCGGGCTTTATCATTCATCTCTATGCCCCCGACGGTATAGAAAGACTGCTGTTCTGCTTTTATATTGCATCCAAGCTGCGTGTATCTTCTGATCTGGGAACGCACCCTGGCTAATACCTCGACGGGATTAAAAGGCTTTGTGATATAGTCATCGGCACCCACATTGAGTCCGAGGATCTTGTCAGTGTCCTCTCCTTTTGCGGTAAGAAGTATTATAGGAAGGTTATGGTCCTCCCTGAGTTTTGCCATGGCGGTGATGCCATCCATTTCAGGCATCATTATGTCTAAAAGGACAAGATGGATCTCATTTTTTGCTACCACCTGTAATGCTTCTCTTCCGTTGTATGCCAGAAAGACGTTATATCCTTCCGCGCAAAGATATATTTTCAGGGCCGCTACTATATCCTTTTCATCGTCGCATATCAAAATGTTATACACTCGTCTCTACCTCCTCATACATTGTACGTAAATAAGCCTTAATATTAAATAGGTAAAAGCTTTAAGATTGTTTTAAGATTAGCGGGATTTAATGCTTATAGGATATTTCGCATAATATAATTGACAAACACAGACTACTGCGATAGTATATAGACGACAATAATAGTCTGGAGGACGATATATGGATAGCAAGCTTTTTGACAGTGAGTTGAAGATCATGGAGATCATATGGTCATGTGAGCCGGTATCAGCCAAGCAACTGAGCCTTATAGCAAACAGTACGATCGGGTGGAATAAGAATACAACATATACTGTAGTTAAAAAACTGATAGAAAAAGGCGTTATAAGACGTGATGAGCCTGGATTCATGTGCACATCCCTTTTAAAAAGGGAGGATGTGCAAAGAGCGGAGACCGAAGCACTGATACACAAAATATATAACGGTTCTAAAAAAGCTTTATTCTCAGCATTGATCGATGATGAAACGCTGTCAGAAGATGAGATCGATGAGCTTAGAAAGATGATAGAAAAAAGGTGATACCGATGCTTGGAGAAATATTCTACTGGGTATTGAATATGAGCATCACGGCCTCGGTCATGGGAGTGATCGTTCTTCTTTTACGAAAGATCAGAAAGCTTCCTCCTTTTGTTCCGTATCTGTTATGGGTGGTGCCCTTTATAAGGCTCTGGGTACCGTTTGGCCTTGCAAGTGAATACAGCCTTGTGAATCTCATATCCAAACTTACGACCAGAACGGTTCCGATATATGGAAATGCAGGATCGCTTATTGAGCTTACGACCACTAACTATATCATGGCTGCAGACGACTACTTCCCGATAGCATACAAATCAAGTCAGCTGGAGGCGGTTTTTAGTGTCGCTTCCGTGGTGTGGATGATCATAGGCACAGCCATACTCATAACTTCAATCGTCATATATTTCATTACTAAATCAGAAATAAGGTCGGCAAGGCACTATAGAGACAACATATATTTGTCGGATAAAGTCTCATCACCTGCTGTCTACGGCATTTTTAAGCCAAGGATCGTATTACCTGCTGATATAGCACAGGATGATCTCGAATACATACTTCTTCACGAAAACACCCATATACGAAGAGGCGACAATATATGGCGCTTAATTGCGATAGTCACAGCATGCATCCATTGGTTCGATCCGCTTGTATGGATCTTTCTGAAATATTTCCTCACCGATATGGAACTGTCATGCGATCACAGAGTATTGAGTAAAAGCGGGCCTGAAAAACAGAAGGAATATGCTTCAGTGCTGTTGAACTGCGCAAAAGGGAGAACTGTTTTTGTATCATCATTTAAAGGAGCGAAGGTGAAAGTCAGGATAGAAAATATCCTGTCGTATAAAAAGATCACCGTATTTTCAGGCATATGCTTTGCGCTTCTTATTGTGATCATCGCAGCGATACTGCTGACAAATGCAGCCGTATAAAGGAGGAAAAATGAAAAAAGTATTATGCTTTATACTTGTGATCGTAACAGCTCTCTCGTTATCCGGATGCGGTAAGGGTACAGAAGAAATAACAGATGCGAAACAGGCGGCCGTATACTACGGAGTTTCCAGTTACGCTCTTTTTACAGAAGACGCAGCCATTATTGACGAGCTTGCATCGTTCTATAATACTCTGAAGGTCAGAAAGACCTTAAAGAAGCTCGATCTGTTCACTGCTTTTTGTGTTTTTGTCGGTGATAAGAGATTCTGGATCGATGAATTCGGAGTTATATGGCTCGACGGTGAGACGACCTGTTATGTGAAAAGATCGGGAAG
>Ga0172381_10005653_pt1 | contig 12637 bp, 9 predicted proteins | sample Leawel6488metaG_FD_119754 | JGI IMG/M metagenome (GOLD analysis project Ga0172381, IMG submission 119754) | Leachate microbial communities from a municipal landfill in Southern Ontario, Canada - Leachate well 64-88 metaG | ecosystem: Engineered > Solid waste > Landfill > Unclassified | place...
AAAGGGATTAATGCATATGAAACGTGCATGGGAATATTATGATACATGCGTAGACAATATTCCCCATGTAGTCCACTTTAGACTTGCAAGTAGTGGTACGATATGTAAGGAACTAACGCATCCATATATTATTTCCCCGGATAGTCCAAGTGTGCTTGATGAAGTTAAAACAACCTTTCCGGTCCTATTTCATAATGGTACATTCCTAGACTGGAAACATTCCTGGGTATCCATGATACTTGATGGTATGCCAATAGATGGAAGAATGAATGATTCAAGGTTAATAGCTATGATATGTGGAAAGGCAATAACAAATTCAAGTATAGTTGCCAAGAAATATGTTGGCGTACTTCCAGCCCAATATGTTCTTGAATCAATGGGAGGTAAACATGCTATCGTTGATAAGACTGGAGAAATAACTATTGTAGGTGACTTTAAGGAACGTAAAGAAAAGGGAGTGTTGTATTCATCTGAACCTGTTTATGTATATAGACAAAATAATTATGATGGTAAAAGTAGAGGAAAGTGGGATTACGAAAAACAAGCATACGTATGGAATGAATAACTCGGAGATATACAATGAGAAACGGATCGCAAATAACACAGGAACATAGTGTTCAAGAGCAGAATGAAGTTCAGGAACATATTATAAGGTGGAATAGACTTGTAAGAATATGTAAGGGTATTACAAACAAAAAGGAGGTTAACATAAACCTTACAACAATGCAAACTGATCTAAGAGCTGGTGTTATATTTAACTCAAATAGTGCAAACATAGTAATAAATGGTGGACTATGCAAACGTGAAAGTGATATAATAGAGGCTCTTGCTCATGAAATAACTCATGTAGTTGATAATAGTCAGCAACATGATAACATGTTTTATGAACGGATGGAAGAGATACGTAGCAGAATTGTAGCAGCATATGTAAACTAAGTATGAATGATTAGATCTATGGAGGATATATGAACGAAGAAATAGATACCTTAATATGTGTAAGATGTACTGAATGTGGACTTGAAACAGATAAACCAATCAGATTTCATTCCAAAAACTATTGTCCTGATTGCGTAGGAAGATGTGGTCAGTGCGGTACCGAAGGTGTGCTATCTTTGATGGAAAAGGTATATTATTATACTGATCGTAATAGACGAGAATCTACTGTACTTTGTAATAGTTGCATTGGATACGCATCTCGTTGTTCATGTTGCGAAGAAACATTTATGAGTGGAAATTACCGAACTTGTAATTGTGGAGACGAAGTATTATGCAATGGTTGTTATGAAGAAGAAGGGTGGTATTGTAGTTGCATGAGTAACCACGAAGATGATGATGACGATGATTCTAATTTTATTCATAACTACGATTACAAACCAATGCCGATATTCTATCCACCAACAAAACGTCCAATGCCGTTGTATCTTGGAGTGGAAGAAGAAGTAGATAGAGTACAGGATAGAGAAGGTCTGTGTGAAGATCTTATATCAATAAGTAATGGCGAAGAATTATTCTATCTTAAACGTGATGGTAGTCTAAGTGATGAAGGTGGGCTTGAAATAGTAACCCATCCTATGACCATAAACTATCACAAAACAAAGATGGTGTGGAAGGAAATCATTGGCATGTGTGAAGCCCATAATGCAAAGTCACATAATGCTGGTAACTGTGGACTACATGTACACTTCAATAAAGATTTCTTCGGATCTCGTGATAGTATAGACATATGTTCATATAAACTTATGCTTATAATGAGTAAGTTTGTAGAACAAATTAGCAGATTCAGTCGAAGAAAGGAGTTTGATTATTGTTCTAGGATATATATAAATAAGATTCGTGAGAGATTGGATGCACGTAAAAGTGGGGACATATTCGCTACAACATTACGAGAAACCGATAATAGTATTATCCATACATTAAGCCCAGAAAGACTACATTCATTGTTTAATCCACCTTCACGGAGAGGATTTGATGGATACATACCGTGTCCTCCAGTAGAACGATATCCAAATCCCGTTATGTCCTCATATGAATCACTTGAAGAACTGGCATATGAGAAAAAGTGGAGGATTAAATCATTAAAGTTTCAAACTGAGTCAGGGAAATACCAAGCCATAAACTTTAGCAATAGATATACCATTGAGATAAGAATATGGCGTGGTACACTTCAGCATGATACATTAATGGCTACTCTTGAGATGACAAATGGGATGGTGAAAGCATGTAAGTATAACTCAGTGGCTACAATAGAAAAGATGACATGGGATCAACTTGTGGCATCTATTATGAGTTATGATAAACCAAAGTATCTACGCAATTATTTAATTAAACGTGGATTATACATGATAGATGGTGTTATAGCCAAGAATTCTGAAGATAAAAAGGAGATTGTAGAAGACATCCCTGTTCATGGTTCAAGGATGACAGAATATGATATACCCAATGATTGTGAACCTGATTTGTATTGGGGAGAATGTAGAACTCCAGATGTAGAAGCAAGACCAATCTCCATAGAACAAATAACAGTTCCAGCATCCAATATTGAGAATAGATTTAACAGTACATGGGGAGATTCAGCGCCATCAATACAATCAAGAACACAAGAACAATTGAATAGGGCAATAAGAAGTATGGGACTATCTTCACGCTATTCTATACCATCAACATCAGAAGCAACAGGTTCCTTTATAGCTAATGGTATATGGTATAATGCAACTGCTCTAACTACAGTTAGAGATGTTGTAGAAGATGGAGCAACTATATCACTGGAAACTAGGGGTGCACCTAATATAGGTTTTAGAGGCGGGTATCGTTCTGCGTACCGGCTTGCAAATGATACAATGGATAGTATAATTCCGGACACTGACACTTCACGTGAAGAAAACTATAATTAAGGAGGAGAACTATGTGTGTTATAATCCATAAACCAGCAGGAGTAAATGTACCATCAGCAAAGATACTTGAAACTTGTCATAACAACAATCCAGATGGAATAGGAATGATGTTTAATGATCCTTCACTAAAGACAGTTATTATAAACAAGGGATTCCGTAACGCAGAAGAACTTGAGGAAGCAATACATGAAATGGAGAGGACATTGTTAATATCCATGAGTGATGTAGAACTAATTATTCACTTTAGATGGGCTACTCACGGGGAAGTGAGTCCGAATAACTGTCATCCATTTCCCACTATTGCTACCGAGGAAGCATTACGTAGCACCAAGATATCGTGTAAGTGTGGAATAGCCCATAATGGAATTATAAATATGGTCGATGACCACGATACAATGTCTGATACTATGTTGTTTGTAACTAAGTATATAGCAGATATGAACTTCGATGAGATATACAAGGCACGTAACCTCATTGACTATGCAATAGAAGGAGATCGTTTTATTGCACTATCTGATGATGGAAGAATACTCAGACTTGGTGAATGGGAAGAACGTATTATTGATGGATGTTATTATTCCAACTGGTCGTATATAACAAGTGGTAATACATACCGCAATAAAGTAAGACCTACAATATGGGACTATGAAAAGAAGAAGGATGCTCGTGGATACTATGAATCTGGATATCTAGAGGACATAGATTATGATGACAATTATCTGGATAAGAAATGTGATATTTGCAGCAAAGAGTCGCATGATGTCTATCATTACTATGACATCGAAGGATGGGATATAGAACTATGTGGAGATTGTTATGAGTCAAATAAAACATTCATACAAACCAACGGAGTAATTACTGATGAACGGTTTGATGAGGATTATTTTGGCACCGATGATATTATAGAACAAAGTACAATAATACCATATTCATCAAATCCATCTCTTAGTGAACTACAACTTCCAACATGGGAAAGCATTAGTAATAGTAAAAAATGGGATATTACCAACATACCTGTTATTTGTCCTTACTGTGCACGACTTATCAAGTCTGAGGAAGGATTTATTATAGGATTTGATTCGGGCAAGAAGATCCTTATCTGTAGAGACTGTCTATCAAAGGTATACAATACAAAGACTCCCAAGTATGTACATAGACCATTAGATAATGTCAAACAATTCACCACTACCATGAAGGGAAGGGAACTGATATGTGTATAATTTGCATAAAACCAGCAGGAATTAAGATGCCTAGTACCGAGGAAATAACAAACTGCTTTGAATCTAATCCTCATGGGGCTGGATATATGTTTGCATACAATGGCAAAGTACACATTCGCAAGGGATTCTTTAAGGTACCGGAAATGGAACAGTCATTTATGGAGACAGAAAAGATTATAGGAACAGACCTGGATAGTCTTCCGATAGTTTTGCATATGAGACTGGCTACTTCAGGTAAGGTTAATAAAAGTAATTGCCATCCATTTCCCAATTCTCACAAGCAAAAATGGCTTAAACGCACAAACATATTCTGGGATATAGGAGTAGCACATAATGGTGTTGCTCCATACCGTTGTGAGATGAACGAGTTCTCTGATACACAAATGTTTATTATCAAGGTACTATGGAAGTATTCATTCCAGGAGATGATAGACAACAAGGATATGATATTTCCGCCAGGATTTAATAAGTTTGCTATAATGAATAGTAATGGTGAGGTTCTTGAGATAGGAGACTTTCAAAATGATGATGAAGGAAGGAGGTGGAGTAACTGGGGATATAAGTATAACCGTAGTGCATTTTATGGATACTATATGAACACATTCAATGGAGACATGGGTTGGGACGAGAGGTATGATTTAAGTGAACATAAGAAAGAGTTACGTAAAATAACTTACGGTTATGGTAGGTATTCTAATGTATTTTAATCTAAGGGAGGATGTATGAGTAAAAGTAATAAGTACGGAGAACGAGAAGGAGAGTTTATTAAGAATATGGTTGTTGATGCAGGTTTCTTTAATATGAAATCTCAACGAGAGAAGAATATCTTCGTGGATATGCTTGTTATAGAAGTTAATAAGAGGTTCCATGAGGGAAGAAACTTTCGTAGTTGGGTATCAGTAGTAGGAAAGATACATACTATTAAGAAACAGAATGGATTTCAGTGTGCCATGGGAGGACACAAAACACATGTGTCCAAGAGTTCACTCCTATCAGCATTGGCAATAACGATACCTATAGAAAAGAAGTACGAAAGTAAACAGTTCTATAAGGTTGAGGAAGCAATGAAGTTGCTTGCAGAAGCGGTAGTAGCTCTTGCATCCAGAGAATCAGAATTAATAACTATTAATGAGAAACTGGAGTTAGAGAACAACGATCTTAAAACAATGTTACGTGATCTAAAAGATGTACGTGAAGCTATAGACAAATACAGATCTACATCTAAGTCAATATCTATATTGAGATAGGAAGTGCCATGAAAAAGAAATGGAAACGATTTAATTTATGGTTGTGGACTGAATGGGTTTATTATAAACGTATTGTAATCCAATTCATGTTTGGGAGGTGATGCTTATTGTATAAAGACACCATAGATAGGGCTAAGTTTAATCAAATGGAACGTGAATGGGAACACCTACAAGAACAACTTCCTGGTGTACCAGGTTATGAGGAACTTCTTGACGAAGATGAATACGAGTGTTCAAACCTGACATTATGCGAGAGAAAAACTTGCCGTGGATGTCCTATGAATAGATAGGATGTAGTAGTTGAGGGGGGGGGTGATATGGATTACTTTATTTTATTAACCAACGGAGGTATAGATAAATGAAAATTATGTATGTAGATGATTTTGGATACAGGTCCAGACCAAAAGAGGCAACACAAGAAGAAATGGATGCGATGAATCAGAGACTTGTAGACAGAGGATTGGAAGAATATGGATGGTGGTATCCGTACCAACCTGGATTCTTTTGTCCAGAAGAAAATATGGAGGAAATAATTTAATATGAAGACATATCATTTTACTGTTAAGTTGCAAGGATCAGGTGAGAATGAAGCTGAAGCATGGGATGATGCGGTAGAAAACTTTATTGTAGATCCTGGATTCCCGGACTATGCTGAAGAGATAGATGATGAAGAGGAGGACTAAATGGCAAGATACTGTGGAACAGTAAGAGGAAATAGGGGAGGAGTTTCCAGGCTTGGTAGTAAAGATTCGGGATTAAGAGTAACTGCCAATGGATGGAATCTTGGCGGGGAAGTTATAATAGGTTCCAGAAACTGGTTTGGAAACGGATACAAAGATATACTCCATTTCCATATTAATACAGGTACTAATAATAGCGGTCCAAGAAGATTAAGTATTACTGCCCTCGAAGGGGGAGAAATACTCATAGATATACCAGGATTTAGTAATTCGATTACACTTGGTAGAATAGAAAATCTAATCAGAAGCAGTATGAACGAACAAACAACTGGAGATAATAATGACTGATAAATACGATCTGAAGTTCGACAAACTAGAGGCGCTTAATGACAAAGACCTTAATGAGTTCACCCGTACTATCATGGATGAGATCATAGAGGCTTGTAAAGAAGAGCCAACCCTCTGTGAGCCGATCATGATGACGTATATAAATGCACTATGTTATCTGGTAGATTCCCAGGATAAACTTGATGATATTAGACACACCTATAGTGAGTTTCTATTTCAACAAAAGATGATATGGATGCTGACTAAGAATGTGCCAATGCCAGATTGTTAAGGAGGAGTCCTATGGTAGCAATTGAACTAATAGGACTAGCGTTAGTACTCATGTGGATAGCATATCTATGTGGGAAGTTTAACAAATAACTATCAAATAGATTGGGAGAGAATCAGAGAAATAATGTCTCCCTGTTCTCTCCCTTTATATCTATTCAGGACGTGGTACTGCTGTACCCTGATTACCCCAGAATCTTATCATCTTTTTATCCAATGGCATTTCAGGTTGCCACTTAGCAAACGGAACTACACCATAAAGATCGGTAGGTATCGACTGGTTAAACTCTGTCATCTTACGAGACACAGCAGACTTTGATTCTGCATCATTAGCCAATCTCTGTTCTTTATATAATCCCTGTGCACGTTTGTTCCATGCTTCTGCAATTATCTTTTCCTCAAACCGTTCCTTCTGGATTGCAGAGTATTCCGTAGGTTTAAATCCAAAGAATTGACGCACACTATCTCCACTTTCAAACTTAACTGGTACAAGGTCTGGACCTCTTACTGGAACTCCCTGTGCAGTAGTAATACCACGTGTACTCATCCTATAGGACTTGATCATATTCTCAATCATAGTAGGAGACAATGATTCAGTCATTCTTATCCAGTCTCCAACGCTTGCAGATTGGGCAGCCATATCAAGTTTACCTGCCATACCGCTAAATACACCTAATGCAGATTCACCAAAGGCATCCACGAAGGGCCATGCCAGTCCGGCAGGCCTAACTGCTGCGGCAATATCAGAACCAAGTATCGTTCCTGCAATACCAGTAGTCCAGAACTTTTCAACAGGCTGACCAAATGATTCACGTACAAACTCACGTGTCTGCATACTGATTGGTACACCAGTTCTCTTTTCTACCATTTCTACAAAATCACTTAACCACGGTAATGCCGGTGCTCCAGCAAGTAATGTCAACCACATAAATGACTTAGCTGCATACACCAGTCCTGCTTTCCCACCATTGTTCTCAAATGCGTAATACAGTGATAATACGTAATTATGAGTAAATGCGCGAAAAGTGTAAGTCAGTTGGGCCGCTCTAGCTGCCAAGTTAGAACCCCTTGCAACAGCCGGATAGTTGGATGGACCGTACCACCAGTGAGTCTTGTCGATAAAGTCTTCCGTTTTATTATATATTTCCTGTTCAGTAAGTCCACCTTTCTTGGATAGGAATCTATAGTACGCTAGAGCAGTACTCCTCCGGTTAAAGATTTCTGTATATGTCATAGGCCACCCGAGCAACTCGAACATACGTTTCATTATTTTGTTCTTTGGAGTAGCCGCAGCAATGTTTATTTCCTGCATGAACCTTGCCATAAGATCTCCACGTCTACTAAAGTACTCAAGCATGGCACGTTCCTTGGGAGATATATTCGGAGAATTATCCTTGGAAGTTGCGATATCCTTCATGGCTTTAATAAAGTACCGTTCAGCAGCCATCATACCTTCCTTGTTCTTGGTAACACTCATCTCCATAGCAAGTCTTGGGATAGCAGTAACGAAGTTCTGGGACATCTGCATGACAGCAGTAAGAATCTTTCCACCAAGAGCATAGTAGAATATACCACCCTTTATTGCACCTATCCTTCTATCCCATTTATCAGCGTTACGAAGATTGTCAGCAGCATATTGAGATATATCTTCATATAACTGAGGAGTATTACGTTTGACATCCCGAAGGATACTCATATATTGCATGGCAGCATCAAACTTAGTCTGCATACCGTAGAATCCATAGATATAAGAGTTAATATTCTTGCGCCATTGATCACGCTGGTATCCCATAACAGTTTGATGTTTCTCGTACTTAAGTAACTGTCTCTCGATACTGGATTGTCCAGCACCACGAGCCTTAAGTAAGTCAGATATGGCAATCATTGCACTATTAACAAGTTTATCTGCCTGTTCAGATGATATAGTTCCATCGTTCTTAAGTTCAGCAGATGCCATGTCAATGATTCTCATCATGTTCATATCACCAGCCATAAAGAACGTGGAATCTGTAGGGGTACTAGATGGTCCCATCATCAACTGGAACACTTCATCCTGGGATTTAAGTTTATTAGTAATATCTATAACACTCATATCCCTGTTCTCAAGTTTAAGTTCCTTGTCCTTCTCAAGTAAACTCGCTATTTGGTCCATATGTCCAGCAGTCTCGGCACCAGTAGTCCATATATATTCGTGTTGTAGATTACCGTTTTTATCCAGATAATTACGTTTAACTGCTACATAGAACGGACCCTGTGTGTGTTTCAGTGAGAAATACCCATCTGCCTTGTTAATTTTAGAACGAGCCTCTCTTATACTAGTGAGATTCTTTCTAAGATTCTTATAGGCATTCCATAGTGGATGACTGGTAACAATCTTTCCTGTATTTTCATTTGCGTCTACCTTTTTGTACTTTTCATTTTTAAGTAATTCCTTAACGTTTGTTGGTTCCTTTCCACTTATAAGAAGTTTATACATCTCATTCAACTTGGCAAACTCAGCACCATTAAGAGAATGCATGTACGGTTTAGCCATTGCTCTTTCTGAATGTTCTATGATACGTGCATACATACGTTTCATTTCACGAGCAATCTCAAGGTATGCAGATATAGCCTTATCGTGTAGTACATAATTGGTAGACTTATATCCTATCTCATCGTATATCTGCTTGATGATTGCAGGATTACGTAGTTCTTCTTCTGTGTAATACTTACGTGCATATGCGGTAGAGTGTTCTATAATAGGATAGATTGGTTCGATCCTGTCCTCACGAATACTCTGGAAGTTACTTGTATCTTCCATGGTCTTGTTGACACTGTTCATTCTATTATGGGAACGATCCTTTTCAACCTGTACGGCCCTGTACCATTCAGGGTAGCGAGATCCTAGCCATATAGGATTAGAAAGATAATGTTCAGCACGAGAAGGAATACGTCCTTCTATACCACGTTTTTGCAAGAATTCTTCTTCCTTAAACCAGTCAACTAATCGTCTCCACAGTGGAAGTGTATATGGTATGCTTCCTTCGAGGGCAGGATCATTAGCCTCACGGATAAGCATAGATAGTTTGGGATTAGATGCCACTTCTGGATCATTTGCCCATGCCAACTTAGCCTCCCGCGCTTGATCTATGACACGATACTTCTTAACAACAGGAAGTCCATGTTCATACTGTACTAACTTCAATCTCTCGTTGGACATCAGTGGATTCTTGAGTCCTTGAATGTTCAACTCTAGCGGACGAGATAATATCCTGCCATCACGAATCATGGCAAACATCTCATCGTGACTGTTTATCTTACGATCAAAGAATAGATTGCGAAGTTTGAACAGAAGATCCCTTGCTCCACTGACTATTTTACCGAATATGGATTTCTGATCTGTACCAGGAGTCCATCTCATATATGCATCAGCAATGGCTTCCCATGTATCCTTAAGAGATTCGTTTCCCACCCTGAATTTATTAACGAGTGTTGTCTGTTCTTCTTTAGTCAGATACACATCGGCAACGGCATGGAAGATCTCATGGAGCAAAGTCTTGTCCAAACTTTTAATGGACTCAGCAGACTTAGAGATCTCCATGATAAATTTACCACCATCCTTGATGGACCACCTACCATTGATCTTTTCCCACTTACCGTCTATATTTTCGTAGTACTGTATGGCTTCATTGCGGATCTGGAATGCAAATCCATTGGGAAATCGTACATGAAACACCGATGGTCGTGGGTTCGTAATTTCTGCCCCAGGAAGTCTACTTTTAATCTGTTCAAGAGTTACATCAAATATCTTGCGATTGTTGTAAAAATCTACTGCATCTCGGACTGTAGCCACACTAAGACTCATGGAATCGACATATGCTTGATCCTTCATGTCTATATCGCGCATGGCATCCTGAAGTTCCTTGTTGTTATGCAGGGAATCCATGGGTACAACCATAAACTCTTTACCATACTTAGTGATGATCTGAATCATACCGTTCTGGGTAGGAACAAGCAACATCTCATCACCCATACCAGGACGCATATGGTTCATTACTTTACTATTGGGATCTTCGGCAAGTAACCTTAACTGTTCGATCCTCTCAGTGCTCAGAGAGTATCGGTATCTCAACTCTGGTGTAAGTTCTCTCATATAGTAGGTAACATACTTACCACCGATAATACGTTCCTTACGCATGTTCCAGAAGCGTCCTAATGGGAACCACCGTTCTGTAACAAGTGGAACACGATCAGATAACGGGGTACTTCGTCCAATAGTGGGGTTAGGTAGATCATTTGCAAATGTATCTATGTTCTTCTTGGCATAATGGTAAGGTGCAGCAATGGTCCACACAGCTTCGGTTGCCTGATCCTTAGTCATTCCAAGGGCAACATACTGATCATATAACTTCTTGACCTCAGGATTATTAGCAACAAGATCACCTGATTGACGAAGTGTAACCAGATAGTTTTCGATCATGTTACGATACTTCTTGCCGAGAGGATGAGACTTGGTTGCACCAAACATATTCATCATAGATATAAATGATGCTTTCCAGTCTGTTCTACGAGTATCTATGCGAGTAGGATCTATCAGTTGCATCTTGCGTAGATGTGTCTTAAGTGCCTTATCTGTGGTAGCAGTAACCAACTTAGGAATACGTGAAACCATGTAGTTCCATATTTGGCTTGCAGAAAGACCAGTAATGTTCGGGATAGGTGTTACCTCAAGAGATGGTTCAGTTGCGATAGGTACACCGTTTTCATCAAACTCAGTGGCGGTTATCTCGCCCAATCCTTCTGCTTCTAATTGTGCATTAACTTCCTCGGCAGTCAACATCCTACCCTTCATAGTAAGTCCTGCACCTTCACCACCAAACAGTGCCTGTTCAGTAGATGTAGAGCTAAGTGCAGCCATTTCTTGCGCTATCTCACCAGATATACCCTGACCAGCAGCCTCAGTTTCCGCAGCAGTATTCTCAGTACCAGCCTTAACCACCTTTTGAACATAGGCCATCAACCTCCCACCACTAGTAATCTCGTTAAGCTCTGCCATCTTTACAAAGTCATCAAGTTGTTCTTTGGTAGGTTCAGATTTCTTCCATTCCATATATGCTTTGGAAATATCGGAACGTAACTTGGATTTCTGTTTAGATGCATTAATCTTTTCACGTTCAATAGCTTTCTTGGCATCTTCCGATACTGTAGACTTAGACGGAGAAGGTGGGGTTGTACCAGCCTTCAGTATAGCTAACTGTACATAATTACCATCTGTACGTACATAGATAGGTTCACGTCCCTGTCCTTGATAGTTTGCAATAGCAGCGATGATAGGCATAGGTACTTCAGTAGGCAGGAACTTACGGTTAATAAGTTCATGGGTTTCGGGAAGCATATCCACTGTACGGACTAATGCTTTCTTAACTTCAGCAGTAACCTTAACGGGTTCCTTTTTAACAACAGGTTTTTCTACAACTGTCCCTTCTGTTTTTACAATCTTACCCTTCTTATCGGCAACTGCCTTCTCAAGATCAGACATTTTCATGCCTTTGAAGCTAATATCGAGATCTTTGGCCTCTGCCTTGAGCATATTATACTTAGCAATGCCGGATACACCAGCAACAGGTTTCTTGGCAACCTTCTTAATCTTGGGTTCAACCTTGCTCTGTGCTAATTCCTTAACTATATTAGACTTAGAAACAGTTTTCTCCGGTATAAGTTGTATATATAAATGATTTTTATGTACTAAACGATCACCAATAGTACCATTACCCTTAAGTACTGTTTCCTTTTTGAAGTGGGTTTCTGCCATCTCAAGAAGTTTCTCTTTAGACATCGGCTTAACAGTAACTTGCATCCATCCTTCTTCCTTGGATGGAATATTACCCACAGTCTTTTCAATAGGTTTGGTAGGTGCAACGATTGTTTCTTTTACAACGGTTGGTGCGGGTTCACCAGTCTTTTCTGCTGCCCATGCATACATACGTTTGCGTATCTTATCAAAC
>Ga0172381_10005654_pt1 | contig 12637 bp, 14 predicted proteins | sample Leawel6488metaG_FD_119754 | JGI IMG/M metagenome (GOLD analysis project Ga0172381, IMG submission 119754) | Leachate microbial communities from a municipal landfill in Southern Ontario, Canada - Leachate well 64-88 metaG | ecosystem: Engineered > Solid waste > Landfill > Unclassified | place...
GTTGAGGAAAGACTTTATAAGCATATTTGTTATGCTTTATAGAGTTTAGGAAACTAACTATTTAAGGAGGATGACAATGGATTTTGAAGAATTTTTACCTCCTAGTGAGGAAGATGATGCAAGTTTACTTGATGAATCTAATCAGAATTCTAAAAATGCAGAAAAAATAGGTTCAAATCAGGTTTATGATGTTATTACTAGCAGAAAACCTGACTGGCAAACGATTATTTATGATTTAATCTCTTCAGAGCAGCTTGACCCTTGGGATATTGATCTTGTTATCTTAACAAGAAGATATTTTGAAAAAATTTCTGAACTTGAAGAAGCAGAGTTTTATATTTCAAGTAAAGTGCTTTTGGCTGCATCTTTACTTTTAAGAATAAAATCTGAATTTTTATTAAATAAATATATCAAAAGTGTTGATGAAGCTTTATTTGGCAGAAAAGATGGCAAGAAGTATGTTCTTGAAAAAATCGAAGTTAGTGAAGATGATTTACCTATTTTGATTCCTAAAACTCCTTTGCCTAGAATGAGAAAGGTTACACTTCCTGAGCTTATGGCAGCCCTTAGCAAGGCTATAAATACAGAATCCAGAAGGATTAGCAGAGAGGTTGCAATTAAACGAGCAAAAAAACTTTCTGAGGTTGATTTTCCTCAATTTAAAAGAATTGACTTAAAAGACAGGATAAGGCAATTTTATGCGAAGATTTTGACTTCTGTTAAAAAGAAAGCTGTGAGTGGAGAAAAGCATACAAATAAAGTAGGCTATAAAAGTTTGGCTGGGATTGAGCGAGAAGAAAGAGTTGCCTGTTTTCTTCCTCTTTTGCATTTAAGCAATAATAAGAAGTTATGGCTTGAACAGGAAGATCATTTGGAAGAGATTTGGATTTATTTGTATGATTATTTTGATAAAAATAGAGAACAATTTATTGAAGAGCTTCAACTTGATGATGAATCTGCAGAAGAGTTTGAAGAATTAAAAGCTGAAATTCTTGGAGAAGAAAGACCTTTAATGGGTGAGATTGATCGTGCATTAAGTGAAGTTGAGGGTGAGATTGAAGAGCTTAAGCGTGAAGAAAAGATTGAAGAAGTTACTGGTTTCTCTGAAGAGCTTAATTAATATTATTCTTTGTAAATTATTCTAAACCTTTATAAAATTCATTTTACTTATAATCAAATGGTAGAAATCGACAAGAAAATAATCAAAGCATATGCACTTAAAAATGCTGTAGAGCATGGAGGCAAAGCAGTTAGTGGAAGTGTTATTTCAGGATTATTTAATCATGGGCTTTCAAAAGAAGGAATAAAAGATATTATGCCTGCTTTAAATGCAATTTTAAAAGAGATTAATGTTCTTTCTACTAGTGAACAAGAAAAAGAATACAAAGAATTTGAAGGCTTAATTGGTCATAGAGTTGAACGTGAGGGACTTCCTGAACTAGAGAATGTTGATTTGAAAAAGGGAGTTATAATGAGATTTTCTCCATCATCTAGTGCTTCTGCTTTTCATATAGGTCATATACTTACTGGAATGCCTACTTCACTTTATGTAAAAAAATATGGTGGCAAATTATATTTAAGAATTGAAGACACCAATCCTGAAAAGACAGTTCCTGAATGTTATGATTCTTTTCCAAAAGAAGCTGAATGGATATTTGGAAATATCAGTGAATGGTATGCGCAATCTGATCGCATGAAAAAATATTATGATTTTGCAGAGGATTTAATTAAAAAAGGACTTGCTTTTGTGTGTACTTGTAAAAAACAAGAAGATGATAGTGAGACCTTTAAGAAAAGAGAGCCTTGTGATTGCAGAAATAATAATATAAAAGATAATCAGAGCAAATGGAAAAAGATGCTTGACTTTAAGGGTTATTCTGAAGGCGAAGCTGTTCTTAGGTTTAAATCTCCTGATTTAAATTTAAATAATCCTGCTTTGATAGACTTTCCACTTGCAAGGATTAATTTGACTTCTCATCCAAGACAAGGAAAAAAATATCGAGTATGGCCTCTTATGAATCTTTGTGTTACATATGATGACATGGAGCAAAAATGCACTCACATAATCAGGGCAAAGGAACATAGGGATAATGCAAAAAGGCAGGAGCAGATATTTGATGCTTTAAGTGTTCCAAAACCAATATCTTATTTTTTAGGAAGATATAAATTTTTAGATCTTCCAATATCAAAGACACAGATAACTGAATTAATTAAAAAAGGCAAATTTGATGGTTGGGATGATATAAGACTTCCATTGGCAAGAAATTTTAAAAGAAGGGGATATCTTCCCGAAGCATTTGAGAAAATGGCAATTCAAAGAGGAATTTCTGAAGTTGATAAAGTTATTTCACAAAAGGATTTTTTTGAAGTTCTTAATAATTTTAATCGGGAACTTCTAAGAGATACTACAAGAAAAGCTGATTTTGAAAAATGCAGTGAAAAAGAAGCAAATTTAGTTATTTTAATGCCTGATGCAAAAAAGGTTTTTGGAAAAACCAATTTTAAGTCAAAAAATCCTCAGAAATCAAAGATTTCTGGGAACTCTAAAAGTAAAACTTTTGAAGTAGAAGAGACAGTTTATTTTAGTAAGTTTGGCTATGCCAAGCATAATGGCAGCTTTGGAGAAGGTAAAAATGCAAAACCCTTTTTTTGGTTTTGTCATGAATAATTTTCGATTAAACTAGATATTATGAAATTTTAAAATTTTTAGGATAATAAAAATCTTTATAAATACGGCTTTCGTCAATAATCTAGGTTTAAATCTTAAAGAAAGTTGAAAGGAGGAATTGATGATAAAAATGAGTTTAAAAAAAGCACAGAGTGAAATTATCACAACTGTGTTAATCATTCTATTAGTTCTTGCTGCAGTAGTAATTGTTTGGCAAGTAGTTAGCGGAACTGTTGGTAAAGGCGCTACTCAAATTACTGCTCAAACAGGATGTATTGGTATTAGTTTAAATATTGTAAAAGTAAATACAACAACTCTTATAGTAACAAGAAATCCTGGACTTCCAGATATTTCTAATCTTACCGCAAAAATATTTGTAAATGGTGCTGATTCAGGTCAAGCAATGATGGTAAATGGCGAACTTACAACTGCTACAAAACTTCTTAGTCCAGCATTGACTTCTGGTCAAAGAATTCAGTTAGCTCCAGTTATTAATGGAAATAATTGCCCACTCGGTGGAGAAGAAGTTGTTCTTCCAGCTTAATTTTTTCTTTTTTTTATCTTTCTTATTTTTTTCTTTTTTAGAGAGAGCTATATTTTTAAATTTCTTGTTTAGTGTAATTTGGAAATAATATAATTTATAAGTAAGTTTTTCTTCTTAGTCCTATGAAAACCCCAACAAACGGAGAGATTAGAAAACCAAGCAAAACTCTTGCAGGAGTCACTCCTATTGCTGTAATGTGCAAACCTAAAAAGTGCAAACATGGAACTTGTCTTTATTGTCCAAGCCTTAATGTTCCACAAAGTTATACTCCTAAATCTCCGCCTGTTCTTCGTGCAGAAAGACTTGCATATGACAGTTATGAACAGGTTATATCAAGACTTAACGCATTTAAAACCATGAATCATCCAACTCAAAAAATTGAGCTTATTATTATGGGTGGAAATTTTTTAGAGTATCCTATTAATTATCAGTATGAATTTGTGAAAAGATGTTATGATGCACTTAACTCAAGGAAAAGCAAGACTCTTGAAGAAGCTAAAAAAAGAAATGAAAAAGCAGAACACAGATGTGTTGCTTTGTGTATTGAAACAAGACCTGATTCTATCAATGATAAAAGTATTAAAAGAATACTTGAGTTTGGCTGCACTCGGGTTGAACTCGGAGTACAATGTTTAGATGATAAAATTTACAAATTTGTTAATAGGGGTCATGGAGTCAAAGAAGTTATTGATGCCACTACTAAACTGAAAAATAATGGATTTAAAATAGGGTATCATATGATGTTGGGACTTCCACTGTCAAATCCTAAATCAGACTATGAAATGTTTGAAAGATTGTTCAAAGATGAAAATTTCAAGCCAGATCAATTAAAGATATATCCTTGTCAGGTAATTAAAGGGGCTGGACTAGAGAAGCTTTATTCAAAAGGAGCATATTTGCCTTACTCTCAAAAACAAGTTGAAGAACTTCTTGAAAAAATAATCAGATTAATTCCTAATTATTGCAGGATAATGAGAATAATGAGGGAAATTCCTCCTGATTATCTAACTGCAGGAATACTTAGAATTGACCTTAGAAGAGATTTTGAATCTGCACTCAAAGGTTCTAAAATGAAAAATCAGATTAATGAAATAAGATTTCGGGAAATAGGGTTTGCTATACGTGATAATCTAAAAATTAATAAGAATATAAAGCTCAAGATTACAGAGTATAATTCAAGTGGTGGCAAGGAATATTTTCTAGAAATGGTCAATAAAGATAATATCTTGTTTGGACTCTTAAGACTTAGAATTAATCAGGACAGGACTGCAATAATTAGAGAAATTCATGTTTATGGTCAGGCTCTTGATATTGGAAAACTTGGAGAAGGATTTGGGCAACACAGTGGTTTTGGAAAAATGTTTATTTCTGAGGCTGAAAGAATTGTTCTTGAAAATAAAATAAATAAACTAAAAATTATTTCAGGAGTTGGAGTTCGTGAATATTATAGAAAGTTTGGATATAAACTTGATAAAGATGGATATATGAATAAGGCCTTAAAATGACTGAGAATCTAAAAATAATTTCTGCTAGCGAATATTTATCTAAAAATAAAAAGCCAAATCAGGAAAATGTCTGGGACGAAATATCTGATTTATGGAATGAATATAGAAAAGAACCTTTTGATGCTGTAAAAAGTTTTTTAGAAGAGGTTTCCACTAAATCCAGCAAAAAAATAAAGATAATTGATTTGGGTTGTGGAAGTGGCAGAAATATGATTAAAAGTGAAAATATAAAATATTATTGCGTTGATATTTCTTCCTGTCAATTAAAAGCTGCTACTAAACTTGCAAAAGAAAAAGAAATTTCTGCTGAGTTTTTTAAACTTCCTGCAGACAAAATAAACAAGTCTATTTTTGATAATGAAACATTTGATTATGGATTATTTATTGCCACTCTTCATTGCATTGAAGGTGAGTCTGAAAGGGAAACTGCACTTAGAGAATTTTACAGGGTTCTTAAGAAAGGTTCAGAAGCTCTGATAACTGTTTGGAATTCAGAAGACTCTAGATTTGATGGTCTTAGTGGAGATGTTTATATGTCCTGGAAAAAGAACAGTAAAGAATATTTTAGGTATTATTATCTTTATTCTAAAGATGAATTGATTAATCTACTCAAAAAAACAGGATTTAAAATTATTAAGATAAATGACAAGGAAACTGACAGATTTTCCAAGAAAAATCTAATTGTTAGAGTTAAAAAATAGGTAATATTTCTTGATAATCTTTAAAAGCAATCTAATTTTTAATTATTTATGGCTGAGGATTTAACCTCTAAATTAATTGGTCTCCAAACAAAGACAGGAATTGCTTTTTTGTGTCAAAGGTCAATGACTGGTGGCAATATTAATGAGAGTTGGGAAGAAACTTACAAGGGAGTTACAGCTAAAATTCCTGCTGCTTATATTTCTAGAGAAAGTTTTGAAGATTTTAGGGCTAATTATTCTAGTTATTCAGGTTCTGTTACAAATAGAAAAGAAAAGGTTCATTTGAATAATTTAAAAAGATTAATTCTTAATGCAAGAAATCCTTCTTATGAGGGTGAAAGTGGGATTGTTGTTAGAATAGTTGAAAAGCCAGATGGTTATTATATTAAAGCATTTGAAGTAGACAAACAACAAGAGCCAGGAGTTAATGCAAAACCTTCTGGAGGGAATCCTGATTTTGAGGAAATTGTTGCAGGTATTGTTGATACTCCTTTAACTGCTCAAAAGCCTTATACTCCAAAACCTGCAAGTAAAAGTGTTACTCAAAAACCAACTTCTCCAACTGGACAGAATCCTGCTGACCGTTATAAGCATGTTGTGACTAATCCTACTGCTGCAAAACCTGCTGATAAGACTACTGCTCAAAAACCCAAGAAGTAAATTTATTCTATAACCTTTAGCTCTTTTTCTAAATCTTTTTCAGCTATTAATTTTTCTTTTCCAGAAGCCATATTCCTTATCTTACATTTTTTCTTTTTTATTTCTTCTTCTCCTAAAAATATTACATACTTTATTTGATAGGCATTTGCATATTCAAGTGCTTTTCCGGGTTTTCCATAAGCAATTTCACATGGATAATTCAGCTTTCTTATTTTTTCTGCAAGTTCAATTGCAGATTTATCCTGACTTAAAGAAATAATGAGAATTCCTTTTTGAGACTTAGAAATTTGCGAGATTAATTCAAGTCTGTCCAGTCCAAAAGAAATTCCTGTTGATTGGACTGCGTTAACCAAGTAGGAACCTCCTGCTGCAATTGTTTCTTTAATTCCATCTTTTCCTTCTGACTTGACTTCAAATATACTTCCATTATAATATGAAAGTCCTCTTGCTAAAAATGGCTGGAAGTTTAATTTAATTTTATATAATGATGCAATTTTTTTTAATTCTTTTATTTCTTCATATGCTTTATATTTTTCAAAATAAGACTCTGGTTTTTTTACAATCTCCAAAACTTTTTCTGCATTATATTTTTGCAGGTTTTGTTTTATTTCTTTTTCAGAAAGCTTGTCTAGTTTATCTATTTCTCTTATTACCTGATTTTTATTTTTGTCAGTTATTTTTAATTCTTCTAAGATTTCATTTAAGAGTTTTCTATTGTTAAAATTGATTGTGAACTTTATTTTTAATTTTGTTAAGATTTCAGATATTAGGTTTAAGATTTCTGCTTCATCTTTTAGACTTGCCCCTACTATATCTGCATCACATTGAGTAAATTGTCTCCATCTGTTTCCTGCAACAGGTTCATCCCTGAAAACAGGGCCTATTTGATATCTTTTATAGGGCAGTTTTTTATTGTTTACTAATCTCTTTAATTGAAATGTAAATTCATATCTTAGTGCAAGCTCTCTTTCTCCTTTATCCTTTAATTTAAAGATATCACTTACTGCTTCATCATTTGTATTATTTCCTTTTACAAATTCTTCATATTCAACTATAGGTGTTTCAACTGATTTAAAATTATACAGCTGAAAAATAGATTCAATTATGTTTCTTATTTGATTTCTTTTTGAAGAATCTTCAATATCTCTAAAACCTTTAACTGTTTCCATATTATTCTGACCTCATTTTTATTTGTTTTTGTGAAAGCGAAAGAGGGTTCTCAAAAAATTCTTGATTTTTTGGAAACTCCAAAAGCTCTGCTTTTGAAGTAATCGAACCCTGCTTTTGAGTTAGATTACCTTCATTTAAATTATTATTGCCTTGCAATAATAAATAAGCGAAAGGAGGGAATCGAACCCTCGTCACACGGACCACAACCGCGCATTCTACCATTGAACTACAATCGCCATAGTTACAACTTAGTTTAGTTGAGTTTGATATATAAAGTTTATCAGAATTATTAAAAGCTAAGCTAGGAATGTTGTTTAGATTCTTAGTTTGAGTTGTGGGGATACCCCCAAAGTTTAGCTTTCATAATGTATCTAACCTTTATAGGTTTATAAAATTATCTTTTGTATATGTTACCTTGATAACCGCTATATTTTTAAAATGTTATTTTCTTTGTTTTTTTATGAAACCTTCAGATATTCTATTTAAAGCATTATACTGTGCATGCTCATGTCCTTTTGGGTCATTATATTCTCTGAAAACTCATGGGAAAGAGAATCTACCTAGGGGAAGGGGAATTCTTGTTGCAAATCATACTAGTTATCTTGATCCTTTTTTTATTATTGCAGGAGTTGCAAGTAAAGAGCCAATACATTTTTGCACTTTAGATTTTTATAAACATGCCCGGCCGGGCTTAAATAGACTCAAGGCAGGTGCAATGAATTTGCTTTTGAGCTTAAATGGACAGATAGTTCTTGATGAGGATAAAATGAATAGGGAGGCATTTAGAAAAATTAAAAATGTTCTAGAAAATGAAAGATATTTAGGAGTATTTGCAGAAGGTAAAAGGAGTCATGATGGAAAACTTGATGAGTTTAAAGATGGAGCAGCTTATATTGCACTTAAAACCCAAAGTCCTCTTGTTCCAATATGCTTAAATGGTTCTTATGAAATCTGGAAAAGGGGAACTTATTTTCCTAAACTTTCAGGTAGTGTTGAAATGAGGATTGGAAAACCTATTATCCCATGCCCTAGTAGAAGTAAGAATTTAAGGAGAGATGCTTATGATTTAAGTGAACTTGTAAGGCAAGAAATATTAAAATTATCTTTAGATTAATTAATCTTAAAATGATATACTGGCTCTTTGTAATCTTCTGTAATTGTTCTTAAAGGTATTAATTGAGGATTTGTAAGTCTTGGGTCTGTAGATTTGTTGCCATCAAGCAAAATAAGCACTTCATTATCAGCTTCAAAGCTCTCTCTTATCTGATATCCTCCAATTTTTTCATATCTTAATCTTTCAACTGCTTCTTCTCTCATTTTTGGATGTTCATCTAGTAATGCTTGTTTGATAAAGTTTCCAACATATCTTGCTTTAGTTACATCTTCATTTGCAATTATGCATACATCTTCTAATGTTTCTATTTTTACCATAGATTTAGTTAGAATTAATAGTTTTTTAAACCTTTCTATTTTGTTACTACTAATTAGATACACTAATGATTTGACTTGTTAAGAACTTTTTTTATAAATCTTTTTTATTTTGTCTTTAAATTCATTGAACTTTCCTTTTTTTATTTCCTCTTTTGCCTGTCTAATCAGGTTTTGCAGATAATAGAGATTATGATAAGATGCAAGTTCTTTTCCAACAGGTTCTTCTTCTTTTAAGAGGTGTCTTATATATGCTTTTGTATAATTTTTACAAACAAAACAATTACAGGATTTATCTATTGGAGATTTATCTGTTTCATATTTTTTGTTTAAAATTTTTAATTTGCCGCTACTTGTAAAAAGAGTTCCTCTTCTTGCATTTTGAGTTGGCATTCTTGAATCAAAAATGTCTACTCCGTATGATATTCCTTCTAGGATTTCATTTGGAGAACCAATGCCCATTAGATATATTGGCTTGTTTTCTGGAAAAATTGATTTTTGCTGTTTTACTATTTTCATTTCTTCATCAAAGGTTTCGCCCATTCCAAATCCGCCTATTGAATAGCCATCAAAGTTTAGTTTTAGAAGTTCTTTTGTTGATTGTTCTCTTAAATCAGGGTAAATTCCTCCTTGTGTAATTCCAAAAAGCAATTGTCTTTTTTCACTTGAAATTTTCTTTTGAAGTTTATCATGATGCTTTTTACACCTTTTTGCCCACATTGTTGTTAAGTTAACGCTATCCTGTATTTCTTTTTTTGAATCTTCATATAAAGGCATTCTATCCAGACACATTGCAACATCACTTCCAAGGTCAAATTGTATTTCCATGTCTTTTTCAGGAGTCATGAATATTTTTTCACCTGAAATAGGATTTCTAAATAACACTCCTTTTTCATCTGAAGATAAATAAATTGATTTAGAATACATTTGAAATCCTCCTGAATCTGTAAAATTTGCTCCTTTAAAATTCATGAATTTTCCAAGTCCTCCTATTTTTTTTATTATCTTTGTTCCAGGTCTTAATGATAAAATAAACCCATTGGATATTGTTGCTACTGCGCCCATTTCTTCAACTTTTTTTGAATTAATGAACTTTGCAGCTCCTTTTGTTGAAACAGGCATGAAAAATGGAGTCTCTATCTTACCTTTTTTTGTTTTTAGAATTCCAATTCTTGCCTTTGTTTTTTTGTCCTTATGAGTTATTTGAAAAATATCTGAGGATTTCATTAATAAATTAAAAAATCAGTAGTTATAAATGTTGAGAATTAATTATTAACACAAAACCGAATTAATCATTGATGCTTTTTTTATTATTACTTCGAATCTAGCTGTTCCGTATAGTTCTCCATTATTTTTTACAGTGATTTCATATTTTAAATTACATAATGGAGCCCCTTTAGGAATGTTAAATTTTATCAAATCTTCAAAACTTTCTCCTGCAATTATATTTGTTGATGCACTTTTACCCATAATTATGTAACTCTCTGCTTCTTTTTCAGTTATTTTACAATCTCCTAAATCTGAAACTTTAACTTCATAGCTGAATTTAGTATTTGCTTTTTTGTCTTCATTTTTTATTCCAAAACCTACTCCATAATAAATTCCTTTTGCGATTTCGTTTGTTAATTCTTTTACTGCTACATTACTATTTTGATCTGAATACAAATCCTTAATTTCTTTTTTCATCATATCATCTATAGAATTTACTCCTCCGATTGCAGCACACATTGTTTTTTTAACAAGAACTGTTCCAAGAATTAACATCAATACTGCAATTACAACAATTACAATTGTTGATGTAGAAAGTTCCATTGCACCACTTTTTTTCTTAATCATATCAAAATAAGCTTTGTTTTACTTATAAATCTTACTAATTAAATTAAACTATTTAAAATTAAAATCTTTTTAGTATTATTTTTAAACTTGTTTTTCCTTGCTTTTTCATGGCTAAGGGCAAATTTAAATATTATTTTTTATGGTTGTGTTTAGCCTGCATAGTTGTTTATATTTTTCAGTTGATTATACCTGGTTTTACTGAACTTTTTATTCTGAATCTGAAAGCTGTTTATGAACATCAGTACTTTAGATTTGTTTCTGCAATATTCTTGCATGGAGACGCTGCGCATCTTTTTTACAATTTGTTTGCACTTTTCTTTTTTGGATGGTCACTTGAAAAATTAATCGGAAGCAAAAGATTTTTGATAGTATTCTTTTTGAGTGGAATTGTTGGAAATGTTGTGGCTGTTAATTTTTATTCATCTTCTCTTGGAGCAAGTGGAGCAATTTATGGAATACTTGGATGCTTGACTATTCTTAATCCATTTATGTTTGTCTGGGCTTTTGGGTTAATACTTCCTATTTTTCTTGCAGCTATTTTTTGGATTATCGGAGATCTTATGGGAGTATTTGGGCTTGGTGCAACTAATACTGGATATATTGCTCATTTAAGCGGTGTTGCAGTTGGAATTTTATTTGGACTATTTTTTAGAAATTGGAAAAAGAAAGTTAAACAGATTAAAGAAAAAATAAGTATTCCTGATAATTATATGAAAAGATGGGAAGACCATTTTATGAGATAAGATTTAAATAGTTATTTTCTTATATTGTAATATGAAAAAGGGGATTCACGCACAAGTTGCCGTATTTATCATCCTTGCAATTATGCTTGTTGCAGCCGGAGGAATAGCTTTTTTGATAACTCAACAAAATTCTTCTCTTGATAAAAAATTTTCAGAGGATATTGAAGTGCAAGCTCAATATGACTTACTTACTTCTCAAATTTATACTTGTTTATCTGATACTTATTTGGATTCTTTAGAAGTTGTTGGTTTTCAGGGAGGATATTATACTAATAAGCCGGCTAAAGTTTATGATTTTGGATGGGGATTTGTTCCTTACTATTATTATGAGGGTGATTTTTTAATGCCAACTACTGTAGAAATACAAAATGCACTTAATACTGCTGTTGATGATAATCTTCTTTATTGTTTAGATGAAATTGATAGAAGTAATTTTGATATAAGTTATTCTAATCCTAAAACTAAATCTGAGATTAAATCAGGGGCTGTTTCTTTTAAAACTGATCTTCCTATAAAAATTTCTCAAGGGACAAATACTATTAATCTTCAGCTTAAAGACCATCCTTTAGAAATGCCTTCTAAACTTTATGATATGATTCAAGTAGCTAATTTTATTTATCAAAGTCATAAAGAAGACCCTTATATGATTTCTTTTTCAACACTTGTAGATATGGGAACAGAAAAAGAATTATTTATTGATTTAAGAGATTTTGATGAAGATACTACTCTTTATGCTATTTCTTATAATAGTACTGTTTTTCAGCCTAGTGTCTTTGAGTTTCTTGCAAAATATAAAAAGAGAGATGTTGCAGGTTTAGTTTCCCCAACATTATAAATAAGCCATGAAAAAGTTTATCTTATTATTCTTATACATTTTATTCACGGTTAATCTTTTTATTATTCCTATTGTTCATGCAGCAGAAGAAACCCGAACTGTTTCTGATTTTATAATTGATGAAGTCGATAAACAACCTGCTTTACTTCAGGAGTTTGAAAATCTTGATGGTTCAGTAAGAAACCAAATTCTTGAAAATTCTAAATCTATAGGCAAAGAAAAAAACACTTTTGTTGAAAAGGTTGCAAGGGACATTAGTGCTAAGATTTATAATAGTGCACTCAAAAATGAATATTTAAAACAAAATATTAATCTTCTTCTTCCTGATGCAGTAGCTCAAATAAATCAATTGAATTTACTTAATGTTAAGGATTATGAAGCTTTTAAAAAACTTGCTTTAAAGGCAGGAATTGATTTAAATCCAAAGGATTTAAACAAACTTTCAAGAGGAAGTTTGATTGGATTTGACAGTCCTGATCTTAAATGGACTACTCAAAAAACAAAAGATGGCAAGTCTCTTAATGTAATTGGAAATTCTGAAGCAGGA
>Ga0172381_10005656_pt1 | contig 12635 bp, 12 predicted proteins | sample Leawel6488metaG_FD_119754 | JGI IMG/M metagenome (GOLD analysis project Ga0172381, IMG submission 119754) | Leachate microbial communities from a municipal landfill in Southern Ontario, Canada - Leachate well 64-88 metaG | ecosystem: Engineered > Solid waste > Landfill > Unclassified | place...
GAAATACTATGAAAATCAATATACAAAACGGTAAGTAAAACCGGGTTTCTGCTATTCCGGCATCCGGAAAATTAGAGTCAGGCCCACCTTCAGGCTCCTGTAACCATTACATCTTTATTGATTTTGATGATCAATCCCTGAAGTACACTTCCGGGGCCTACTTCGACGAAACGGGAAGCGCCATCGGCTATCATGTGTTGAATGGTTTGGGCCCAAAGGACGGGAGCGGTCAGTTGAGCGATCAGGTTCTCTTTAATTATCGCGGGATCGGGAGTTCTTTTTGCAGTTGCATTCTGATAGATCGGACAAATCGGCTGATTGATCAGGGTGGCGCTGATGGCGGTCGCTAACTCAATTCTTGCGGGTTCCATCAGGGGGGAATGGAAGGCCCCTCCGACTTTCAATGGTAAAGCCCGCCTGGCGCCTGCTGCTTTTAATTGTTCACAGGCCATTTCAATTCCCCTGATGCTTCCTGATATCACCAATTGACCTGGGCTGTTGTAATTGGCAGGGACAACCACTTCGCTGATGGAATTGCAGATAAGTTCAACTATTGCATCATCCAGTCCCAGAATGGCCGCCATGGTGGAAGGTTCTTTTTCACAGGCTTTCTGCATGGCTTTTGCGCGGGTTGCTACCAGTTTGAGGCCATCCTCAAACGACAGGGCTTTGGCAGCTACAAGGGCGGAAAATTCGCCCAACGAATGGCCTGCCACCATATCCGGTTGAAAGGTTTCGCCCATGGAAGCAGCGAGGATCACGGAATGTAAAAAGATAGCAGGTTGCGTTACTTTGGTTTGACGCAAGTCTTCATCTGTACCAGAAAACATCAGATCCGTAATCCGGAAACCTAAGATTTCATTGGCTTTTTCAAATAGCTGCCGGGCTAAAGGAGAGCGGTCGTAAAGATCCTTGCCCATGCCTGCAAATTGAGCTCCCTGTCCGGGAAATACATATCCATTCATCATTTTACCGTTTACAGTTTATGATCAATTCATTGACTGGCTTCACTATTTCCAGAATCCCGTATCCCCAATCCCGTATTTGCCGTTATTTCCGGTCACCCAGGAAACGCAATAAAAATAAAAAGAGATTGATAAAATCCAGATATAGGGTAAGGGCCCCCAGGATACTTAATTTCCTGGTATTCCCGGCTCCGTATTCCCCGGCCCCTGCACCGATTCGTTTCAGGCGCTGCACATCGTACGCGGTCAGCCCGGTGAAAATTAAAACACCGATGATGCTGATGATATAATCCATGGCGCTGCTGTTCATAAAAAAATTGATCAGCATGGCAACCAACAGTCCGATCAATCCCATCATCATGATCGACCCGAATTTAGTAAGATCGGTCTTGGTCGTATAGCCGGTCACCGCCATAACCCCAAACATTACGCCTGTAACGGCAAAGGTCTTGTAAACCGATGCTGAAGTATAAACCACTAAGATAAAACTGAGGCTCATTCCCATCAGGACGGAATAGGCTATGAAAAGAAGTGTCAATATGGCAGGTGACAATCGCTGGAACCCAAATGACATCAACAGTACAAATCCAATCGGAGCAAGGGTTACAAACCACCCTAACCCTGTCAAACCACCCGTTTGAGCATTAAAAAGGGTCCGGATCAGCGACTCGGAGGAAGCAAACCAATAAGATGTGACAGCAGTCACGATCATGGCCAGTGTCATCCACCCAAATACCTGGGTCATGAACGATTTTGCGACAACAACCGGCTGGTTTCCCTGTTGTGTTGTAAAAAATCCACTGTTATTTGTTTGTTCAAACATTTTTATTTCTCCTATAATTAATCGTTTTAAAACAATTCAAAATTAAAAGTCAAGTGATAAATTTTGATTTCTAATGGAGTTTCGTCCCGATCAGGTGCAGAAACTCTGCCCTGGTTTTATCTCTTTCAAAGGCGCCGATGAAATCGGATGTCGTTGTATAAGAATTTTGTTTTTGAACACCCCGCATGGCCATACACAAATGTTGTGCCTCAATGACAACTGCCACCCCGAGAGGTTTTAAAGTATCATTGATGGCCTCTTTAATTTGCATTGTCAGCCTTTCCTGAACCTGAAGACGGCGGGCATAGATTTCCACAACCCGTGCGATCTTGCTTAAGCCGGTAATATACTTATCGGGAATATATGCCACATGTGCTTTACCAATGAAAGGGACCATGTGATGTTCACACAGTGAATAGATTTCAATATCTTTCACAATCACCATTTCACGATAGTCTTCGCGAAATTTGGCAGAACTCAGGATTTCTTTCGGATCCAGGTTATAGCCCTGGGTCAAAAACTGGATGGCTTTGGCTACCCGGATGGGCGTTTTAAGAAGTCCTTCCCGGTCGGGATTTTCGCCGATCAGCCGGAGTATTTCCTTGTAATGAACTGCCAGTTCTTCTGTTGTCTGGGAATCAAATTCTTCCACTAATTCGTAGTTCGTTTTTCTTTCTGATGCCATGGGAAATGTATTAACAGACCAGTTTCCTACTTTCCTGACTGGATGATCCATCTTATGATTCAGGGAACAAAGATACTATTTTTTCTTTTTCCGGAACCAGTTGAACCGGGTCCCGCCCCAGATACGGTATTGGGCAACATCATAATTGAAAAACGTATTGGATGGATTATCGGGAAAATCAGTAGGGCTTCCCTGGACCGAACATCCAACGAACCATTTATCGGAGTTATAACCAAAAGCAAAGAGGCCATTTAGCTGAAACGAGAATTCATCCGCGATAAAATCATTTGTTTTGGTATTATAAGAGTAATATTGCCAGAAAACGCCGGCAAAAAGGTTTATTGTTAAATATAAATTTTTCAGAAACACGAAAGTATAACTGTAACCCGGCGAAAGGCCAAAGGAGTACATGTCAGCATTGACCACCCTGTCGGTAACCGGGATGTTTGCTTCATCAACAATTTCCTGCGGGATTATTCCAGAAGGGGATAAAATGCGGGAGAAAAGGATTGAAGGCCGGATAATAATGCTACCAGCGCTTTTTATCTGTCGTTCATTCTGGATGAAAGCGGCCCGGATTGAAAACCTGCGGGCATTATAGATCCAGTAAGTAGAAACCCCCAGTGAAAATGAAGACATTTCAGGTAAAAGGTAACGCGTTCCGTCTTTTTTGATAGCATTGAAAATATAAAACCCTTTAAAGTTCTGTAAAAATATCTCTGCAGCAAGGGCGCGGCCGAACGCATTGATCCGGAGATCGACAAAAGAAGTTCTGCCATATTTATCAGTACTCCATTTAACGAAGGGGTTTTCGATGGAAAGGCCAAGGCCAAACCACTTCCAGAACCCGGCAATGCCCATCCGGATGTTGACATTGGGTTTATATACAATTTTGGCGCCCTGATCAGGATTGAGCACAAAGGTGGCATTCTGAAAAAGAAGATAAAGCCTGCCGGTTATTTTTTCAGTATAATCCTCAATATAATTACTGTCAGCCGGAGCTGAAGGGAATTGTGGGTTCAGTGAATTATCCTGCCCCATTGAATGAACAGGATTCGACAAAATCAAAACAAATACCATTCCGGTAAACCAGATCCTACAGCCCATTTTTATTGGGTGGAAGTCCCGGATTCAGGCTTCCGGGTTTTGCCGACAATGAGTACTACTTCGAAAATAGTGTAACAAAGATAGAGAATAAAAAAGCCTAGCATGAAAGGGATTGCATCGGAGCGGTTGGTGAAAACATAAGTGATCATCACCAAAATATAAACCATCAATTTCAGAAAGGTCACAAGGAGATAAGTGTTGATAAACCGATTGATTTTTTTTTTCATCGTCCGCAGGAGGAAAAAATAGGACAACAGGGTAACTGCAATAAAAAAGAAAAACAGAAAAGGAAGGGTTGGGGAGAGATACTCTTTAGGTATAAAAATGGCTGTTATTCCCACGAGCCCACCAAGGATCACAGAAAAGACCAGCAATTGTTTAAGGAATGAAATATAACCTGATTTCATGGCGCAAAGATAAGAAAAGTGTGAAAGAGGGGCTATATTACTTTTTAAGTAAATCCCTTGTTACAAAATAAATGGAAAGGAGGACAGCGGCAAGGGAGAGGACCACGGTAAAGACAGGCTTGATATGAAGCCATTGGTCTATTTTATAACCACCCAAGACACCAGCTAAAATAATCACCAGCATCTGAACAGCCATACTGGAATACCGGGCATACTGGTTAAGGCTTTTCCTGGGATCTGTCAACATTTTCGGTAAGCGGTATTTTCACCTCTTTCAGCTTGACATTATTCATCGAACATGTTCCTGAAAATTTTGCGCCGGGTTCAATGGCGAGTTTTCCGGTAATCACATCACCGCTGAATACGGCTGTTTCTTTAAAGGTAAGCAATTCACCGACTTTCACGGTGGCTTTAATTTCACCGGAAAAATCGGCATTCTGGCAAACGATTTCTCCGTCTATTTTGCCGGTTGGGCCCACCACGATCTTGCCCTGGCACTGGATCGTACCATTTAGGGTGCCATCGATACGGAAATCGCCATTGACCTGAATTTCTCCTTTTACGATAGCGCCTGGTCCCAAAATATTAATCACTGACATTTCGGGTTCTCTGTTTTTTGACATAATCCATGAATTTTTGCCGGCGCTGATCCTGAATCCGGATTTATGGCTGAGCCGGATAATTTTTTTCGAAAAAGCGAATATACTGAGAAATATCTTTATTTCTGTAAAAAACAGGATAATTTTCCGCGGAGATGATAAAATCAAAATACTCACCTGCATTTTCCAGACGCGTAAAAATATACCTGCTGTCGCGTATCCCTAATAAGTAATTCATTGCTTTTTGACTATCTTCAAAGTTGTTCACCGTGATCATTTCCTTCTTTTCGTCTAATACCAGGCTGTTAACCATAAGGTTATCAAGGTCGTGATACCGGGTGTTGTGGTCAGAGATCTTTATTTTCAGCGCATCCACATCCACCAGGTCACTGTTTACGATAAGGACATAGAAGTGAACGGCATTAGGATCGTAGGTGTATAACTTTTCAGTCAGATCGCGGATTGTTGTCGAGTCGGTTGAAATGGCCTGGCCTTTGGAATCTTTTTGGGTCCTCAGGAAGGCCAGGACATTTTCGGCCATGGGTTTGATCTCGCTTTTAGGATAATTCTGGATAACCTTCGAAATGGCAACGACCAGAGAATCGACAACTTCAATTTTGCCCAGCGCCAGGGCCCGGAGATAATCAAATTTGGGAAGGAGGGTACTATCGGTTTTATATAACAGGTGGGCCTGATCTGCATTGTTGAGGACCATATAATATTGCTGGTTTGTAAATGCCTTATAAGTATCATTGTATAAATTGGAAGCATCGGATTGCCGGGCATTTATCTCCTTATAATAATTGGGATTTACCAACAATTTCGCGTAATCGCTTTCAGGGTATTGATTAAGGATCAGATTCTTGTAAAAATCGCTTTTAGGTTGGTTTTCCAGCAAGGTATAAAGTTGGTACAATTCATAATCCGATTGAATTTTATATTTGTTATCGGGAAACCGCTGAAGCAGGTTTTCGAAACAATCAATAGCGCCACCGTAATCCCTGAGCCCTTCTGAATAAATAAAACCAGCCTGGTAGTATGCATTTATGATTTGTTCATTCGAAGTTGACACCTGTTCTTTGGTAAAAGGGAGCTCAGTCAGGTAAAATTCCCTTTCTTTTGGATTTGTCGACTTGGCGACAGGTTTCTTTCCTTCCTGGGTGGAATCGCCGGGTGATAAAGGAACTGTATCGGTGATCTCAGTGTTTTCGGTAAAAACAACGGCATTTTTATCTGTAAGGAACCAGTTGTCCTCCAATTTCCGCCGTCCCCATTTTCGCATAAAGGTGGAAAACCCGCTTGACATGGTTGCCGGATTATAAAAATACCATCGTCCAGTAGTTGCTAAGCCACCGGTTTGCCCCTGGATACCGGTCTGACCGAAAAGATTTGCATTTTCCTGGCGGGCTATCTCCTGTTGTTTTTTCAGATTTTCATCGGCAATCAGTTTATCAATAATCCCATCAATAATCTTAAATCGTTCATCTTCTGACATTAATGCCAATCTTTGAAGGCTGTCCTGTTTGACGATTACTTGCAGATTTGTTACCAGGTCCGTCAATGTCACCGTCTTTTTCATCAGTTCCTTATACCCTAGAAATTCTTTGGGAAGGGATTGCATGGCGCTGTCGTAATATGCTTGTGCCATGGTATATTTTTTATCTCCAAAGAAGATATCGGCCAGCTCAAGGGATGAAATGGCTTTTTGGTAATTATTGGTACGGCTGTTGGCAACGGATTGTTTCAGGAACCCGATGCCTGCTATTGTATCAGCATCTTTCAGGGCAACGTGGGCCAAGGCATAATAGATCTGATCAAGGAAATCTTTGTTTTTATCATCCTTGATCATACGGGTCAGTTTCTTGATAATAAATTCCCTGTCACCGGAACTGGTATCATAACATTGCGCTAGGTTGATCTTGGCGTTGAATTCCATGTCGTAGGAGGAGGCATTTTTAATCACATAGGAATACTGGCGGGAAGCCTCTTCGAATTCTCCATTACGTTGGTGGATTTGTCCAAGGATGAAAGCGCACCGGGTCTTCATGATTTTTGGAGGTTTGAGCTCCAGGGCCCTGTCGAGATAGGGGACGGCAGCATCGTAATTTTGCTGTAGGATATAGAACTGGCCATAGGTCAGGTTCACATCGGTTTCCAGTTTATCCGGCGCTTCTCCTTTTGATATCTTACTCAGCAGCATATCCAGCATGGGTTCGGCCTTACTGAAATCCCCGAGTTGAATATTGGCCTGGGCCTGCCACAACATGGCTTCGTATTTGATCTCGTTATTGTTATAGGTTTTAATGACAAATTCAAAAGTCCGGCGCGCCATCGGATAATCCTGTTTATAGAAGTAGCATTTCCCGATCAGCATATAAGAATCGTCGATCCACTTGACATATTCCTTGCGGTTAAAGACCATGGAATGTTTGTTGATCGTCTTGGATGCCTTTTTGATCGATATATCCGCGTATTGTGTGATCTTGGCGGCGGTAGCGCGATCGCCATAGTTATAAACCGGCAAAATCAATGAAAAGTTGTCCTTGATACCAGCCTTGTATTCCTTTATTCCCTGGCGCAGGTTATCCATCCCATTCCAATAAACATTATAGTGAGATGTCATATTATGATAGCTGCGGCGGATAAATGAATTTTTTTTGGTGGAACATCCACTTAAAAAAATCAATCCAGAGAAAATCAAAAATAATCCGGCGAGGGTATATGTCTTCGTCGATCTCAAAACAGGCAAGTCATTAATTGAATATTAACTTTAATTTCACAAAATTATTTTAATTTTTTAAATTAAACCCGATGAAAACAAATTCCCTGAAAATTCCCGCGTAAACGCCCAAATTGCAAGGTCATAAAATTTTCCGATATTTGCCGCGTTAACTGAAAGATAATTATCGCGATGGCCAGGGAAAAAAAGGTAAGGAAAAAAAAACGGTGGGATAGATGGCGCGACAAATACCGTCTTGTCTTTATGACAGACGATACCTTGGAGGAACGGTTCACTTTCCGTCTTTCAAGATTAAATGTTTTCATCGCGCTGGGAACCCTCACCATTGTGCTGATTTTCCTGACCAGCATCCTGATCGCATTCACTCCCCTTCGCGAATATATTCCCGGCTATACAAACGTTGGCCTTACCCGCAAACTTTATGTTTTACAGATGAAGGCCGATTCCATTGAGAGGGATCTGAACCGAAAAGAGAGCTATATCCAAAATATCCGGGATATCATTAATGGAAAAGATCTGACGGAAGATAAACCCTTGCCAAAAGACACTTCCCACCGTTATTCTGATATTAAATTAAAAAGGTCGGTTGAAGATTCCCTCCTGCGGCTGGAAGTTGAAAACCAAAGCAAGTACAGTTTGTATAAAATGGAATCGGCTGAAACCGTTGCCCAGAAAAAAGCCTCCATTGGTGGCGTTCTTTTCTTTTCGCCATTGAAAGGAATTGTTACGAATGAATTTAATCCCGCGCAAAAACATTTTGGGATTGATATTGTCGCGAAACAAAACGAAGCGGTCAAAGCAGTACTTGATGGAACGGTAATTTTTAGCAACTGGACCCTTGAGACTGGCTATGTTATTGCCATTCAGCATACCCAGAACATTATTTCCATATACAAACACAATTCGGCCATCCTGAAAAAAACAGGCGATGTTGTCAAATCAGGCGAACCCATAGCAATAGTTGGTGAAACAGGAGAACTGGCCACCGGTCCTCATCTTCATTTCGAACTCTGGTATGAAGGCAATCCTGTAAATCCAAAAGAATTTATCTTGTTTTGAAAAAGAATATCGCCATCTTAGGCTCCACAGGCAGTATTGGTACCCAGACGCTGGAAGTAGCGCGGGACCATCCGGAAATTTTTGGGATAGAAGTATTGACTGCACAGAATAACTGTGATCTCCTTATCCGGCAAGCCAAAGAATTTTTGCCCAACGCTGTTGTGATCGGGAACAAAAATCATTATTCCACGGTTTCAGGTTCATTGAAATCGCTTCCGATCAAAGTATTTTCCGGCGAAGAATCCCTGTCACAGATTGTTGACATGGGATCCATCGATATTGTGCTGAACGCCCTTGTCGGTTATGCCGGGCTTAAACCCACCCTCAGCGCCATCGAAGCCGGCAAAGATGTTGCCCTTGCCAATAAAGAGTCGCTTGTCGTTGCCGGAGATCTGGTAATGAACGGGGCCCGGCGTAAAAATGTCAGGATACTTCCTGTGGATTCAGAGCATTCCGCCATTTTTCAGTGCCTTGTCGGTGAACTTCCCGGTTCGGTCGAAAAAGTCTTTCTTACTGCTTCCGGGGGACCATTCCGGGGGAAAAGCCAATCCGATTTATTGACAGTTACACGGGAAGCTGCACTCAATCACCCCAACTGGAAAATGGGAAATAAAGTTACCATTGACTCAGCCTCCATGATGAATAAAGGGCTCGAAGTGATCGAAGCGCGATGGTTATTTAACCTTGAACCATCCCGGATTGAAGTGATCATCCACCCCCAGTCGATCGTTCATTCCATGGTTCAGTTCATCGATGGGTCCATTAAAGCACAAATGGGATTACCCGACATGAAACTACCCATATTTTATGCGCTGGCTTTTCCTCAAAGAGTTTCCTCCCGGCTTTCCCGTTTTAATTTCATGGAACATTCACAGCTTACTTTTGAGCTTCCCGATAAGAAGGTATTCCGCAATCTTGTCCTCGCCTATGAAGCTTTGAATATGGGCGGTAATATGCCTTGTGTCCTGAATGCAGCCAATGAAGTGGCAGTTGAGTCATTTTTGCAGGAGCGCATCGGATTTCTTGCCATCTCCGACGTGATTGAACATTGCCTGCAAACGGTTTCATTTATCCCGGACCCCACTTATGAAGATTATGTCTTTTCGCACATGGAAACACAGGTAAAGGCAACCGGTTACATCAAACAAAAACATTAACCATCAATTTATTATATCTCCTTATGGATATCGTTATAAAAATTGTTCAATTGCTCCTGAGCTTGTCGATTCTCGTCATATTTCATGAAATGGGCCATTTTATTGCTGCCAAGGTTTTTAAAACGCGGGTTGAAAAGTTCTATCTTTTTTTCAATCCCTGGTTTTCCCTTTTTAAATTTAAAAAAGGAGAAACGGAATATGGGGTCGGCTGGGTCCCGCTGGGTGGTTATGTCAAGATTTCCGGGATGATCGATGAATCGATGGACAGTGAACAGATGAAGCAACCGCCCCAACCCTGGGAATTCAGGACCAAACCAGCCTGGCAACGGTTGATCATCATGTTAGGCGGAGTGACTGTCAACTTACTCCTGGCCATGGTGATCTATATGATCATGCTTACCGTGTGGGGTGAACAATTTCTTCCGACAGCCAGTGTGAAGTATGGGATTACGGTCGATACCATGGGTTATCAGATGGGTTTGAGAAATGGGGACCATATCCTATCGGTGAATCATAAACCCGTCCTGGATTTTGCTGCTATTCCCAGGACCATTATCCTGGAAGAAGCTAAAACAGTCGAGGTTAACCGCGACGGACAAAACATGGAAATTAAGGTCCCGGAAGGTTTTATCAGCAGGCTTATCAAGTATAATTCATCCGAATTCATATCGGTCCGGTTCCCATTTGAAGCTGCCAAATTCACATCCGGTTCAGTTGCAGAAGCTGCCGGGATGAAAGCCGGCGATAAAATCATCGGGTTGAATGATTCAATGATGATCTATTTTGACCAATTCAGGGCAGCAATCCAACAATTCAAGAATAAACCCGTAAGGGTGATGGTCTTACGTGGGACTGATACGCTCGATCTTCCAGTTCAGGTCCCACAAACGGCCCTGATAGGTGTTTATCCCAAAGGGCCGGCTTATTATTTTACCTTTAAGGAAAAGGAATACAACATGATTACGGCCATTCCGGCCGGGGTTGTTAAAGCCTTTAACCAGGCAGGCAATTACCTGAAATCGATGAAATTACTATTTTCCCAGGAAAAAGCTTATGAATCGGTTGGAGGGTTTATCGCTATTGGCAATATATTCCCTTCAACATGGGACTGGCAAGCTTTCTGGTCTTTAACTGCCTTCCTCTCGATCATGTTAGCGATTCTCAACATTCTTCCCATTCCCGCACTGGACGGGGGTCATGTGATGTTCCTTCTATATGAGATCATCTTCCGGAGGAAACCCAGTGATAAATTCATGGAATATGCCCAGATAGTGGGAATGGCCCTTCTTTTTGGTCTTCTTATTTTTGCCAACGGGCAGGATATCATGAAACTGTTCAGGCATTAAAAGCCGGCCCATCCTGCCACGATCATATTTCCTGATTATTCTGCTACCTTATCTTTCAGCGATTTGAAGCCCTCACCCAGGATTTCAGTGGCATCGATAACAGTCAGAAATGCCTTAGGGTCAACTTCATGGATATATTCTTCAAGCAATGAAATCTCACGGCGGCTGACCACGGTGAAGATGATCTTTTTCTCGGCCATATTATACATTCCTTTTGCATCGATCAAAGTGCCGCCACGGCCCAGGTTATGGATGATCTTATCCCTGATCTCTTCATGTTTATCAGAAATGATAAACAGACTTTTATCATAGCTTACTCCTTCAAGAACGATATCGATGACTTTCCCGGTAATGAAAATCACAATCCAGGAATATAAAGGGATTTTCCAATCCCGGAAGACCAAAAGGCCGACCAGGACAATGGTCGAATCAACATAGATCATCAGGATACCCAGGGGTAATTTGGTATATTTTGCAATGATCATGGCAACGATATCACTGCCTCCTGAAGTCGCCCTCGATTTAAAGATGAGCCCCAGGCCGATCCCGGCCAATACACCTCCGAAAATCGAAGATAACAGCGCATCTCCCTCTACCAATGGCTTGAAACCCCAGAAGTAGGTCAGGGTATCGGTGAAAACAGCGGTGAGGGAAAAACCCAATACTGTTTTAAAACCAAACCGGGGCCCCAGGAACTTTATTCCAACCAATGTAAGCGGTATGTCGAAGCACAGGGCAACCATACCAACCGGGGTCCCAAAGAGATAATGGAGAACGATGGATATCCCATATACCCCGCCAGGAACAATTTTATAGGGGGTGATGAAAAGGACAAAACTGGATGCCAGGATAAAGGCTCCGACGATAATTAGACTATAAGAAATGAACCATTTACGGGTAAATGGTTTTTCCTTGATCAGCGTGAAGGCCATAGCGTTTTGTTTAAAAATGAATAATCCTGCAAAGATATTCGATTGCAGCACAATGCTGTCATCAGATTTGCGTTATGTTAATAATCCGTTTTCCTGTACCGCTCATCTTGCCCCGGACCAGGTAATTTGGATTTGTTGTGATGATGGTAATAAAAAAAACTGTATTTTTATCGCGATTTTTAAATCTGTAAAAAAGCTGATTTTTGACGCTATCTGGTAATCGAAATCTTGTTTGTTTTCTGAGGATAAACAGCTTCTTTATCTTGCTTGTTTTTATCTCGGCTGTAAATAATTGCCTCTATTCCCAGCAGCCCACCCTAATTTCACAGTATATGTTCTCCAATATGGCTTTTAACCCGGCGTATGCCGGTAACAGCGGAGGTATATGTGCTACAGGCCTGGTCCGTCAGCAGTGGATTGGCTTCAAAGATGCCGATGGTTCCAAAACGGCCCCTCAAGGTTACATGCTCACGATCGATGCCCCTATAAAAGTGTTGCATGGCGGTGTGGGAGGCTCTGTCTATCAGGATCAGCTGGGGTTTTTTAAAGACATTGTTGTAAAGCTGGGATATGCATACAGGATGGATGCCGGTCCTGGTGACCTTTCGATCGGGCTGCAGCTGGCCCTTCAAAATGGCAGTTACGATTTTTCGAAGTTTAATCCGGTCGATGAAAATGACCCGATTTTATCAGGTGAGAGCGGGAAGTCAGGCGATATGATCTTCGATGCCAATGCCGGGTTTTTTTATAAGGTACCTGATAAATATTACATTGGATTATCGGCAGAGAATCTCTTACAATCACAAGGAAAAACC
>Ga0172381_10005657_pt1 | contig 12634 bp, 22 predicted proteins | sample Leawel6488metaG_FD_119754 | JGI IMG/M metagenome (GOLD analysis project Ga0172381, IMG submission 119754) | Leachate microbial communities from a municipal landfill in Southern Ontario, Canada - Leachate well 64-88 metaG | ecosystem: Engineered > Solid waste > Landfill > Unclassified | place...
GACACGGCAGCCCCGGCGACGCTCGTCAGCGTGGTCAGGGTCGATGGCAGCACAGAAGTGACCGTCCCGAACAATCTTGATGGCTCGACATCATTGACGACAATAGGGGCGAACTGCTTCGCTAATGTCGAGGGACGAAAGATAACTAAGATTCTGGGAATGCCATCAACGATAACGATCATCGGAAACAATGCGTTCTATGAATGTATTTTGCTGACATCCATCAACATTTCAAGTGTAGTAACGAGCATAGGAACTATGGCATTTTACTCATGTACTTCCTTGACGTCTGTAACCATTCCTAGCGGTGTCACGACCATCGGAAGCGGTATGTTCCAATCATGTACTTCCTTGACGTCTGTAACCATTCCTAGCGGTGTCACGACCATCGGATTTCAAGCATTCAAATCATGTACTTCCTTGGCATCCATAACTTTTCTTGGCCATGATGTTCCAACATCAGTTGCTAACTCTTGGATAGCCTCATGCCCCGCCAGCATCCGCGGTCATGCCTACGCTAGTTCGCACTTCCCCGCCCCCGGGAGCTACTTCCCCGCGGCAGAGCCGGACGTGGCTGATAGGTTGACGATGGGGGATTACATCAAGACCGGCTCCCCGTTCGTCGGAGCCCCCGGCGTTCTCATGCGGCGCATGGGACCGGCAGTGTTGGGGGGCTGAAGATGTACTGCTCCTACGCCGATGTTCTGATAAGGGCGGGAACGGCCGCTAGTTCTCTCACGCAGATAACGGTCGAAGGCATGATCTCCAGTCGGATATGCCTTACTATATGGGACAAGGGGATGAAAGGATGAGCCCGACAAGATCGAAAGCATTGGTCCCGATGACCGCCTTCTCCCTAGTGATGTCCATCCTGCTCAGCATGTTCGTCTACTTGTTAATGAGATTCGAGACGGATGTGTATGAGGCGGGGGTCATATCGTTCTGGGTGGCCTATGTATTCTCCGCGATCTCACTAATTGCATCGTTGTATTCCGTTAACTGGTTATTCTCGTTCCTAGATGACGAGAGGAGTATGAAATCATGACACTAGCATCAACGGACATCGCATTAATGAGCCCTTATACGGTCGGCACGGGGAAGTTCACGACCGCGGTCTACAACTACCTCGTCGTCAAGGCGAAGGCAAGGCTCGACAGGGAAGGAGGAACAGGATTATCCTCGGACGACTACGACCAAGCTCACGCGTTGCTCGTCTGTCACATGTATTCGGTCAAGCTCGGCTCGGCCCACAAGAAGTCCGAATCATTAGGCGACTACTCCTACACGAAGGACAACACCGAGGGTTCGAACTATCTCCAAGAGTACAAGGACATGTTGAAGGCGGTCATCGGACGCACGCCCTCGACGGCATACGAGGAGGAGCGGTGCGACAGGGAGATGGACGATTTCGACCTGGACCAGTCGGAGATACCAAAATACCCGGAGGATTGAGATGGACGCACCCGGGCTAATGAATCAGACGATAACGCTAGAAGCAAGGGCGGCGATCGGCAAAGGCGGCCTCGTCACGTTCAGCGCGGGAGTGTCCTACGAGGCCAGGGTCGAATACAAGCAGAAGATGTACCGCTACATCAACGGGAGCGATAAGGTATCGACGGCCAGGGTCTATCTCGACGGAGCGGTGTCTGTCGCAGTGACCGATAGGATGACCATGCCCGACGGGACGCAGCCGGAGATACTCGAGATAAAGCCCGAGGTCGATGGCGACGGGGAGACGATATTCAAGGTGGTGTTCGTTTGAAGAGTAGTCTCTCATTAAGCATCAGCATGAGCGGCGAGGAATCCTTGGCGAAGATGCTTGACTCCCTCGGCGATGTCGTCAAGGAGGCATCGCTCGACGCCTTGACGGCGGTCGAGGAAACGATCATGGCCGAGTCGTTCCCCGAGGTCCCGAAGAAGGAGGGCGGGTTAGAAGGCTCGGCATTCGCCAACGACCCGAAGATCGAGGGCGAGAAGGTCGAGGCCGAGATGGGATACAACATCATCTACGCGGTCAGGCAGCACGAGGAGCTTGATTGGGTCCATCCGCTCAAGGGCAAGGCCAAGTACCTAGAGGACCCGGCGAACCGCGTGGCCCCTCAGATACCTGGGATTCTCAAGGACTATCTTGACCCGGCCATCGTGAAGGCGGCGAAGGAGGCGGACCTCAGATGAGCCTCGCGGATTGGGTCGATGACATCTGTCAGTACCTGGACGACCAGGGCATCGGGGTCTACAACCCAGGCACCGGCGAGACCGTCAACATCTTCATCCACCACATGAGGGATTCTCCGGTGAATTGCATCTGTCTCGAAGGCTATGCCGGGAGGAGTCCGAACTTCACGCATGACGGGAGGACATCCTACCGTCCGAACTTGCAGATCATGGCGAGGGCCGGGGGAGACCCGATAACGGCACACGCGGCGGCGATGGTATTCCTCGACGCGGCCAGGGCCGTCCTCGATGACAAGGCGAACACCGTCATCGGTTCGCACACCTATATGGAGATAAGGACCACGGGGGAACCGATGTCCCTCGGTTATGAGAATGGAGTCATTAAGATAAGTCAGAACTATATCACGGAAAGGAAATAACATGACAGACACGCAGGGATTGGTAGCGCACGGCACCACGCTAAAGATCGCGGGAGTGACCGTAGGAGAGCTAAAGAACATCGATGGGCTGGATATTTCAGCCGCCGACGTGGACTTTTCGAACCACGATAACAACTGGGACGAGTTCAAGCCCGGACGCAGAGCGATAAGCGATCTCTCGGTCGAGGGTAACTGGATTCCCGGCAACGCGGGACAGGCGGCGATGTATGCGGCGTTCATCGCCGGTACGATCGCGGAGTTCATCGTCACCGGGCCGGACGGCTCATACACCTGGACCTTCAACGCCTACGTCAAGCAGCTCAAGTCGGCACAGCCCGACGGCGACAAGGTAGGCTTCTCTGCCACCTTGAAGGGAACCGGCGCGGCGGTACTCGCGGTGGGGGCATCCGCGGACCTGAGTGGGCTCGTTCCATCGGTAGGCACGCTGACCGGACCGCTGACGGCATCCATCTACGATTATGTCGTCCCCGTCATCACTGGTACGACCGGACTGACCATAACCCCGACGGGTGCGGGAGTCATCAAGGTCAACGGCGTCGTCGTCGTTACAACTGAGGCATCGGGAACGATCGCACTTGGAGCGCCGGGCTCGGTCACGAAGATCACCGTCACCGTGCAGGAATCGGGCAAGGTACTCAAGACCTACAACGTGTGGGTAGCGAGGGCGGCAAGCTAAGGAGGGAAGGCGATGGCGATCGACCCGAGGATAACGAATAGCTTCAAGGCCAATCTCAACTTCTACTGCAACTGGCAGGAGGAGACCGGCAAGACATGGAAGGAGTCGTGCGAGGAGTGGGGCAAGGAACCGCCCTCTCCGAGCATGTGCAGGTTGATACTCTATTGCGGGATGAAGGACGAGATCGGCGGCCTCACCCTGGCCGAGTGCGGGAAGATGACGGATGTAACCAACGGAAGCGAGAGTTGGGCATATGTCTTCCGCGTGCTTACCACGGGACGGGGGGATGATCTAAAAAACCAGCCGCCGAGTCCGAGTGGGCCGAGCGGTGGGCCTTCGCCAGGGTCGCCTTCGGAATGAGCGAGACCGAGGCCCGAGGCCTCACCATCCAGCAATGGAACGCCCTGAACAAGGTGTGGGCAAAGATCGAGACGGATCGCGACGGGAGAGAGGACATCAGGACGGCGAGGATAATGTGTCACATCTCCAACACGTTCCGCGGTCCCGGTACGAGCCCGCATCAGATTTCAGAGTTCATACCGAAGCCCAAGGAGGGGCCTAAGACCGACCCTGACAAATCGCTCGAGGCCAAGATATTCACGATGAACGCCATCTGGAACGCCGATAACAGCAGGAAGTGAAGACATGACGGAGCTTGAAGGACTCAGCATCAAGGCCACGCTCGACGCGTCTGGCATAAAGACGGGGGCCACGCAGGGAGCCCAGGCGATGTCGTCACTGAGCGACAAGACAGCGAGTGCCACTAACAGCATGGCGTCCTCGACGGACAAGGCAGGGAGATCGGTTGAAGGTCTCTCCGATGAGATGAGGAACGTCAAGAACTCATCCGCCGGAATGTCCCAATCGATGACCCAGGCCGAGCAGGACGGGATAGCCCTCGCTCAGGCGGTCCAGCAAGCGGAGGAGGCGACACAGAGAGCGAAGGAAGCCCAGGACCAGTTCAACCAAGCCCTCGCAGACTACGGGGCCGAAGCCCCTCAGACCGTCAACGCCTATCGTCAGCTCCAATCGGAATCGGAGAAGGCGGCGGCGGCAACGGACAAGGTCGCGGCCTCTCAGACCAACCTCAGCGCGAAGTCCCCGGCGACCGACCAATCCATCAAGACCACGGCCCTTGCGGCGACTCAGGCGGCATCAGCGGCGATGGCCCTGTACGCGGCCTATGATAACGTCGGGGATGCGTCCTTGGCGATGGAGAAGGCCAATCTCCGTGCCGAGAAGTCCGAGGTCGCGGCGACCGAAGCGCAGGTCAAATACAACGAGGCGATCGAGAAATACGGTGCCGACTCTCCCGAGGCCTTGGCCGCGCAATCAGATTATCAGCTTGCATTGGAGACGTCCGAGCTTGCGACCGAAACGGCCAAGGACGCGCAGGACAACTACAATGAAAAGGTATTGATGGCCGGGGTCACGCTCATCCCCACCGTCGTTTCTGGAATAGATGGAATGAGCAAGGCGTGGAAGGGCCTGTCTCAGGTCGATGTGATCGGGAACCTCGACGGGATAACCGGATCTCTCAGGAAGAACAAATCGGCCATGCTCTCCCTGGGGGCCGGAATGGGTGCGATGGCGACGATATGGATGGCGTTCAACACGGACTCCGAGGAGACGAGGGCGGCGATGTCCATCCTCTCCGGGGCACTTATCGCAGCCGCAAGCGCACAATGGGTTCTGAACGCGGCCACGGCATTCGGCCTCTCCCTGACCGGGGTCGGGGTTGCGCTTGTCGCGGTGGCGGCGGCCTCGGCGGCGGCGGTGTATGTCCTCTCCTCGAAGTACGGTGCGACGATCGAGGAGGACGAGCCTACTGATTACGATGAATATGGGGCATCCTCGCCGGAGTCGATCTACGAGGGCAAGGAGATCGAGCCGGGGAAGTTCATAGTCGATGGCAAGAAATACACGCAGGAAGATCTTGACGCGGCGATGGCGAAGTGGAAGGCGGGGGAGGCCATCACCGAGAAGGAGGCGATACTCCTCGATTGGTACACTTCCGCGTCGAACACGAACAGGGCCGGATATGCCACCGGGGGCATCTCGACAAAGTCGGCGATTGCGGCGGTGAGCGAGGGCAACGTGCCGGAGATCCACCTGACGAAGGAGAACGTCGAGAAGTTCGGCATCGCCGCGTTCCCCGCGGGGTACACGATGGTCGAGGCGACGAACGAAGGAACGCCCTCGGCCAATGTCAGTGCGGTACTGAGCGAACTCGAGGCGTCCGGTTCGGTCTACACGGCCCCGGTATCCACCGGGAACACCTACGTTTTCAACATCTACGAGGCGTCTAGCCCTGAGGAGGTCGCCGCCCAGGTTGCGACGATGCTGAGGAAAGAGGGGGTCATGTAGTGGCGTTCAAGGTGAACATCGGCGGGACGGACATTCCAGTTTTTCCAAAGGACATCTCTTGGAATGACCGCATAGGTGCGATACCCACGGCCAATATCGTCATCAAGGTAGCCACGGGGGAGGCGTTGGCACAGCGGGGGCAGGAGGCATATCTCTACGACTCGGTCCTGACCGAGGTAATCAACAAGACCCAGGCCGACGTGAACCCGCCGGGGCTCGTCTACGAGGGAGATCCACAGCACATCGGATACTTCGAGGCGTTCGTCCCGGCCCAGGCACACGCAACCGGCACGTTCGAAACGATCTTGGCCCTGCTTTATCAGCTCCCCGATCTCAGTGAATACGTGTCGGCGGATTACCCCGTCCGGCTCGTCCTGATGGGCAACGGGCCGTATTATTCAGATTGGGTTGGGCTCGGGGCCGTGTGGGTCCATGCCGAGCAAGCCTGGTACTGGTACGCCAAGCTGACCACTCACACCGGAGAGACGTTCTTTGAGAAGGAGTATATCTCCACCACTCCCTGCGACCTCAGCACGTCTCACCGTCTATCCCTCTCATGGTCATCCGGCACCGCGATATTCTATATCGATGGGGTCGCCGAAAGCACACAGGAATATTCAGGCACGGCCGAGGGTTACTACTTCGACCCGAACCCGATATTCTTTCAGGGGAACGAGGGCTATACTATGTTGGGCGGCGCGATATACTTCGCCGACGTCCGAAGCTGGCTCGACGTGAGGACACCCGAGGAGATACTGGCCACGGCCAAGACCAGGCTCACCGGGGACGATCTCATCGACGCGAACCTGGAGGGCTATTGGATGTGCGACGAGATGACCGGGACCGTTGTCGCAGACTCCGGGCCCGTGGGCTCGGACGGGGACCTTATCATGGATGTGGCGACCGAGACATATCTTCTATGGGACTACGCGCCCGATGGGTGGCTTCCCGGCGGGGGCCCGACGTGCATCCCTGACACCGTTCCCTATCGGTACTTCGGGGGCTTCATCTCAAGCGTAGGCGTCGAGACCGAGGGCGTGGATGTGGTCAAGCAGAACATCAAGATCGAGGGATACGCCACCCTGCTCAACCGATATAAGGGGGGCATCAATTTCCTGAACCCCCACCCTGGGAAATACTTCGCGCAATACCTCGCGGAGAACAAGCTCGACGCATGGGCCATAGGGTACGCGTGTATGCCCGAGGGGTCGCAGACAATCAGCGTAAGCGACTGGACCAACAAGTTCCTGAAAGCGTGTCTGGACGAGGTAAAGACCTCGACCGATTGGATATGGTACATCGACCCCTACCGGGAGCTTAGGTATCACCCGAGAGGGTACAAGGCCGCGCCCTTCAACATAACCGCGTCCGATTCTCCCGCGCATTATCAGCCCAACTCCCTGAGCATTAGCCAGGACAAGGCCGGATACTACAACAAGCTCTACGCGAGGGTGCGGTACACCGACGAGACGGACGTGGAACGCACGGTCAATATCGTCATCACCAACGCCACGGAGATCGCGGCGAGGATGGCGGCGGAGGGCGGGGACGGGGTCTATGAGCATTACGAGGACCTCCCCAACGCGAACAGCCCCGAGCTTGGATTGGACCAGGCGTATGGGATGCTCATGGCCGCGTCCACGTTGGGCAAGACGGTGGACTACACGACGAGAACACCCGGAATGAGGGCGGGGATGACGCAGACGATAACCCTACCTGACCTTGGTCTCTCCGGGTCGTTCCTGATCGAGCAGGTGAGTACGAGGTACAGCAACGGATACTTGTTCTATGACGTATCGGCGACCTCTTGGAAGCTCCCGAAGATCGAGCCTCTGACCGAACTCCTCTCCACATCCATCGCCAGCAAGACGAACTGGCGCGAGGACGCGCTGATCGACGGCATCGCCACGGTCATCGACCTCTCAAGCGGGGCCATGATAACATTATATTTCTCGGAAGAACATGGAGACATCGCCGACATCAGCAAATGGGATACCGGCCTTTGGAACTTTACGGAGTGGTCGTGATGAAGCTCAAGATGAACGTGACGATAGAGGCGGGGGAAACGAGGGACGGAAAGGACGTTCCGAGAGAGGTCATCCACATTCACAATCTGATGGTCGATACCGGGCTGATCTACGTTAGGGACCACGGGGCCGCCGGTCTGAATCTCATCAAGTACGGGACCGGCACGACCGCGGCCGAGGCGACGGACACCGACCTCGAGACGTCCGTGGATTCCGAGGCGATATCCATTGCGGCCTCGACGGACGACACCACGGGTTCGATAACCATCACCTATTATCATTACCTCGGCTCGGAGGCGGGAGCGTTGGGGACGATAACCGAGGCCGGTCTGTTCAAGGACACAGACATGATCGCGCGGGTCGTATTCGCGGGGATAGTCAAGACGGCGACCACCTACATCAAGACGGTATGGGAGATGCAGTTCGAGGACGGAGGGGCATAAGATGGCAGCTTATACGAAGGTCAATCCGACGGTCGGCAGCACGATCGAGGCGGTGGCATATGGACAGCACGTGGAGACACAGTACGAATGCGCCCAGGCCGAGTACGAGGCGGGGAACTGGACGAAGCCCACCGACATCGCCTCGGCGGTATCCCTCAAGCATAAGGTACCATGCCCGGTGAAGGTCCTGGCCACGGCCTCGCAGGTCGGGGAAGGCACGGACACGGAACTCATCGCGCCGTCCACCAACTTCGTCGGGTTCCATCTGGACCAGTTCTACTACGATTCCACGATGGGAGCGAACCAATCGGGAACGGTCAAGGCGATCATGTCCGACGATTCCGAGGTCACGTTGTTGACGGTCTCGACCACGACCACGGGGACGAAGGCATTGAAGGACATCCTCGACGCGATCAACGCGAAGGCGATAATCTACATCAAGACGATAGAGGTCGAGGTAGTGGGAGCGGCAGGGGCAAGCGGGACAGCGAGTCTGGCAGTGACGATCTATGGGTATCAACATTAGGGGATTTTCTGAATGGCCGAGGATAAATACATCACCGAGGACGAGTGCAAAAGGAGAAGGGAAAGCATGACGTACGGCATCCAATGCATGATAAAGAAGCTGGACGAACACGACATTCAAGCCAAGTGCATCAAGAAGGACACGGACGACATCAAGGGATACGTCGCCGACATCAGCAAGTACACGTCCAAGATGAGCATCGCGTTCGAGGAGGGTGTGAGGTCCATCGTGACCAATCTCGACAGGACCACCGCCTTGCAGACCGAGGCCGCGGCCATCCTCAAGGTCGAGGCGGAGAACGCATCTTGGTTCAGGAACGAGATATCGGCCATGCGAAAGGCCAACGCCGGGGTGCTGCACACGCAGAACGTGACCATCAAATTGGTGCTGATACGGCTCATTGAGATAGTCGGCTCGGCCTTGGCGATCGTAGCAGGTCTTAAGATTACGGGAGTTGTTTGATAATAGGAGTGGTAAAAGTGAGCCTACTCGAATGGTTGGTCTACCTGGGAGTGATCCTGGGAGTGCTGGCAAGTTTCGTCTTGCCTTGGATGAAGAAAAACGCGGACCTCGTAGCGGCGGGAAAGCCCGCGGTGAAGTTCTCGATGAAGTACATCTACGCATTGGTCATCGAACTGTTCATCATCGCCTTCACCATAGGAACGCTGATACTTGGGTACGATTTCCCCGAAGGGGACGCGGGATTATTCCCTGCATTCTTCGCGGCGTTCATCTATGGGATGATAACCTCGGCGGGGGTCAAGCTTCCATTTGATTGGTTGGAGAGCTACAAGAAAACTCCCGCCACTTGAGAACGACCGGACAAACCCTTTAATATTCTATTTTTTTACAAAAATATATTATATAGATAAAATAATGTAATCCTTGGGATGACGATCCTAGAGTGGCACCGACTCTTTAAGTTCCCCGAGCCTTTTGGCCGGGGCAAGGGGAACGTCCTCGGGCCTAAGTTTTATAATCTCCACGGCGATATATTATCCGTCCCGTCAATCTTGGAATCCGATACGCTTGCTCCAGTTTAATCACCGGCGGGACCGGGTGCCGTGGTTTGAACCCCCTTGGCATCCGTCAAGATACGCAAAAATGACAACAACGGCCTTCCCGATCGGGCGTGTGGCTTGGGCAAGATGGGCGGCTCGACAGCATCCCCAAGGTTCCGATCTGTCGGCGCGAGATGAAGGAAGGCCGGACAATATCAAACAACGGGCCGAGCCGGGGGAGGATTCAGTCCCCTCTCCGGCGGCCCACCATTTTCAACGAAACTCCCTGACTTTCAGGCCATCCTCAACACCGAAATGACCACTGGCCGATAACTTGGAGATAATATATATATAATTCATAAGCCCTTTGATTTTATGGGGTGAAAGCCCCAATGGAGGAATGAAGAATGGTAGACGAAGAAGAAGTGAACAGATTTCTAGTGACGGTTAAAGGAACGCCTATCGGCCTATATCACACCGATAAGATCGCCTCCGCGGTCGCAAAGGAATGTGACGGGACCGTTTATTACATCGACGCGATAGAGAACTGCCGGGCCCATCTCGCGTTCTTCGCAAGATACGAGGACCGAAAGAAGTTCAACGACGAGGTGAACTGAGATGCCGACCATTCGCTCGTTCGCCAGGGAACTGCTGGACCTCACTTTGAATGAGCACATCCCCGAAGAACTCCGGGCTGATTTCGAGGCATTCGGGGACTTGGTATTCTACGAACTCAAGAAGCTCGACCGCAAGGTGGCCGATGTTCTCGACGGGGAACCCGAGTTGGACTCACGCCCGGAACCGGACACGGTCCCGGTCGAGGACCGATGGGAATATACTGTCTATTGCGATGACTTCCCGGGCGTCCTGAACGGGGCCGCGGTGTCTAGCATCGAGAGTGCCTACATGGTGTGGGCCTTGCTTGTCATGGACGGGCACCACGCCGATCTCGTCCGGGAGAACGACCAATACTTTCACACCCTGGCATATGTGAGGGATTGAAATGAGATTCGAGATAAAGAAGAACAACAACATCAGCACCGGATACGATCAGCGCATCAGGGAGATCGAAGGAACCTACGACAGTCAGAAGATCGCCATCGCCAAGTTCAAGACGGTCTTCGGGACCGAGCTTGCATACTCGGTCCTTCCCGACGGGATGATATGGGTGTACGACCCCAAGATGACCGCCGTTGCGATCATGGCCGACACCTTCGGGCATCAGGCCCTTGCAAGCATCGAGGTCGTGGAGGCGGATTAAGATGGCCCACTGGCAACGAGTTCAGATTGGTTGGATAGTCGTCACCGACATCGACCCGAGGCCGATGCTATCGGGGAAGATGACCTACAACGAGTACCGAGAGAGGGTCAAGGCCGACTTCAATATCCTGGCCTGTCCAGTGTGCGGGGAGCCACCGATCGAGCCCAAGAGGGAATATCCCGACGGCTCGGTGGCCTACTTCCATGAGAGGAACAAGTATAGCCCGAACATAATCAACAAGGTCTGCATCGTTGAGCCCCGCGTGAGGAAGGACATCGACCGGGAGACCGAGGATATCGAGGCGATCGAGAAGGAACTCGGGCGAGAGGAGAAGGTGAGCTAGATGGGAATATTCAGCATATCGGACAAGGACAAGGAAGGCAAGACTATCTGCCCCCACTGCGGGAAGCATTACATCCCGGCCCTCGGCAAGAGGCCGGATGGCGACAACCGTTGCATCCAAGAGATATTCCCGAACGCGACAAAGGCCGAGAGGGAGCAGCTAGTAACGGGCCTGTGCTCCGACGAATGTTGGGACAGTTGCCTCGGGAACGACGGATCATGGAGGAACGAGGAGTGAGAACGCCGCAAGGCCGCCTTGTCACGTCGGCGGGGTTCACACCTTGGAGAAGACCTTGGCGAACCCCGGTGACGCTGCAACGGCCTTGTGACCGATTTAATCTTATAAGATTGGTGAGGACATGAGATACAAGAGAGATTGGGCGAGGGTCACGCGGAAGCTGAACGAAGGCGGCCACCTTTACATCTCGTCCGAGGTCTTGGATATGGCCTTGGACTTCGGGGGCATCCCGGTCGATTCCAAGCTCAAGGTCCGGGCCTGGGCGATGAAGGACAGCAGACACAAGGGAGTGGCCAAGGTGATACTCAAGTTCAAGGTGTACCAAGAAGGCGAAGACCTAGACGCATGAACCCGCCGACGAGCCCGTGAGATCCGGGCGAAACCTTCCCCTTTCGGAAGGTCCGGGTACGATTAGAGCCCGATGTGAGAACATGGATACGACAAAGACAGAACAGGAACTAGAGAAGATGGCCGGAGATATGGAACATGAGCTTCTTGAGGGCAAGAAGGTCGAGCTAGACATGACCGCGATCGTGGGCCCGAGGATACTCTACCGCCTCTACAAGGCCGGGATAACGACCGTGGAGGGATTGGCGAAGGAGAACCCGATTGACCTCGCGGTGAAGATCGACGTGAAGGACGACGGTGCCTTGAAGATGGTCAAGAAGGCGCGGGCGATGACCGCGCCGAAGAACGAGTGAGGGGATACGCATGGGCGAAGGAGATAAGGAAAAGACCCCCACGCTCGGGGTGAGCATCGAGCTTCCTACGCATATCATGGATTCATTGATGGCGTTCATGGAGGCAACGAACGCCGAGATATCCGGCCTGAAAAAGAGGAACGATGTCTTGGAGACTATCGTCATCGAGGCCGTGACACGCAAGGACTCGCTGGACATTCAGACGGCGGCCAAGGGCGGGAACTTCAAGCACTACCTGAACCCGCTGGCACCGGTCCACGACAACGACATGGCACTGGCCGAGGAAGCGAGGAACTTCATGAACTCGGGGGGAATACTCCCCGAGGGGTTCAGTCCGAGGATAAGGGCCCTTGCCGAACTGCTTGAGGCCAAGGCCGCGGAGTGGCCAGTCGAGCCGAAGGTGGGATGAACACGGCCTACGACCTCACGGTAAAGGA
>Ga0172381_10005658_pt1 | contig 12633 bp, 9 predicted proteins | sample Leawel6488metaG_FD_119754 | JGI IMG/M metagenome (GOLD analysis project Ga0172381, IMG submission 119754) | Leachate microbial communities from a municipal landfill in Southern Ontario, Canada - Leachate well 64-88 metaG | ecosystem: Engineered > Solid waste > Landfill > Unclassified | place...
AAATCTTATCGCTGTAAACACACGTAGAGGCGCTGGTAACTTCGTAGTTGTATCACCTATGGTATGTGCAGCTCTTGAAGGACTATCTTCATTTGTGTTGTGGCCAGTTGATGGTCAGATTAATTCTCTCGTAACAGGCGTTTCCAAAATCGGGTCGCTTGACGGCAGAATTACGGTTTACCGTGATACATTTGCAGCATCAGATTATGCAACAGTAGGTTATAAAGGACCTTCTGAATATGATGCTGGTGTCATCTATCTGCCTTATATCCAGTTGTTAGTGTCTAAGACTATTTTCGAACAGTCTTTCCACCCAACAGTTGGCTTGATGAGCAGATATGCTCTGTATGAACACATCTTTGGTAGTAACCTATATTATCAGAGAATCGCTATCACCAACCTTCCACAGTAAGGGATAGTTGTTCATAGGGTAAATTAAAAATTAAGCCCCTTGTAGAGAAATCTACAAGGGGTTTTTTATTGTTTACATTTAATAACTAAATATGTATAATAAGTGAAATATGAGGTTGTATTATGAATGTTGATTTAGATGCCCTAGCACATGAATTTAATATGGATATAGACGAAGCGTTACCAGCGGTGGAGGATATAACACCGGAAGCGCTAATTGCTGATAGACTTAGTGATCCTGATTTAGTGATATCAACCAATATCAATAAAGCTAATGCTATATTAGACAGAGTAATAGAAGAAATAAACAGATCAGGTATGTCACCAAGATTAGGTGAAGTTGCTGGACAACTTATTGCTACTATTAATCAAGCAGTGAGCCAGATTTATACAAAAGAATTTGATATGAGTGGTTTACGAATCAAGCATAAAATGTTATTATTGAAAGAAAGAGAGGTAAGACTCAAAGAATTAACAACAATCCCAAGTGGGCAAGGCAACACAGTCAATCAAAACATTATTGTAACTGATAGAGAAACAGTATTAAGGTTGTTAAAAGATAATAAGTCACAAATTAAACAAATTGAGGATGTTAAAAAAGGAGAAAACAATGGAAATTAATGATTTTAGAGAATTGATTATTAATCAGCGTGAAAAAACACCTGTTGTTAAATGGACAGGTAAGATGATTGACTATCTTTATAAGGTTCAAAAAAATCCTGATATTGCAACATTTGCACCAGGACGAATCTATAATATGATTATGTCATACGGTACAGAAGATGTTGACGAGTCATTAAAAACTAGAGGATATGAAGACCTTGTAAGATATAAATTTTTCGATAATAAAATTTATGGATCACTTGAATCTATTCATGATTTGATGAAGTTCATGAAAGCATCTGCTCGTAGAACAGAGACAGGAAAACGTGTATTATTGATGGTCGGACCTGTATCATCAGGTAAATCAACTATCGCATCACTTATTAAACGTGGCCTTGAAAGAGATGGCATCGGTAAATTTGCTATTGAAGGTTGTCCTATTCATGAGGAACCTTTACACCTTATCCCACAAATCAATAGAGATGAATGGGAAAAAAAATTAGGCGTAAAGATTGAAGGTGATCTATGCCCTGTTTGCCGCCAGATGATAAAAGAAAAATTCACAGCAGAAGATGGACATATCAAATGGGAAGATGTGCCTGTAAAACAAATTCAGTTTTCCGAACAGACACGAACAGGCATTGGCACATTCGTTCCTTCTGACCCCATGAACCAAGATGTTTCAGAACTTATTGGTCGTGTAAATATGAGTAAAATTACACGTTATGGTGAAACAGACCCACGTGCTTTCCAGTTCAATGGCGAATTACAGGTTGCTAATGGTGGTATGATTGAGTATATTGAACTATTAAAATGTAGCACAAAACTACACAATATTCTTATCACCGCTGCTCAGGAACAATTGATCAAATCACCTGGATTTCCACAGATGTATATTGATACATTGATTCTAGGACACACAAATGCTACAGAATATGATATCTTCAAAGCAGATAAAAAGAATGAAGCATTATGTGACCGTATGTATTCAGTTGTTGTGCCATGGAATTTACGTGTAGATGATGAAATTAAAATTTACGAGAAAATGATTCGTGAATCAGATTTCCATGATATTCATATTGCTCCCGGCACACTAAGGGTAGCAGCACAGTTTGCTGTTCTATCTCGTTTAGTGCCCAGCACACGTGTATCTAACCTTGTAGAAAAAATGAAAATCTATAATGGCGAGATTACAGAAGAAATGAAAAAACAGGATATCGACCTGAAAGCACTTAGAGAAGAAGGTAAATCTAAGGGTGAAGGTATGACAGGCATATCCCCACGTTTCATTGTCAATGCCTTGAACATTGCTCTTGGTATGAAAGAAGACAAAAAGTGTATCAATGCTATTGATATTATTCGTGTAATGAAAACAAATTTTGACCATCACGTTGGCATTACACCAGAAGAAAAAGAGAAATATATTACTATGTTGATTGGCGAAAAAGATTCAATCAGCTATGAATATAAACTAATGGCAAGAAAAGAAGTCAACATGGCATTCTTGACTGCTTATGAGGAACAGTCACAGGCATTGTTTGAGAATTACATTTTAAATGCTTCTTCATATTGTAAGAAAGAAAAAGTGTATGATTCCATTACAGGTGAATATAGTGAACCAGATGAAAAACTAATGAGGCAGATTGAAGAATTCATTAGTGTTCCAGTAAATTCTAAAAATGAATTTAGACAAGGTATCTTTGTATACAAAGCATCAAGACTGGAACGTGGATTGCCATTCACTTTCAAAGACTATGATCCTTTAAGAATCGCTATCGAGAAAAAACTTATGAGCGATTTGAAGAATGTTGTTTCTCTTACTATCGCAGACAAATCAGCAACTGATGAAAAGTCTAAGAAAAGACGTAAGAGCGCTATCAACAAAATGAAAGAACACGGCTATTGTGACCAGTGTGCTCAGATGGTTTTAAGCTTCGTCGGTGAACTTTTAAGACGCGAATAATAAAAAAATAATAACATTGTTCACAGTAACCAAAATTATATAAATACCTTTGAATAATAATTTGGAGTATTTATGAAGATATCAGAAGTTGATTTGAATGAGTTTCATATATCAAAAGCAGGGCATTATAGAAATAACAAAGGATGCCATTATATAATGGCAGGTCCCTGTAAATTATGTGGTGAAATGTTTTTAAAACAACCACATAGCAAAGGAGAATTTTGTAGTAAATCATGCAAAGCAAGCTATAGTAATATAAACAGTGGTAGAATATATTTATCTGGAAAAAACCACCCTTCATATGGTATCAAAAGACCTGATGCTTCTTTGAGAATGAAAACCGATAATCCAGGCAAACCAGGAAAATTGAATCCAAATTGGCGAGGCGGTGGAAAAAGAAATGAAGGCAGTAATTTTTACTACAGAACAGATGCATGGAAAAAATGGAGAGAAGCAATATTCAAACGAGATAATTATACTTGTGCTCTTTGTAAAAAATATGGTGGAAAATTAGAACCACATCATATAAAAATGTTTTCATTGTATCCAGATATAAGATTTGATGAAGATAACGGAATTACCTTATGTAAGAGTTGCCACCAGGGTAAGGTCAATCACAATGAAGAAAAGTTTGAAGAAAAATTTACATTATTAGTAGAACAAAATAGACCTCACTAAGATATAACATTCCTTGTTATATCGAATGCTCCTGACAGTTTCCCCTTTCTGTCGGGAGCATTTTTATTTACAAAAAAGAATTTTTATGATAATATATTTATATGAACTATTATATTGGAAATATAAAAAAAGAAAAAGATGTTATATTTGTGTTTGGAAGTAACCCTCTTGGGATTCACGGTAAAGGCGCGGCTTATATTGCTAAAAGAGATTTTGGTGCTAAGTATGGACAAGGGGAAGGACTACAAGGCAATTCATATGCCATACCTACTAAAGATTTAAGAGTAAAGAAAAATGGTGGTGCTAAGTCTATATCACCTAAGCAAATTGTTAATAGCATTTCAAAAATGTATCAAGTGGCAAATGAACATCCTGATAAAAAATTTATGGTGGCCTATAGAAATACAAGTCAAAAATCACTAAATGGATATACCGGATATGAAATGATTGATATGTTTTTGAGGGCTGGTAAAGTTCCAAATAATGTTTATTTTAGTAAAGAATGGTATAATGAAATAAAGGAGAAAAAATAATGTCAATAGTCAACCATGATGATTGGTCTTTGAGCGAACGTGGTTTAAGAGATGCCCAGAGGCACAGACAAAAAATTGATGACCAGATAAGGAAAAATGTAAAAAATGTAATTGGTGAAGAATCAATTATTACGTCAAAAAATGGTAAGAAAGTTAGAATACCAGTAAGAGGTTTGAAAGATTTTCAATTTAGACATGGTATTGAAGATGATACTAAGCGTGGTGGTGTAGGCCAAGGCAAAGGAAAAGCCGGCGATGTTATTGCACGTAAGCCAGGTCAGAATGGGAATGATGCCGGAAATGAAAAAGGCGAAGAATATATGGAAGTTGAAGTTGACATTGACTATCTTATTAGGATAATGTTTGAGGACTTAGGATTACCATATTTAGAAGAAAAGACAAAAGTTGAAACCCTTATTCCTGTTGGATGGAAGTTTGAAGGAATTACAAAAGTAGGTCCTCCACCAAGACTACATAAAAAGAAAACAATTACTGAATCCTTAAAAAGAACAGCAGCATATATTGCAGAGATTATGGACGAAACAAAATGTGAAATGGATATTGCTGAAAAAGCTCTTGTTCAGGCAGAAGGTGATTTAGAAGAAGCCATTCTTATTGTAAAAGAAAGTAGAGTTGATGCAAACACTGACACATCGCTTCTATATATTGAAGATGATGATTTAAGATATAAGAATATTTCAGAGCAATTTGAACCACAAAGTAATGCTGTGGTGATTGCTATAATGGATATTTCTGGAAGCATGACACCAGATAAAAAATACCTTAGTCGATCATTTCTGTTCTGGCTAGTAGAATTTTTAAAGAAAACATACAAAAATGTTCAGATAAGATTTATTGTTCACACAACAGATGCTAGACTTACCGATGAAGAATCATTTTTCAAAAAAGCCGAATATGGCGGAACTTTATGTCATACAGCATTTGATTTGGCTAATTATACCCTTGAAACCGAATTCCCATTAGAACAATGGAATCGTTATGTAGTATACTGTTCAGATGGCGAAGATTTTGAACCAGATAAAACAATACAATCTACTAAAAATCTTCTTGAAAATGGTGTAAATATGTTAGCATATCTTGAAATTAAACCTACTGATACAAAATATATATATTCAACTGGTGTATTGTTGAAAGAATTTAAAAAGAAGTTTGATATGAAAGCAACAACAACAGATAGTAAAACATTTTTCAAAAATGATGAAAAACACTTTTTTGCTGGTGAAATAAAAGGAAGAAATTATATATATCCAGCATTGAAAACAATACTTTTCAAAAAGGACAATAATAATGGAAAGAAATGAACTAAAAAGAATTATAAAACTTGAAAATAAAATCAATAAAATTGTTACAGATATGGGATTTCCCTTTATTCCAATCGAATGGGATATTATACCAGAGGAAAAGATGTGGGAAATCCTTGCCTATCATTCACCTACACAGATTAGCAACTGGAAATTTGGACGTGACTATGAACGACAAAGAACCATATTTGAGAACTACAGCAATCATCTACCTTATGAATGTGTAATATATGGTGATCCTTGTAGAGCATATTTAATGAAATCCAATGTTTTTGCTGTTCAAGTGTTAGTCATGGCACACGTTGTAGGACATAGTGTATTTTTCAAAGAAAATAAACTATTTGAAAAGGCACGAATTGACTTAGGTACAGTATTAGCAGAAGCCAATTTGAGAGTAACAGAGTATGAAAAACTTTATGGCATTGATGAAGTTGAAAAAACAATAGACGCAGGACATGCCATTCAAATGCACAGTTCACCCTTTGCGACAGAAACAGAAAATGAAAAGCGTATTCGTGTATATAATCAAATGAAAGAAATGTATAAGCCACGCAATTCTGATTTTGCTGATGTTATACTGGGTGACCCAAATGAAATTTTAGATGTTGAGCGTTATAACAGAAACCTAATGAGAACCTTGAAAATGACGACACCAGTTGAACCTACGGAAGATTTATTACGATACATAATTGACAATTCTTCTGTATTAGAAGATTGGCAGAAGGACATTCTTGAAGTCATTAGATATGAAGGTCAATATTATTGGCCAATCATTAGAACAAAGTTTATGAATGAAGGATTTGCTTGTATAACAGGAAATTCATTGGTTCACACAGAAAATGGATTTGTTCCTATGAAACAAGCCATTGAATTTTGTTCAAAAACAGTTGGATTGAATAAAGACCTTACTGATATTGAAGCCAGAATGATATTACCAAAAAAGGACACATTAAAAATAAGGACAAACATAGGAACAGTGCTAGAAGGAGCATTAGACCATAGAATAATGACCCCAAATGGTGATGTTATGTTAAAAGACTTAAATACCGGAGATTCAATATCAACCACAGTTGGTACTAACATATGGCCGTTAGATAAGATAAAAATTGATATTGATAAATGTTATGACCATTTAAAATTTAGTAAGAGCCTAGATGTGACTATTCCCAGTGAAATAGACGAGGACCTTGCATATCTAATGGGTGTAATAACATCAGAAGGTCATTATCTTGGTAGAGGATTTGGTATAACAAACAATGACACCGGCCTTCTATCTACCTGTATAGACATAATCAAAAAATATTTCAACAAAGAGATAAAAATAATTGAGAGAGAACGAAAAGGCACTTTTGATATAACAGTTCACTCTACTGCTATCATGGACTTTTTATATCAAGCTGGAATGTTCAATGAAAAAAGCAACAACAAAAACATTCCGTGGTCAATACTTCAAAGTCCTAAATCTGTTGTTTCATCATTCCTTGCTGGTCTGTTTGATGGTGATGGGTGTGTTTATCACAATGGTAAGTATCAAAGACAATTGATAATGACATCAAAATCTTTATCATTGATTGAACACTACATTATCCTATTAATGAACTATGGTATAATTGGTACGTTCAAAAAAAATAAAAAAGAGGGTTATAATGATTGTTATCAACATTGTATATCTTCTGCTAAATGTATAAAAATATTTGAAAAAAATATACCTTTGAAGTCAATTAAAAAACAACAACTTATCAAAGAATGTCTAAATAATGTAAAATGGTCATATGATGTTCCAACAACGGCAACAATAACTTCAATAGAAAAGGGGTCTGATGTTCTATATGATTGGTCTATACCAAATGGTAATCATTATGAAGCACAAGGGTTTATAAACCATAATTGTTTCATTCACCAAAAGGTTATGGACCAATTGTTTCATGATGGAGATTTGACACCAGAGGAGCATGGTCAATATAACTATTCAAATTCTCTTGTAAAAGCACAAACAAGAATGTCAATGAATCCCTACCTTATTGGGTCTCATATTTGGGAAACAATTGAAGATCGTTGGAATAAAGGGCAATATGGTTCTGAATGGAATGATTGCACAGATTTCAAGCGTAAGGAAAATTGGGACACAAAAGAAATGAAAGGAATTGAAAAAATCAAAGATGTATTGCCAACATATACAGACTGGATGTTTTTTCAAGATTTTCTTACAAGTGACATAATTGAAAAATTAGATTTGTTTATTTATTATGAACAAGAATATTCAGACGGGACTATTGATTATATTAGAACAAATCATACTCTTGATGAAATAAAACAAATTATCATCAACTCATTCTCTAATAGTGGTATACCAAAAATTGAAATTGTTGATGGTAATGCTAATGATGGTGCCGGTCATTTACTTTTAAATCATGTTTATTCCGGTGCTCCATTAGATAGACAATATTGTGAAGAAACTATGAAGCACATATGTTACTTATGGGGCCGGGACGTTTATCTTAAAACAGTATCACAAGGAAAAGATATGATGGCACATGTAAGTAAGAAAAAATAATACCATTTACAATATCTAATAATTACCTATAAATACCTTCATAAGAAATTATGGAGGTTTTTTATTGCATGAGTATTAAATATAGTGAATATGTCAAAAAACCCGCAACAAATATAGAATACACAGCAGAAATGATTGCGGAATTAAACAAGTGCCAAGAGGATATTTGGAACTTTTTGCCTTATGTAAAAATAGTTCATCCCGATAGAGGTTTAATTACATTTGAACCATATGATTTTCAAAAACAAATTCTTAGAAATCTTCAAAATCATCGCTTTCATGCAATACTTTGTGGCAGACAGCTTGGTAAAACAACCGTTGTATCAATATATGCGTTATGGTATGCTATATTTTATTCAGATAAAAATATTGGAATAGTATCTAATAAACAATCTTCTGCTATTGATATTATGAATAGATTAAAAAGAACATATGAAGAATTACCTATATGGTTGAAGCCTGGTGTTACAGAATGGTCAAAAACATTTGTAAAATTTGAAAACGGAACAATGATTATGGTTTCTGCTACATCTGAAGATGCTTTTCGTGGTAGAACATTAAATTTATTATTCTGTGATGAATATGCTTTTGTTAGAAAAAACATTGCAGATGCTTTTTGGGCAGCAAATTATCCAACAATATCAGCATCAGTTGAAGCGAAAATTGTTCTTATTAGTACACCTAATGGGATGTTTAACCAGTTTCATACAATATATTCACATGCTGAACGAAAAGAAAATGAATTTATTGCTATGAAATTTGATTGGAGAGCAAATCCTAATAGAGATGACGCTTGGGCAGAAAGCCAATTAAAAAATCTTGGTCAAAAAAAATTTACACAAGAACATTTATGTGTAAGTGGTGATACTTTGATAAAGGTATATGATGAGGTTGATAAAGTAGAAATAGTATTAAAAATAGAAGATTTATATAACTTGTTGTAGAATTTCTAGGATTTTATAAATAAGATAAATAATAAACATTGAGGTGTTATATGAAATATTTAATTTATAAAATTACTAGAGAAGATGGTAAAATATATATAGGAACAACAAATACAAAAAGATTAACATCACGAATGTACCACCACAGGTATAGTAAATTCAAAGGATATAATTTTACTTACGAAATTCTTGAACAGAACACATCATATGAATATATAATGAACAAAGAAACTGAATATATAAAAAAATTCAATAGTTTCAAAGATGGTTTAAATAAGTCATTCGATGGAAAGGGGGCCCATTTAAATCCTAAATTCACAACATTAAATTATCAACATACAAAAGAAACAAAAAAGAAAATTAGTAATAAATTGAAAGGGAAATCATCGTGGCTAAAAGGAAAACATCAATCAGAGGAAACTAAAAAGAAAATTAGTGAATCAAAAAAAGGCAAGCAATCATGGACAAAACTTGATAAAAATGATGTAACACAAATTTTGAATGATTATAATAATAAAATACCTCTAAATGATGATAGAATAGGTAAAATAATGAAAAATGGCAAGCGTATGTCGTATTCCCAAGTGTTTTGTCAGAAATACGGTATTTTATATAATGTTTCACCACAAAATATTAAAAGAATAATAAAAAAAGAAACATGGAGTGTTTTATTAGGAAATGTATAAAAAAAATAATAGATATATGATATGGACGCCAGGTGGATATTCTCATTTTGATGGAATACATACCTTATCAAAATATGGATATATTGATATACAAACAGAAAATGGGCTAACATTAAAATGCTCACTTGACCATAAATTACAAAAGGGAAATGATTTTATTGAAGCACAATATATATCTATAAATGATTTCATAGAAACAGAAACAGGCCCTTCAAAAATCATATCACATAACATAATAAATGAAAACATTGTATTATATGACCCAATAAATGTTACCAAGAATAATCTATATTACTCAAATAACATTGTTTCACATAATTGTGAGTTCTTGGGCTCCACTAATACTGTTATTTCTCCAGAAGTAATGGAATTTTTATTTACTTTACATAAAGAACCAATACTTTTTGATTTGAATGAAAGATTTAGAGTATATGAAAAACCAATTGAAGGATGTGTCTATGTATTGGGATGTTTGCCACCTAATGAAAATGTTCTTACTAATAATGGCATTAAAAATATTATTGATGTTTTACCTACGGATAAATTATATGATGAGAAGGGCAATGAAACTGAAATAAAAAACATTCAAATATACAAGGATTTTGAAGGAGATGTTTATGATATTGAAACATATGGATCGATAAGAAAAACAAAATTCACCGGTGAACACCCTATACTTGTGTCACACCAACCTAAAAAAATGAAAAGAATGAAAAATCACCCAATATATAGAAATAACAGATATAGAGATTTTAACTTTCAATACACAAAGGCTAAAGATGTAAATGTAGATGATTGGGTTTGCTTCCCAAATATATACAACAATTTGATATCACCAGATGATTTGGATGAAAAATGGAAGAAGTATGAAAACATTACACGAATAGATTTTCAACTAACAAATAATCCTTTAAAAGATAAAGATTTTTGGTGGTTCATTGGTATGTGGCTTGGTGATGGTTGGATACAAAATAGAAACGATAGCTACAGCATACATACTTGTCATGATGCCAAGAAAGAATTTCATTTTGCCGAAAAGATTAAAAATATTATAGAGAAATATGATAAGAGTGTGAACGTAATCAAAAAAAATGAAAGATCAACAATATGCACTCGATTCAATAGTAAACAAATACACCATTTCTTACAAGACACATTCGGTCAATATTCGCATGAAAAATATATATCTGAATGGGTAAAGTTCATACCTACTGAATATAAATTAGAATTGATCCGTGGCTATATTGATAGTGATGGGTGTATCTTATATAAAAATAAGCAATGTTGTGTATCTGTGGTCAGTGTTTCGCTATTTCTTATGGAAGATATACAAGATATATTATATTCCCTTGGCTACATGTCATCCATTGGTACATTAAGAAAAAAAGGAATGCATAATATTTGTGGAAGGAGTTGCAATACAAAAGAAACATACCAACTCAAATTACATAATTATGATAGTGTACTTTTATTAAATAATTTAAAATATGAAGATTTCGACATAACAAAAATAAAAAGTATACGAAATAGAAACAAAAGATATTGTTATTTTAGTGATGATAAAAAACAAATTTATATAAGAATAAAAAACATTACAAAATCACATTATAAGGGGAATGTTTATAACTTTGAAACAGGATCACATACATTCCTATGCCGTAATCTAACTACACATAATTGTGATACTGCCAAGGGGACCGGTGAAAATGATTCTGTTGTGCAAGTATTGAAAATTATTTCAATGAAACCAGTAATGTTTGAACAAGTTGCTGTTTTTCAAGACGACCACACGGATGTATATGCCTTTTCTGATATAATAAATAGGATCAGTTTATATTACAACAAAGCACATATAATGGTTGAAAACAATGCTGAAGGAGCTGCCGTTGTAAATAAATTATGGTGGGATATCGAAACCGATGCTTTAGTAAATACCGGAGCTAAAGCTCAAAATTTAGGTGTCAGAGCAACAAAAAATACTAAGCCAAAAGCAGTACTATTAATGAAAAAATTAATAGAAGATGAATGTTTAAAAATAAATGATAAAGAAACAGTTGAACAATTATCATCATTTATTGAAGAAAATGGTAAATTTTTTGGCAAAGATTTGAAAGATGACTTAGTTAGCGCCCTATATTGGGCAATGTATATAATAGAAATGGATATTTTTGACGAAACCGCTGGATTAAAATCTTTTGCTGATACTGGTGAAGCTGATGAAATATGGGGTATATTAGCAGACACGGAAGAAGAAGATGATAATTCATTTAAATGGTTGGATGATGTTATGAATAGTTAGAAAAACATAAATAAGGATAGATTTAAAAAACATCGGAGGATTCAATGAGAAAGGAAGAATTGGTTGAGAAAATTAAGCGCCGACTCGGCTCGCCCATGGTTAAAATTGAATTAGATGATACACAAATCTTTGATAACATTGACTATACCAGAGCAAAATACATAAAATGGGCTATTGGAAATTCTACACAAGAAGTCTATATGACCTTATTATTACGTGGCGGTCAAACATTATATGACTTACCAGCAAACACAACAAATGTTCTAGGATACACAATAAGCACAATGGGTTCCATACACACATTATTTACAATTGAAAATTATTTATATCAGATGGGAATGTTTGACCAAATTATGATGCGAGGCGGTGGTAATGACTATACTTTAGTATCTTATCACATTGCAAGAGGATTTTTAGAAACCATTAGACGATATGTTGTCGATGCTTATAATTTTAGATACCATAAATACACAAATCAATTAGAAATATCACCGCCTCCCCCTTCTAGTGGTGTAACAAGTGTTACCAGTGCTGGAGAATATGTCTCAAATACACCTGGTTATCTATTATTGAGAACGTATCAAATTGAAGGAACAGATGAAGATATATATGGGAATGAATGGATTTTAGACTATGCTAC
>Ga0172381_10005659_pt1 | contig 12632 bp, 12 predicted proteins | sample Leawel6488metaG_FD_119754 | JGI IMG/M metagenome (GOLD analysis project Ga0172381, IMG submission 119754) | Leachate microbial communities from a municipal landfill in Southern Ontario, Canada - Leachate well 64-88 metaG | ecosystem: Engineered > Solid waste > Landfill > Unclassified | place...
GCTTCAAAGGGTTCCTGGCCGCTGGCATAACCCACGATGGCCTGGCCGCCGTTGCGCCCGGAGGCCCCGGCACACACCCGGTCAGCCTCCAGCACCACCACCTGGTAGCCGCGCTGCGCCAGCCCGATGGCCGCCGACAAACCGGCAAAACCGGCACCGACCACCAGCACGTCGGCGCGGATGTGGCCTTGCAAAGGCGGCGCCACGGCGTCGCGCTGCACGCTGGCTTCGTAGTAGCTGCGCCGGTTCAGTTGGGTATCGGAGTCGAGCAGCATGCCGTGCGACCTTCAGGCAAGTTTGGCAATCTGGCCGCACAGGTAGGTCCAGACGAAGGTGGCGGCCGCGGTGCTGGTGAGTTCGGCAGGGTCATAGGCGGGCGCCACCTCGACGCAGTCCATGCCCACCAGGTTCAACGGCGCCAGTTCTTCGAGCAGCGTCAGCACCTGCGAACTGCTCAGGCCGCCGGGCTCGGGTGTGCCGGTGCCGGGGGCAAAGGCGGGGTCGAGGCAGTCGATGTCAAGCGTCAGGTAACACGGGCGCTCGCCCAGGCGCGCCAGGATTTGTGCCACCACCGCTTGCAAGGCCGCGCCGTCGAGCCCGCGCAGCTGGCGGCCGGTAAAGATCAGCCCGCCCTGGTCTTGCACATACTCGCGCGCCGCCCGCGCGCCGCTGGAGCGCAGGCCGATTTGCACGCAGTGCTGCGGGCTCACCAAGCCTTCTTGCAGCGCTTCATAAGTCCAGGTGCCGTGGCCCGAGGGTTCGCCAAAGTGATCGGTCCAGGTGTCGCAATGGGCATCAAAGTGCACCAGCGCCAGCGCGCCATGTTGTTGATGGGCGGCGCGCAACAGGGGCAAGGTGATGGAATGGTCGCCCCCCAGAAAAACGCAGTGGTGGCGCGCCATCAGCGCGGCGGCCTGGGCCAGGATCAGCGCGCGCACCTCGGCCAGCGGCGAGGCGTTGGGCAGGCGCAGGTCGTGGCCGTCGCCCAGGTGCCCCAGCGGGGTGACCTCGAAATGCGGGTGCAGGCCGTCGCACAGCATCAGGCTGGCGCTGCGAATGGCCTGCGGGCCAAAGCGCGCACCGGGCCGGTTGGTCACCGCGCCGTCAAAGGGCACACCGACCACGGCAAAGGGCTGCTGCGCCAGTTCGGGCGCCGCCAGAAAACGGTTGCTGTTGTTGGCGTAGGCAAATTCACCGATTGACATGAACACATCCTTGAAAACTGCGCTGGCGGGCCGGGTTGGCCGACGCACAGCGGCAATGTAAATTATCCGGAGTCGGGGCCATTCCAGGGTGCCAATTCACCTACCATCGGTCAATCCACTGATTCGCAAGGCCCAAGCGCCAGCCCCCGCGGGCATGATGCAGGCATTTTTCTCCGCTCCATTTCCAACGTGACACCTTCCATTCAAGATTCAACCCGCCCCGCGCCGCGCTGGCTGGCCTATTTGTTGCTGGCCACCAGCATGTCGCTGGTCGGCAGCTATGTGGCCCTGAGCAAGCCGCTGGTGCTCGCCCTGCCGGTTTTTTTGCTGGCCTGGCTGCGCTTTGGCATTGGCGTGCTGGCCATGCCGCACTGGCTGGTCAAGCCGGCCAGTGAGCCGCCCATGAGCCGCCACACCAAGGGTCTGCTCTTTCTGGAATCGTTCCTCGGCAATTTCCTGTTCACCATTTGCATGCTGTTCGGCGTCAGCCTGACCACGGCGGTGTCGGCCGGCATCATCATGGCCACCCTGCCGACCGTCGTGGCCTTGCTGAGCTGGCTGGTTTTGCGTGAACGCATTGGCTTGCGCGTGTGGGCAGCCATTGCCCTGGCGGTCGTCGGCATCGGCTTGTTTTCCATCGCCAAACCAGAGCTGTCCGCGCCTGCAGGACACACGGCCCTGTGGGGCAAGCTGCTGGTCTTTGCCGCCGTGCTGTGCGAAGCCGCCTACGCGGTCATTGGCAAGAAACTGACGGGCACGCTGTCACCCAAACGCATCACCGCCTTGATCAACCTGTGGGGCTTTGCCCTGATGACGCCCTTTGGCGTGTATGCCGCCTGGGGCTTCGACTTCCCGGGCGTGCCGGCCCCGATGTGGCTGTTGCTGGTGTTTTACGCGCTGGCCGCCAGCGTCTGGACCGTGTGGCTATGGATGACCGGGCTCAAGACCATTGCGGCTGCGCGGGCCGGCGTGTTCACCGTGATGCTGCCCATTTCAGCGGCCTTGGTGGGTGTGCTCTTTTTGGGGGAAAGACTCAGTGGCGTGCAATGGTTCGCATTTGCCCTGTGCCTGGCCGGCGTGCTGCTGGCGACCCTGCCGGGGCGCGTTACAGCAGACGCGTTGCGCTGACCACGATGCCGTCGGCGTCGGCATACAGCCAGTCGCCCGGGTGCACCCAGACGCCCTGAATCTGCACCGCCAGGTCTTGCAAACCCTGGTTCTTTCTTTCAGTGGGCAGGGGCATGCCGGCCAGCGCGCGAATCCCCACGTCATGCGCCGCCAGTTCCGCGACGTCACGCACACAGCCGTCGATCACCACCCCGGCCCAGCCGTTTCTGGCCGCGGCCGCACCCAGGTTGCCGCCCAGCAAGGCGCGGCGCAGTGAGCCCGCGCCGTCCACCACCAGCACCTTGCCAATACGCCCGGCAGCGGTCTCCTGAAAACCGGCAGACTCCACCGCGGCCTTGACCAGCGTGTTGTCTTCGAAGCATTTGACCGTGACCACCGGGCCGCAAAAAACACGGCGTGCACCGAAGTCCCGGAACACCGGCGGCAACACCCGAAACCGCTCGGGGGCCTCATTTTTATGGGCGTCACACAAATCGCAAGTGGCAAAAGAGGGGGTCATGAAAATCGTCCTGACTTGGTTCATCGGTCGTGAAAATTGTAAATCGACAAAATACGCAACATAAATGTCTTTTTCCCCGGTGAATTCGCGTCTTCCCCCTATGAAGTCGCTGGTTTCTCCAGTAGGATTCGAGGCCAACCAGCCGATCTCTCTTTTGCTGGTATTTGATCAACTACGAAAAGGACCTTCTCATGGCAACCGCAAAGAAAGCACCGGCTAAAAAAGCTGCCCCCGTGACCCAAGCCGCTCCTGCTAAAAAAGCAGCCCCGGCAAAAGCTGCGGCGCCCGCTAAAAAGGTAGCTGCCAAGGCTGCAGCACCTGCCAAAAAAGCCGCGGCTTCTGCTAAAAAAGCGGCTCCCGCCAAGAAGGCCCCCGCAGCCAAACGCACCGTCAATGCCGCTTTCATGAAAGCCCTGACACCCAGTGCCGCACTGGCCGCCATCGTGGGCGACAAGCCGCTGCCACGCACCGAAGTGGTCAAGCAACTGTGGGTCTACATCAAGGCCAACAAATTGCAGGACGCCATCAACAAACGCCTGATCAACGCCGATGCAAAACTGAAAGAAGTGTTTGGCAAAGCACAGGTCACCATGTTCGAAATGGCGGGCCTGATTGGCAAGCATTTGAAATAATTCCGTCAAACCAGCATTGAAAAAAGGCCGACGCAAGTCGGCCTTTTTGTTTGTGGCATCATGCCGCACAACACCTCTAATCGTTGACCGATGCTGCGTTTTTTACTGACCCGCTTCAGCCTGATCATTCCCACCTTTATCGGCATGACGCTGGTCGCGTTTTTTCTGATCCGCATGGTGCCGGGCGACCCCATCGAAACACTGGCCGGCGAACGCGGCATCGACCCGGCACGCCACGCCGAGTTGCTCAAGGCCTACGGCCTGGACCGTCCGGTGCTGGTGCAGTACGGCATCTACATTGGTCGCGTGCTGCAGGGCGACCTGGGCAAGTCCATCATCACCCACGAGCCGGTGCTCAATGAATTTCTGGCGCTGTTCCCGGCCACCATCGAGCTGGCCCTGTGCGCCATTTTGTTTGCGCTGATCATCGGCATCCCGGCGGGCATGCTGGCCGCGGTGAAGCGCAACACCATTCTGGACCACGGCGTCATGGGCGTGTCGCTGACCGGCTACTCGATGCCGATTTTCTGGTGGGGCCTGCTGCTGATTTTGCTGTTCTCGGTGCAGCTCGACCTGACCCCGGTGTCCGGTCGCATTTCGGTGATGTATTACATCGAACCGGTCACTGGCTTCCTGCTGATCGACACCTGGCTGGCCGGCGACATGGACGCCTTCTGGTCGGCGGCCACGCACCTGATCCTGCCCACCATTGTGCTCGGCACCAACCCGCTGGCGGTGATTGCGCGCATGACCCGCTCCGCCATGCTCGAGGTACTGGGCGAAGACTACATTCGCACGGCGCGCGCCAAGGGTTTGTCGAACTTCCGGGTGGTCACCCTGCATGCGCTGCGCAATGCGCTGATCCCGGTGATCACGGTGATTGGCCTGCAGGTCGGCGTGCTGTTTACCGGCGCGATCCTGACCGAGACCATTTTTTCCTGGCCCGGCGTGGGCAAATGGATGATCGAGGCCATTGGCCGACGCGACTACCCCGTGCTGCAGGGCGGCATGCTGCTGCTGGGCGGCATGGTCATGATCGTCAACCTGTTGGTGGACGTGACCTACGGCATCATCAACCCACGCATCCGGCACTAAGGCCCCACCATGAGCACGCTTGCCGACACCCCTGCCCTGATCGAACCGCCGCACCGCCTGCGCGAATTCTGGGATTATTTTTCAACCAACAAGGGCGCTGTCGCCGGCCTGGTTATCGTGCTGGGGGTGCTGCTGATGGCGGCTTTTGCGCCCTGGCTTGCGCCCTACGCCCCCAACGACACCGACCCCAGCGTCTTCCTGACGCCGCCGGCCTGGCAGACCGGCGGCTCCAGTGCGCACTGGCTGGGCACCGATGCCATTGGCCGCGACATTTTGTCGCGGCTGATTCACGGCGCGCGCCTGTCCCTGGCGATTGGCCTGGCCGTGGTGGCGCTGTCGGTGGTGCTGGGCACCGTGCTCGGTCTCACAGCGGGTTATTTCCGCGGCATCTTCGAAGTGGCCGTGATGCGCCTGATGGGCATCATTTTGACGCTGCCCAGCCTGCTGCTGGCGATCGTGATCGTGGCCATTCTGGGCCCCGGACTCATGAACGCCATGCTGGCCGTCGCCGTGGTGGTGTTGCCGCATTACGTGCGCATCACACGCGCGGCGGTCATCACCGAGATGAGTCGCGACTACGTCACGGCGGCACGCATGAACGGCGCCGGCCACCTGCGCCTGATGTTCAACGAAGTGCTGCCCAACTGCACGGCGCCGCTCATCGTGCAGGCGTCATTGGGTATTTCCTCGGCCATTCTGGACGCCGCCGCCTTGGGTTTTCTCGGCCTGGGCGCGCAACCCCCCTCGCCCGAGTGGGGCACCATGCTCGCCGACGCCCGCGAATTTGTGCTGCGCGCCTGGTGGGTGGTGACCTTTCCCGGCCTGGCCATTTTGATCACCGTGCTGGCCTTCAACCTGCTGGGTGACGGCCTGCGTGACGCGTTTGACCCCAAGCTCAAACGATAAGAAATACCATGTATGGCACTGCTTGAAATAGAAAATCTCTCGGTCAAATTTCCGACCAAGACCGCGGTGATGCACGCCGTCGATGGCGTCTCCCTGTCGCTTGACGCCGGCGACGTGCTGGGTATCGTGGGCGAATCCGGTTCCGGCAAAAGCGTCACCATGATGGCGCTGATGGGCCTGGTGTCTTTTCCCGGCGTGGTCACGGCCGACAAACTGCGTTTTGACGGCCACGACCTGCTCCAGCTCTCGGGCAGCGCGCGCGCCAAGCTCACCGGCAAGGACGTGGCCATGATCTTCCAGGACCCGACCACCAGCCTGAACCCCTGCTTTACCGTGGGTTTTCAACTCGCTGAAACACTCAAGCTGCACCTGGGCCTGAACGGCAAGGCGGCGCGCAAGCGCTCCATTGAACTGCTGGAGCAGGTCGGTATTCCGGCGCCCGAGAGCCGCCTGAACGTGTTCCCGCACCAGATGTCGGGCGGCATGAACCAGCGCGTGATGATTGCCATGGCGATCTCGTGCAACCCCAAGCTGCTGATTGCCGACGAGCCCACCACGGCGCTCGACGTGACCATCCAGGCGCAAATTCTGGACCTGCTGCGCACCCTGCAAAAAGACCGCAACATGGCGCTGGTGCTGATCACCCACAACATGGGCGTGGTGTCCGAGATGGCGCAGCGCGTGGCCGTGATGTACGCCGGCCAGATCATGGAAACGCGCAGCGCGCACGATATTTTCGGGTCGCCGCAGCACCCCTACACCGAGGCGCTGCTGGCGGCCATGCCCGAACGCAGTGACGGCGCCAGCCGCCTGGCGACCATCCCCGGCATGGTGCCCGGTCTGTATGACCGACCCAATGGCTGCCTGTTTGCACCGCGCTGCCTCTACGCCAACAACCGTTGCCGCGCCGACCGCCCCGAATTGCGCGAATGGCAAAGCGGCTGGGTGCGCTGCCACTATCCCTTGGAACCCCTGCCTGATGCCTCTTTGTCGGCGCCGCTGCAAGGGGAAACCCTATGAACCTGTCCACGCAAGACGCCATGCCAGTCGCCGAACCCGTGGTGGTGGCGCGCGAGCTGAAGCAGGTCTACAAGATCAGCCGTGGCTTCCTTCACCCCGCCGACCACCTGCAAGCGGTGAGCGGGGTCTCGTTCACCGTGCAGCCGGGCAAGACGCTGGCCGTGGTGGGTGAGTCCGGCTGCGGCAAGTCCACCCTGGCACGCATGGTGTCGCTGATCGAAACCCCGACGTCCGGCGAGCTGTTGCTGGGCGGTGTCGATGTGGTCAAAGCCAGCCCGCAGCAGCGCCATGCCCTGCGCCGCACGGTCCAACTGGTGTTTCAAAACCCGTTTGGCTCGCTCAACCCGCGCAAAAAAATCGGCACCATTCTTGAATCGCCGCTGGAAATCAACACCGAGCTGGATGCCAAATCGCGCGCCGAACAAGCCCGTGCCATGCTGGCCCTGGTGGGCCTGCGCCCCGAGCATTTTGATCGCTACCCGCACATGTTTTCAGGCGGCCAGCGCCAGCGCATCGCGATTGCGCGCGCGCTCATGCTCAAGCCGGCACTGATCGTGGCCGATGAACCGGTGTCGGCGCTCGACGTGTCGATCCAGGCCCAGGTGCTCAACCTGCTGGCCGACCTGCAACAAGAACTCGGGCTGGCTTATTTGTTCATTTCGCACGACCTCGGCGTGGTGCGCCACATCGCCCACGATGTGCTGGTGATGTACCTCGGCCACGCGGTCGAACAGGGTGAGAAAAAAACCATTTTTGCGCAGCCGCTGCACCCCTACACACAAGCCCTGCTGGCCTCCACACCCGGCATCGTCGGCGCTGGCGCGGCCAAAAAACGCATCGTGCTCACGGGTGAACTGCCCTCCCCGCTGAGTCCGCCCGGTGGCTGCGTGTTCTCCACCCGCTGCCCGCACGTTATAGCAAAATGCCACAGTGAGCGGCCCCCGTTGCGCGAACTCTCAGGCCGGCAGGTGGCTTGTCATCTGGCCGAGCAGTTCATCCAGCCCGCTTGAAACACACCGTAACTATCCCGCTGCAGCGCAGCATCAACCTGTAGGAGTCCACAAGATGACTGTTCTCAAATCAAACCACAAGTTTGCGCTCAAGCGCACGGCGCTGTGCGCTTTGGCGCTGCCCGCGCTGTTGGCCGTAGGTCAGGTCGGGGCCAAGACGCTGGTGTACTGCTCCGAAGGCAGCCCGGAGAATTTTGCCCCCAGCATCAACACCACCGGCACCTCCTTTGATGCCAGTGAGCAGATTTACGACAACCTGGTCGACTTCGAGCGTGGCGGCACCAAGGTCGTGCCGGGCCTGGCTGAAAGCTGGACCGTTTCCAAGGACGGCCTGGAATACACCTTTCACCTGCGCAAAGGCGTGAAATGGCAGTCCAACAAAAACTTCAAACCCTCGCGCGACATGAACGCCGACGACATCCTGTTCATGTTCGAGCGCCAATGGAAAGAGAACGACCCCTACTTCAAGGTCACCAGTTCCAACCACGCCTACTTTGGCGACATGGGCATGCCCAAGCTGCTCAAGTCGGTGGACAAGGTCGATGACTACACCGTCAAGATCGTGCTGAACGCCCCCGAGGCCCCGTTCCTGTCGAACCTGGCGATGCAATACGCGGGGGTTCAGTCCAAGGAATACGCCATTGCCATGCTCAAGGCCGGCACACCTGAAAAGCTGGACCAGGAGCCCGTCGGCACCGGCCCGTTCATGCTGGTGCAGTACCAGAAAGACGCCATCATCCGCTACAAGGCATTCCCCCAGTACTGGGCTGGCAAGGCCAAGATCGACGACCTGATTTTCTCGATCACGCCCGATGCGTCGGTGCGCTGGGCCAAGCTGCAAAAAGGCGAATGCCATGTCATGCCCTACCCCAACCCGGCTGACCTGCCCGCCATCCGCAAAGACCCCAATGTGGTGGTGATGGAGCAACCCGGTTTGAACATCGGCTATCTGGCCTACAACACCACCAAGAAACCGTTCGACGACGTGCGTGTGCGCAAGGCGGTCAACATGGCCATCAACAAGAAAGCCATTGTCGATGCGGTCTATCTGGGCACCGGCGTGCCCGCCACCAACCCGATTCCACCGACCCAATGGTCTTACAACAAGGCCATCAAGGACGACGCCTTCAACCCCGAGGAAGCCAAGAAACTGCTGGCCGCGGCGGGCCTGAAAGACGGCTTTGCCACCGACCTGTGGGCCATGCCGGTGCAGCGCCCCTACAACCCCAACGCCCGCCGCATTGCCGAGCTGATGCAGGCCGACCTGGCCAAGGTCGGCATCAAGGCCGAGATCAAGAGCTTCGAGTGGGGCGAGTACCGCAAGCGCATGCAGTCCGGTGAACACCAGATGGGCATGCTGGGCTGGACCGGCGACAACGGCGACCCGGACAACTTCCTCAACACCTTGCTGGGTTGCAGTTCGGCCAAGAGCAACGGCTCCAATGTGGCCAAATTCTGCTACCAGCCGTTTGAAGACCTGATCCAAAAGGCCAAGGTCGTTTCCAACCCGGCGGAGCGCACCAAACTGTACGAACAAGCCCAGGTGATCTTCAAACAGCAGGCGCCCTGGTTCACCATTGCGCACGCGGTGCAGATCAAGCCGGTGCGCAAGGAAGTCATCGGCTTCAAGCTGAGCCCGTTTGGCCGCCACAATTTCTACGGTGTGGACATGGCCAAGTAAGTCACCGCCACTTGACAACAAAAAGCCGGCGCAAGCTGGCTTTTTTATGGGCGCGGGGCGCCCTCGCAGCGAACGGGTCTTGAACTGGGTTCGCTCGCGTACAGACCCATCCGGCAGGCATGCGTATATTTCGGACATTGAGAACTGCATCTCGAACCGGAGAAAAACATGCTGAATTCACGCGAAGGTCAAAAAGTCCCAAATGTCACATTCCCGATCAGGGTGAACGGTGACTGGCAAAAGGTCGACAGCGACGCCCTGTTCAAAGGCAAAGCGGTGGTGCTGTTCGCACTGCCGGGCGCCTTCACGCCAACCTGCTCCAGCAGGCACCTGCCCCGTTTCAACGAGCTGGCCGGTGTCTTCAAGGCGAATGGCATCGACAGCCTGATTTGCCTGTCGGTCAATGACCCGTTTGTGATGGAGACATGGCAGACGGCGCAACACGCCGAAAACATCGACTTCCTGCCCGATGGCAACGGCGAATTTACCGAAGGCATGGGCCTGCTGGTGGACAAATCGGCGATCGGCCTGGGCAAGCGCAGCTGGCGCTATTCCATGCTGGTGAAAGATGGCCTGATCAAAAAAATGTTCATCGAGCCGCAGGAACCGGGCGATCCTTTCAAGGTGTCGGATGCGGACACCATGCTGAACTACATCAACCCCAAGGCCAGCCCACCGCCGCGTGTCACCTTCTTCAGCAAGCCAGGCTGCCAGCACTGCGCGCGCGCACGCAAAATGCTCAATGACAAGGGACTCCGTTTTGAAGAAATCGAGTTGGATAGCCACGGCATCAGTTACAGCTCCCTGCAGGCCGTGAGCGGACAAGGCACCACGCCGCAGGTGTATGTCGATGGTCAACATATCGGCGGCGCCGACGAGCTGGCCATCTGGCTGGCAAAATAAGTTGTCACCCCTCACATGCAGACTGCCATGACACCCCTTCAAGTCGAAGTCGCCATTATTGGTGCCGGTACTGCCGGCATGGGCGCCTACCGGGCCGCCCGCGCCCAGGTTGATTCCGTTTTACTGATCGAAGGTGGCGCCTATGGCACGACCTGCGCGCGTGTGGGTTGCATGCCCAGCAAATTGCTGATTGCTGCCGCAGAGGCCGCGCATCAGGCGCGCCATACCCAAGCCTTCGGGGTAGAGGTGCAAGCGGTCACGGTTGACGGCTATGCCGTGATGGGGCGCGTGCAGCGCGAGCGCGACCGTTTTGTCAGCTTTGTGCTGGAAACGATTGACGCCATTGCGCCTGGCGACCGGTTAACCGCCAAGGTCAAGTTCCAGGATGCCAACACCCTGATGACCGAGCAAGGTCAGCTGATTCACGCCAAGCGCATCGTCATCGCCACCGGCAGCACGCCTGTGCTTCCTCCGGTCCTGAAAGGGCTGGGCGCGCGTTTGCTGACCAATGAAAGCGTCTTCGACCTGCCTACTTTGCCGTCGAGTCTGGCGGTGTTTGGCCCTGGTGTGCTGGGGCTGGAACTGGCTCAGGCCATGAGCCGCCTCGGTGTGCAGGTCAAGGTGTTTGGCGTCGGCGGTGGGATTGCCGGCATTCAGGACCCTGCCATTCGGGACTACGCCAACCAGACCTTCAACCATGAGTTTTACCTGGATGCCTCGGCCCAGGTAAAGTCCGTCAAGGAAACCGCCACCGGGGTCGACGTCCACTACCTGCATCGCGACGGTGTCTGGAAAACCGAGTCGTTTGACTATGTGCTGGCGGCCACCGGTCGGGCGCCTGCTGTCGCTGGGCTCGGCCTGGAAAACACGGGCCTGCCGTTGAACGATCGCGGCGTGCCAGGGTTTGACCGCTTCACGCTGCAGTGCGGTGACAGCACGATTTTTATTGCCGGAGACGCCAGCAACGACAGCCCCCTGTTGCATGAAGCGGCCGATCAAGGGCGCATCGCTGGCGACAATGCCGCGCGTTTCCCCGACATCCGGCCCGGCCTGCGCCGCACGCCGCTGGCGGTGGTCTTCACCGATCCGCAAATCGCATCGGTGGGTTTCAACCTGAAACAGCTCAACGAACAGTTCAAGGATCGCTTTGCCGTGGGACTCATGTCCTTCGAGGATCAGGGCCGAAGCCGGGTCATGCTGCGCAATCAGGGTCTTCTGAAAGTCTATGGCGAACAAGGCAGTGGCTTGTTCCTGGGCGCAGAAATGTTCGGGCCTGCGGCCGAGCACATCGGCCATCTGCTGGCCTGGGCGGCGCAAACGCGCATGACCGTCTCGCGCATGCTGGAGATGCCTTTCTACCATCCGGTCATTGAAGAAGGGCTGCGCACCGCCTTGCGCGATCTCAACCACAAACTGGACATCGGTCCTCAAGTGATCGAGCGTTGTATGGATTGCGGGCCTGGCGCTTAGCCTTGAGTCAACCACCGGACGAGCGCGATGCTGTCCAGGTCGGTTGTATTTCCGTCGCTCAAACGGCTAAACCTTGATTCGAAGACAAGCTGAGGCAGGATTTCTCAGTGGGGTTTGAGACAGTGGCAGTAGATGAAGTGCTGGACATTGCCCGTGGGAGTTGTGTGCGCTTCGCTGGCATGCTCAATCAGTTCGAAAGAGGATCCAAATTCACCGTGCAAGCCGTCCGGCGAGTAACGTTTGACGGGAAGGCCGCTACATTTCTCGGGGCCATCTGGGCCGAATGTGGCAACGATCACACGCCCGCCTGGCTTGACGGCCTTCATGACCTGTTCGACGTAGGCGCGGCGATCTGCAGGATCAGTGAGGAAATGAAAAACCGCCCTGTCATGCCAGATGTCGTAGGCCTGCGCGGGCAAATCGACCTGGCAGATGTCACCGACGATCCATTCGACAGGGTTGCCTTTGATCCCAAGTCTTTGTCGGGCCACACTCAAGGCTTCAGAGGACAGGTCCAGGACGGAGAGTTTCCCATACCCCGCGGTCAACAGATCATCGACCAAGGTCGAGGCGCCGCCGCCGACGTCGATGATGGACGCCGATTTGTCACAACCGATGGATTGAATCAGGGCGAGGGAATGCTCGGCATGCGCCTGAAACCAACTCACCGTATCGGCGGGTTTGGTTTGGTAGACATTTTCCCAGTGTGCTCTGTTGTCCATATAGTTTTCAAAGGTTGATTATTGCGCTCTGAACTTGAACCGCGCAAACTTTTGGCCGGGATCGTTATCAAGGGTTTTCCCTAAATATGCAGCACAATATCTTGGCGCTTTTGCCTATCGGTTCAATCGTAGATCCGATCTCAAGTCGCTCGCTCAGCGGCTGCTGGTGGCAGCTGCGCAGTGTGGGCCGCACTCGCAGGGCTCGATTCGAATGGTGCTGAAGTTCGTTGCTAATCATGTTTTCTTTTGCGGCGCGGGCGGGCGCAGTGGTGAGGCCCATGACAGGGTCAAGCGCTACAAACCCGAACTCAAAACCGTGTTTCCGGATGCCGGGATCAAAGGGCTGAAAGACGGCAGTGAC